>Ga0114931_10006840_pt1 | contig 13990 bp, 15 predicted proteins | sample 2SBtaG_FD_89579 | JGI IMG/M metagenome (GOLD analysis project Ga0114931, IMG submission 89579) | Deep subsurface microbial communities from Kolumbo volcano to uncover new lineages of life (NeLLi) - 2SBTROV14_V59a metaG | ecosystem: Environmental > Aquatic > Marine > Volcanic | place: Kolumbo...
CGCCGTGGGTATCGAGGCCAAACGGATGCTGGGCCGCACCCCCGGCAACATCCAGGCCATCCGACCGTTGAAAGACGGCGTAATCGCGGAATTCACCGTCACCGAAAAAATGCTGCAGCATTTCATTCATAAGGTGCACGAAGGCCGTTTCATCAAGCCCAGTCCCCGGGTCCTGATCTGCGTGCCCTGCGGCTCCACCCAGGTGGAGCGCCGCGCCATCAAGGAATCCGCCGCCGGGGCCGGCGCGCGCGAAGTGTATCTGATCGAAGAACCGATGGCGGCCGCCATCGGCGCCGGTATGCCGGTGCACGAAGCGCGCGGCTCCATGGTGCTGGATATCGGTGGCGGCACCTCCGAAGTGGCCGTTATTTCCCTGAATGGCATCGTCTATTCGGCCTCGGTCCGCATCGGCGGCGACCGCTTCGATGAGGCCATCGTCAACTATGTGCGGCGCAATTACGGCACGCTGATCGGCGAGGCGACCGCGGAACGCATCAAACAGGAAATCGGTTCCGCCTATCCGGGCAGCGAAGTGCGTGAGATCGAGGTCAAGGGGCGCAATCTGGCCCAGGGCATACCGCGCAGCTTCACGCTCAACAGCAACGAAATCCTCGAAGCCCTGCAAGAACCCCTGGCCGGCATCGTCGGCGCCGTCAAAACCGCGCTGGAACAGACGCCGCCGGAACTGGGCGCCGATGTTGCCGAGCGCGGCATCGTGCTGACCGGGGGCGGCGCGCTGCTGAAAGATCTGGACCGGCTGCTGATGGAAGAAACCGGCCTGCCGGTGGTGGTGGCCGACGACCCCCTCACCTGCGTCGCCCGCGGTGGCGGCCGGGCGCTGGAAATGCTGGACGAAAAAGGCGCAGACGTCTGTGCCCTGGAATAATCGGGGACGTCGATAAAACTTCTGTTCACACAAGGCCCATCGGTCACGGCCCGCATGGCCGTACTGGTCATTGCCTCCGTGGTACTGATGACCCTGGATCATCGCCAGCATCATCTCGAAAGCTTCCGCAGCGCCCTGTCCGTCCTGATCTATCCCATTCAGTGGCTGGTCGATCTGCCCAGCAATACCACCGACTGGTTCCAGGAAAGCCTGGCCAGCCGCCGCAGCCTGCAGGAAGAAAACGACCGTCTGAAAACCGAGCAATTGCTGCTCAAGGCCGAGTTGCAGAAATACCAGTCTCTGCAGACCGAGAATCAGCGCCTGCGCAAGCTGCTGGATTCGTCGTTCAAGGTCGGCGAACGGGTGCTGATCGCCGAACTGCTGAGTGTCGACCTGGACCCCTACCGGCATGAAATTCTGCTCAACAAAGGCAGCCGGGACGGGGTGTATGTCGGCCAGCCGATTGTCGACGCTTCAGGCGTCATGGGCCAGATAACCCAGGTGACACCACTCACCGCCACCGCCATGCTGATCACCGATCCTTCGCACGCGATCCCGGTGCAGGTCGATCGTAACGGCCTGCGCAGCGTGGCCCAGGGTATCGGTTCCATCGAATGGCTGTCCCTGCCGCATATCCCCAACAGCGCCGATATCCACGAAGGCGACCTGCTAGTGACCTCCGGGCTGGGCGGCCGTTTCCCCCCCGGTTACCCAGTGGCGCGCGTGGAGCGCCTGCAGCGGGACCCCGGCGAGGCGTTCGCCAAGATTTTTGCCCGGCCCCTGGCCGCTCTGGACCGCTCGCGGGAAGTCTTGCTGATCTGGACCGGTGACAGCGGTCAGCAGACTCAACCAGCCGCACCGCCCGCCGCTGAGCCGGCCCCATGAGCGCCCTGACCGAACGCCACAGCGGCAGCCTGATTCTGGGAACCCTGCTGCTGGCCCTGGTTTTGAGCATCGTGCCGCTGCCGGATACTTTGCGCTATGCGCGGCCCGACTGGGCATTGCTGGTTTTGCTGTACTGGAACCTGCATCTGCCGGACCGGGTCGGCGTCGGCGCGGCCTGGCTGGTGGGTCTGCTGCAGGACGCACTGGTCGGCTCTCTGCTCGGCCAGCACGCCCTGGCCTATACCCTGTGCGCCTACATCGCCGTCAAGCTGCATCAGCGCCTGCGCCTTTATCCCCTGTGGCAGCAGGCCATCAGTATCTCGGTGCTGCTGGCGCTGGCCCAGTTGCTGTTCCTGTGGATCAACGGCATTCTCGGCCGCCCGGTGAATATCACTCTCTACTGGCTACCCACCCTGCTCGGCATGCTGATCTGGCCGCTGCTGGCCTTTGTGCTGCGCTTTCTGCAACGCAGCACCTGAGCCCTCGGCATGAGCCGTTATCTTGCCATCAAGGACAATCTGCAGGAACGTCAGCTGTTCATGCGACGGGTGGTGGCGGCGATCATCGGTTCCGCCCTGCTGGTCGCCTCCCTGATCGGGCGCCTGGTCTATCTGCAGGTCGTGGCCTACGACGACTATCGCATGCAGTCCGAGAACAACCGGGTCAAAATCGAGGCCATCCCCCCCAATCGCGGCCTGATCTATGACCGCAACGGCACGCTCCTGGCGGAAAATCTGCCGGCCTACCGGCTGGATATCATTCCCGAACAAGTGGTGGACATGGACCAGACCCTGCAGGAACTGGGCAAACTGGTCGAACTCAGCGACAGCGATCTGGAGCGCTTTCACAAGCTGCTGAAACGCCTGCGGCATTTTGAAGGTATCCCCTTGCGCCTGCATCTGAGTGACGAGGAGGTGGCCCGCTTCGCCATCAACCGGCACCGTTTTCAGGGCGTCGAAGTGCGCGCCGTACTGACCCGGCATTACCCGTTCCAACAAGTGGCGGCGCACGCCATCGGCTATGTCGGCCGGGTCAATGAACAGGATCTGCAAATCCTCGACGAGGCCAACTACCAGGGCACCACCCACACCGGCAAAACCGGCGTGGAAAAGGCCTATGAAGCCACGCTGCATGGCAGCGTGGGCTATCAGAGCCTGGAAACCAATGTCCAGGGACGCACCCTGCGCGTGCTGGACCGTCAGCCGCCGGTTCCCGGCAGTAACCTGTATCTCAACCTGGATATCCGCCTGCAACAGGCCGCCGAACAGGCCTTCGGCGACTACAGCGGCGCCGCCGTGGCCATCGATATCCAAACCGGCGGCGTACTGGCCTTCGCCAGCCTGCCGAGTTTCGATCCCAACCCTTTCGTCAAGGGCATAGATTATGCCGCCTACCAGGCGCTGCAGGACGATATCGACCGGCCATTGTTCAATCGCGCCTTGCGCGGTCAGTACCCGCCCGGCTCGACCCTCAAACCCTTTGTCGGCCTGGCCGGGCTGGAAGACGGCGTCACTCATGCGCACAGCAAGACCTACTGCCCCGGCTACTACATGCTGCCGGAAGGTACCCGCAAATACCGTGACTGGAAACGCACCGGTCACGGCATGGTCGATCTGCACATTGCCATTGCCCAGTCCTATGACGTCTATTTCTATGACCTGGCCCGCACCCTGGGCATCGACCGCATGCACGATTATCTGGCCCGGTTCGGCTTCGGCCGGAAAAGCGGCATCGATCTGGTCGGCGAACTCGGCGGTCTGCTGCCGTCCCGGGAATGGAAACGGGCGGCACGCAACCAGCCCTGGTTTCCCGGCGAAACCCTGATCAGCGGCATCGGCCAGGGTTTCAACCTCACCACGCCTATCCAGCTGGCGGCGGCCACCGCGGCGCTGGCCAGCTTCGGCACCTACCGCACCCCGCATCTGGTCAATGCCCTGTTACGGCCCGACAGTGAAACGCCCGAACCGCTGCCCCTCGCTCCGCCCCAGCACATCCCGGCACTGGAGAGGGACCACTGGCAGCAAGTCATCGACGGCATGATCGCCGTGGTCCACGGGCCGCGGGGCACGGCGCGCAAACTGGGCCGGGGCATCGATTACCGTTTTGGCGGCAAAACCGGCACCGCCCAGGTGTTTGGCCTGCCGCAGGAAGACGAGTATAAATACGATGCCGACGAGATCGAAAAGCGACTGCGTGACCACGCCCTGTTCATCGCCTTTGCCCCGGCCGCCGATCCCCGGCTGGCGGTGGCGGTTATCGTCGAAAACGGCGGCTCCGGCGGCTCGGTGGCCGGCCCCATCGCGCGCAAAATCATGGATACGTATTTTGAGCTGAACCATGCTGAATGACCCCATCAACCCCGGTTCCGGCACCCGCTGCTCCTGGCTGCAGCGCATGCATCTCGACGGCCTGTTACTGACCTGGCTGATTTCGCTCTGCGCCCTGGGCCTGGTGGTGCTGTACAGTGCCGCCGGGCAGAATGCCGCCATGGTCGACCGCCAGCTGATCCGTCTGGGCATCGCCTTTGGCACCTTGATCTTCGCCGCCCAGATCCCGCCCGGGCTGCTGTATCGCTGGACGCCCTGGATGTTCGGCCTGGGTGTGATCATGCTGATCGCCGTATTGTTCGCCGGCGATGTCGGCAAGGGCGCGCAACGCTGGCTGGACCTGGGGGTGGTGCGTTTCCAGCCCTCGGAAATCCTTAAGCTGATGATGCCGATGATGCTGGCCTGGTACCTGTCGGAAGCGCGCCTGCCGCCCGACTGGAAACACCTGAGCATCGCCAGTCTGCTGATCGTTATCCCCACGCTTTTGATTGCCAAACAACCGGACCTGGGAACCGCGCTGCTGATTGCCAGCAGCGGTTTTTTCGTACTGTTTCTGGCCGGCATCTCCTGGCGCCTGCTCGGTGGCCTGACCCTGCTGGCCGCGGCCTGTCTGCCGGTGCTGTGGCATTTTATGCACGACTACCAGCGCCAGCGGGTGCTGACCTTTCTCGATCCATCCCAGGACCCGATGGGGGCCGGCTACCACATCATTCAATCCAAGATCGCCATCGGCTCTGGCGGCCTCTACGGCAAGGGCTGGCTGAACGGCACCCAGGCTCACCTCGAATTCCTGCCGGAACGTTCCACCGATTTTATCTTTGCCGTGCTGGCCGAAGAGTTCGGCCTGATCGGCATTTCCCTGGTGCTGCTGGTGTATGGCGCGGTGATCTTCCGCAGCCTGTATATCGCCACCCAGGCGCAGGACACCTTCACCCGGCTGCTGGCCGGCAGTCTGGCGTTGACCTTTTTTGTCTATCTCATTGTCAATACCGGTATGGTCACCGGCCTGCTGCCGGTGGTCGGGCTGCCGCTGCCGCTGTTCAGCTACGGCGGCACGTCCATGGTGACCCTAATGGCCGGCTTCGGTATCCTGATGTCGATCCATACGCACAAGAAACTGTTGCCGAAATAGGAACATGAACCGCAAGGAGCTCACGACCAGGCAATGAAAACGACATGGCAAACCTTAGTCGCCGTGCTGCTCACCGCCTCCGCGTTCGGCGCGCAGGCCGGCGACTACAGCGACAACCCCGAAGCCCAGGCCTTCGTCAAGCAGTTCAGCGCGCAATACGGCTGGCCCGTTGAACAGGTCGCAGCCATCATCGACCAGGCCCGGCGCAAGAACAGTATCATCAAAGCCATGGCCCGACCGGCGGAAAAAATCGAACCCTGGTATGTCTACCGGCGCCGGGTCAACCGGGCGCGGATCATGGACGGGGCGCGTTTCTGGAAGAGCAACCGGACGATTCTCGAACGGGTGCAAACAAAACTGGGCGTCGACCCGGCGGTCGTCGTGGCCATTATCGGCTTCGAGACCCGGTATGGCCGGATCACCGGCAATCACCCGGTCCTGGACGCCCTGGCCACCCTGTCCTTCGATTACCCGGACACCCCGTCCAAAGCGCGCCGGGAAAAATTCTTTCAGAGCGAACTGGCCCAGTTTCTGCTGCTGACCCGCGAGGAACATATCGACCCCCTGAATGCCAAAGGATCCTACGCCGGCGCCATGGGCTATGGTCAGTTCATGCCCAGCAGTTACCGCCAGTATGCGGTCGATTTTGATGGGGATGGCCACCGCGACCTGTGGAACAGCAAGGATGACATCCTTGCCAGCGTCGCCAACTACCTGAAACAACGCGGCAAGTGGCAACCGGGAGAACCCGTGGCCGTGCCGGCCTCGGTAACCGGCACGGCTTATCGGGAACTGCTCGACAAAGGCACCAGACCCTCCATTCCGGTCAGTGAACTCGGCCGCTACGGCGTCACTATCGATAAACCGGTCGCCCCGGATCTGCTGGCGGCCCTGATCGAACTGGACGGCGAGAAAGGACCGGAATACTGGGTCACTTTCAATGATTTTTACGCCATCTTCAGTTACAACCCGCGCAACAAATACGCCATGGCGGTGCACCAGCTCGCCGAAGGTATTGAAAAGGAAATGAATACCGTCATTGACGATAACCCATAGAGCGCAATAAGCAAAGCGCATTGCGCCAACCCCCCGCCGCTGCACCCTACAAAAATCAATGCAATTTTTCTTTCGGTTTTTGAAAAAATGGCCGATAATAAGGCTATGTGGAAAATTAACGGCTTAGCGAAGATAGTTAGTGTCGTTTGTCTTGCTTCCGGCCTGGCGGCCTGCGGCGGCAACAGCTATACTTATCGTGACAGCGGTCCCTCCCGACCGGTCGATGTTTCGCATATCCCTGACGCCTCCCCCCGGGCCGAGCCCAAATCCCGTTATGGCAATCCTTCGTCCTACGTGGTTCGCGGCCAACGTTACTATGTCAAAGACACGGCCCGCGGCTATGTCGCAAAAGGCATCGCCTCTTGGTACGGCAATAAGTTTCACGGCCGGCGCACCTCCAGCGGGGAACGCTACGACATGTATGCCATGACCGCCGCCCACAAGACCCTGCCTCTGCCGACCTATGTGCGGGTTACCAACCTGAACAACGGCAGATCGGTGGTCGTCAAGGTCAACGACCGCGGGCCATTCCACGATAACCGGCTGATCGATTTATCCTATTCCGCGGCCAGCAAACTGGGCATTCTGGCCCGCGGCACCGGGCTGGTGGAAGTGCGCGCCATTGATCCGCGCCGGCCGCAGCCGGCCAGCCGCACGGCCCAAGCCCCGGCGGCGGTGAAAACCAGCGCCAGTCCGTCGGCGCAGCCGCTCTCGGCGCCGGAGATGTATCTGCAGGTCGGCGCCTTTGCCAGCCGCTACAATGCCGAACGCCTGAAAACCCGCCTGGATGACATTAAACTGCCCGGCATTCTGATCCTGCCCGGCTATGCCAACCAGCAGCCGGTATTCCGGGTACGCATCGGCCCGCTGGCTTCGGTGGAGGAAGCCGACCGCATGGCCTCCCTGCTGACCCGCTACGGTATCAGCAGCCCGCACGTGGTGATTGATTGACCGGAACTTAACGGCCGACCCGCGTATCCAAGCCATTTGAAAAAGCCCGCCAAGACCCGGACAATGGCGGGCTCAGATCCATACAACCGAGCCTGTTTCCCTGACGATGAAAAACGCGCTGACTCTTGCCTTTCTGCTCCCTTTCCTGTGCTTTACCGCCCTGCTCCAGGCCGCCACCATGCCGGTACCGCGTGCCCCGGATGTCGGCGCCAAAGCCTATATTCTGGTCGATTACCACAGTGGCCGCGTCCTGGCCGAACAGAACGCCGATGCGCGCATGGAACCGGCCAGCATCACCAAGCTGATGACCGCCTATGTGGTGTTCAAGGAATTACAGCAGGGCAGTCTGAAACTCGATGACCTGGTCACGGTCAGTGAAAAAGCCTGGCGCATGGAAGGCTCGCGCATGTTCATCGAAGTCGGCAAAAAAGTCAGCGTCGAGGACCTGCTGCAGGGCATGATCGTGCAGAGCGGCAACGATGCCACGGTGGCGCTGGCCGAACACATCGCCGGCGCCGAAGACACCTTTTCCGCCTACATGAACCGTTACGCCCAGGAACTGGGCCTGACCGGCACCCACTTCACCAACAGCACCGGCATGCCCGATCCGGAGCATTACACCACCGCCCGTGATATCGCCACCCTGGCCCATGCCCTGATCGCGGAATTTCCCGACTACTACCACTGGTACTCGCAGAAAAGCTTCGTCTATAACGACATCACCCAAAGCAACCGCAACAAATTATTGTGGCGCGACAAATCGGTCGATGGCCTGAAAACCGGGCATACCCAGTCGGCCGGCTACTGTCTGGTGACTTCCGCCCAGCGCGACAATATGCGGCTGATTTCCGTGGTACTCGGCACCAAGAGCGAAGCAGCGCGCGCCAGCGCCTCCCAAGCCTTGCTGAACTTTGGCTTTCGTTTCTTCGAGACCCATAAACTGTACGACGCCGGCACCCGGCTGACCGATACCCGGGTGTGGAAAGGGGAACGCGAAACCATCCCCCTGGGAGTTCGGGATACGCTGTATGTCACCATTCCGCGTGGCCGTTACAAGGACCTGCAGGCCAATATGAAAATACAAAAACGGCTGCTGGCACCGATCCAGACCGGCCAGCGCTGCGGTTCGATACAACTGATGCTGGATGGCGAGCTGATCGAGGAGCCCGATCTGGTGGCCCTGGAACCCGATCCGGAAGGCGGCATCTGGGAACGGGTACGCGACGAAGCCCTGCTGTATTTCGAGTAAGTCATGGGTCAGGTTTATCTGAATGGCGAATTCATGCCGCTGGAACAGGCCTGTGTGCCGGTCATGGACCGCGGCTTTCTGTTCGGCGATGGTGTATATGAAGTCATCCCCGCCTATGGCGGCAGACTGTTTCGCCTGCCGCACCATCTGCACCGGCTGCACAACAGTCTGACCGCGGTGCGCATTCCCAATCCTCTGACCGAGACGGAATGGCGCGAGGTGTTGACCCAGCTGGTGCGCTGGAACAAGAGTGAAGACCAGTCGGTGTACCTGCAGGTGACCCGCGGCGTGCAGCAGAAACGCGATCACGCCTTTTCCGGCCAGCCACTCAAGCCGACCGTGTTCGCCATGAGCAACCCGTTGCAGGCCCCCGCCACGGTACCGCTGACGACGGGCATCAAGGCCGTCTCACTGGACGATGTGCGCTGGCAGCATTGCAACATCAAGGCCATCACCCTGCTGCCGAACGTGCTGTCGCGTCAGGAAGCCATCGACAAAGGCGCCGCCGAAGCCATACTCATCCGCAACGGCTATGCCATCGAGGGCGCCGCCAGTAATCTGTTCATCGTCCGGCAGGGTATGATCATCACGCCGCCCAACAGTCACCTGCTGCTGCCCGGCATCACCCGCGATCTGCTGGTGGAACTGGCCGCCACCCACGCCCGCCCCTACCGCACAGCGGACATTACCCTGGAAGAACTGCGGCAGGCGGATGAAATCTGGCTCACCAGCTCCACCAGGGAATTGCTGCCGGTCGTCGAGCTGGACGGCAAGCCGGTCGGCAACGGCCAGCCCGGCCCCATCTACCGGGACATGCATCGGCTGTATCGCGATTATAAAGACCGGGTGCGGGCCGGCGAAGCCGATTGACATGCACGATAAAGACGATTCACTGCTGAAATTTCCCTGTCCGTTTCCGATCAAAATCATGGGTGCGGCCAGCCAGGCGTTCGAAGCGCGTATCGTCGGCATCGTACGCGAACACTGCCCCGATCTTGGCGAAGGCGCCATTCGCACCCAGGCCAGCCGCGCCGGCAACTATGTTTCCATCACCGCCACGGTCCGCGCCACCAGCCGCGAACATCTGGACAACCTGTACCGTGCGCTGACCGCCGCCGAAGGCGTCAAAATGGTGCTCTGAAATGACTACTTGTATTTCACCCCCTCACTCTCCCCTGAAAGGAAAGGGGTCTGTTTAGGGGGACTCTGGTCGATTCGTCATCCCGGCGCAGAGCCTGTGCCGGACTCGATCCGGTACCGGGATCCAGGGTTTTGATTTTTACCTGACTCGCTTCGCTCGCCCTTCGGGCCGCCCCTGCGGGAGGCTGCGCGCAAGCGCCGCTGTCCGGCCTTCACCGGAGTGATGTTTATCGTATTATTCGGGGCTTCCTTAGATGCTGAAGAACACGCTTGTTATCCACTCCCTGGGCAGAGCCGACTATGTCCCCACCTGGCGGCGCATGCAGCAGTTCAGCGCCGCGCGTGACGACGCGACCCGCGATGAACTCTGGTGGCTGCAACACCCGCCGGTGTTCACCCTGGGGCTGAACGGCAAAGCCGAACACCTGCTCGATCCCGGTGACATCCCGGTGGTCAAGATCGACCGCGGCGGCCAGGTCACCTACCACGGACCCGGCCAGCTGGTCGGTTACACGCTGTTCGATCTGGCGCGGCGCCGTCTGGGAGTGCATGACCTGGTAATAACCCTGGAACAAGCGGTCATCGATCTGCTTGCCGAACAAGGCATTCGCGCGCTGGCACGGCGTGATGCGCCGGGCGTGTATGTCGACGGCGCCAAGATCGCCGCGCTGGGCCTGCGCGTCAAACGTGGCCGCAGCTATCACGGCCTGGCGCTCAACGTGGACATGGACCTGGAACCCTTTGCCCGCATCAATCCCTGCGGCTATGCCGGCATGCCGGTCACGCAACTCAGGGACCTGGGCATTTCCCTTCCTGTTGATGAGGTTGCCGAACGGCTGCAGGCGCACTTGTGCCGTCTTCTGGGGTACACTATGCAGACCTGACAAGCTGAACGACATGACCACAGACACCGAACGCAAACAACGCGGCGCGGCCAAGACCGCCCGCATCCCGATCAAGGTCGAGCCGACCGTCCGGCCCGCGCGCAAGCCCAAGTGGATCCGCGCCAAATCGCCGGCCAATCCGGAAACCCAGCGTCTGAAAAAAGTGCTGCGGGAAGCACGTCTGCACACGGTGTGCGAAGAAGCCTCCTGCCCGAACCTCGGCGAATGATTCCAGCACGGCACCGCGACCTTCATGATCATGGGTGATGTCTGCACCCGTCGCTGCCCGTTCTGCGATGTCGCCCACGGCCGCCCGCAACCACTCGATCAGGACGAGCCGAAACACCTGGCCGAGACCATCGCCGCCATGGGATTGAACTATGTCGTCATCACCTCGGTGGACCGTGACGACCTGCGCGACGGCGGCGCCGAACACTTCGTCAACTGCATCCGTTCGGTGAGGGACTCATCACCCGCCATCAAGATCGAAGTGCTGACTCCCGACTTCCGCGGCCGCATGGACCGCGCCCTGGGCATTTTCCAGGCCGCGCCGCCGGACGTATTCAACCACAATCTGGAAACCGTTCCCCGGCTGTATAAACAAGCCCGCCCCGGCGCGGACTATCAATGGTCTCTGGATTTGTTGCAGCGCTTCAAGGAAGAGCATCCACAGGTTCCGACCAAATCCGGACTGATGCTGGGCCTGGGAGAAACCCTGGACGAAGTGGCGGCCGTGATGCGCGATCTGCGCGCCCATCAGGTCAGCATGCTCACCCTGGGCCAGTATCTGCAACCGAGCCTGCATCACCTGCCGGTGGAGCGTTTCGTCACCCCGGAAGAGTTCTAGCAGTTACGCGAGATCGGCGAATCACTGGGTTTCGAGCAGGTCGCCAGCGGCCCGATGGTTCGGTCGTCTTATCATGCCGATCAGCAGGCGGCGGGGCTGGTTTAACCCTTCACAGCCACTTGAGTTTCAACAGGCGTCTGAGTCGCGGCACAATGAAAAACCACAGCAACAGCTTGCGCGTTACCCAACCGACCCCCAGCTGCTTCAGCAGGCGCTGAGCCCGGTCGGAAACCCGCTCCAGCAACTGTTCTCTGACCACCCGCTCCACCTCCTCGATCCGGCCTGGGCCAGTCGCTCATCCATGACCGGCACCCGATCCGGATAGCTGAAGCCGGTCAACGGCAGATGCCGCTTGCCGCCCTGTTGGTATTCCTGTTTGAGATTATCCAGAAACCGGCGCGCCTTGCGCCGGCCGGCGGCATAATCGAACTGCCGGAAACGGCCATCGAAAAACCGGCGAATGCCGCAATCCCCTCACCGGCCAGTTCCTCCGGCGAAGCGGTGACCGTGTACACCGTCATCTTGTCCTTGCTTTCCAGCCGACCGGATTTTTCCAGCACCTGCACCGCCCGGAGCCAGACATCCGTCACCGCCTCGCCCTTTTCCCGCAACAAACTTCGCGCTTCCTCATCCACCATGAATTGCTGCTTGAGACGGTTGAAATCAGCCACCCTGGCATCGGCGGCAGGGTTCCCGGCATAGAGCGCGGACAGCAACAGCTCCGCCGCCCGATCGATAGCTTCACACTGCGCTTCATCCAGATGCCGCAACAACTCCCGCAGGCCGTAGGCCCGGTCATCGAACTGATCGACAAGCTCATTGAAATAAGCGGTATAAGCCCAGTCCTGAAAACGGGCCTGCTGAAACACGGCATTGCCCAATGCCATGCCGAAATCGGCAAACCGCGCTCTGAACTCATCCAGCACCCGGTTGGCCGTACTGGTCTTGCGATCCGGCGAGATATAGAGAAAAAACCGCCGCTCATAATCCAGCGGTTCGACATCGACCTCATTGGCGAGACGCTTGGCCATGCCCAGCGGAGAATTATTGAACACCCCGCCGTCGGTATAAGTGAACGCCCGGGGCGGAAAATCATCCGGCGCGATACCCAGACCGCGATAGTCCTTCTCATCCGGATTGCGCGGCACCCGCAACGGGCGGAAGGCAAACGGAAACGCGCCGCTCGCCCGGGCCGCTCGCGCCAGACGCTCCCACAGAGCCGGCGACTCCTCGTCCTTTCTGATCTCGACCGTCAGCCGGTCCTGAAAATGGGTATAAGTGAATTGTTCCCCGGGACTGCCCAGCTCCGCGCCATCGAAAGCCGGCAACATCCGGTCGACCCCATTGAGATTGGACAGCGCCAACCCCACGCGAATGGCATCCGCCGCGGCCGGGTGCACGATGGGTTCGGGTTCGGCGGCATAGCGGTAACGGTCCAATAAAAACTGTTCGGCGATTTCGGCGATGAACTCCGACGACAGAATCGACATCTCCGGATCATCCTCCGGACGGGGATCCAGCATGCTGCGGATATCCGCCATCTCCACCCAGGGCTGGTAAAGATGATTCCCGAACGGATGATCAAGCTGAAAACCCTCGAACAACAGTTTCTGCGCCAGAATAGCCGCCGTCATACCGCCGGCCGAAGCGCCCGTGATCACATCGATAACGATTCTGTTTTGCGGATCACTGCTGGCCCGGTTATGCAGACCGATGGCGCGGACCACCTCGAACAGCACGCCGGCCTCATACGAACCCAAAGACACCGCACCGCTGATAGCGATCGCGAGCCGGTAGGACATTTCAAACCCCCAGTACTCAGGCTGCCCGCCAGACGGTTTTGTTATTCTCTCCGCTCACTACTGGCTCCATAATGACACAGGAAGAAGAAAAATGGTACGCACGACCTGGGCCGCAATGCCTGAGCCTGTTACTATGAATACCCCGGCAACATGACCAACACAAGCCTGACACCTGCGCCGGACAATACCGGAGACCTGACCACATGAGCACATCAAATCTGGGATTGAAATCCAACATCGGGGGAACCCTGGCCTACGCCATAGGCTGGATCAGCGGGCTGGCCTTGCTGCTGCTGGAAAAAGAAGACCAGGAAATCCGCTTTCATGCCGCCCAGTCCCTGATACTGTTCGGCGGGCTGCAACTGTTCACTATTCTGATTATCTCGATTTTTTTCTTCCTCATGCTGCTCATGCCGTTCGTCCAGCTGGCCGCCATCGTGCTGTGGGTTTTTCTCATGGTCAAAGCCTACCAGGGCGTCCATTATCGTCTGCCCGTCGTCGCCGACCTGGCGGACAAATTACTGGACAAACTGTCTGAAAAAAAACGTCTGGAGTGACCCGAAAAAAACGTCCGATGACCCGACAGCTCCGCCGTAACGGACACCTCATCTCGAACGACGCGCAACCCCCGCAATCCATTACCCTCATGTAAACGCAAATTTCCTTATTTTCGAAAATCATACCCGACGCAATAAGCCGCCAGACCCCCGCGGCCTATTGCCTGGAGGGAAATCCGCGACAAGAATCAAAAAACGCACTAACCCTTTACAACAAAAGGACTTATGTAATAGGTTCTACGCCATGAAAAAAATAAAAGAGGGATGCCAGGAA
>Ga0114931_10006841_pt1 | contig 13989 bp, 12 predicted proteins | sample 2SBtaG_FD_89579 | JGI IMG/M metagenome (GOLD analysis project Ga0114931, IMG submission 89579) | Deep subsurface microbial communities from Kolumbo volcano to uncover new lineages of life (NeLLi) - 2SBTROV14_V59a metaG | ecosystem: Environmental > Aquatic > Marine > Volcanic | place: Kolumbo...
CCTCAATGACCTGGCAATCGCACGGGTTTCCGCCATGTCCAGCACGGAGCGGGACGACAAGATTGCGCCTGCTATCCTGGAATTGGCGGAAACCCGTGCGATTGCCAGATCTTTGAGGTTTGCCGGGTATGGGGTCGAGTACTGCTCGGCAGAGGAAATTTCTCACCTGGAGAACGGAAACGGCAATGGGAACCCGGCCCGAACGAGAGCAATTCGACCCAACAACATTGATAGAGAGGCGGAACATACAGAAGGAGGTTATGGGTGTGGGAGAGAAAAGGGGACGTGAAAGGCGGGCTTCAACGCGGAAAGAACTGGAGATCGGCATTGAGTTTTTTGTGAACGCCGATATCATTGCCGCCAGGTCGATTGATATGTCAAAAACCGGTCTGAGCTTTGATACGGAGGCGCCCTTAAACATTCACATGAGAATGGAAATTGACGGCGAATTATGCGACCGGGAGGCCCAAGTTGTCTGGGCTACCCGGAATTCCTATGACCGCAAATGACGGTTGGCATGTTTTTTGCTTTAAAGCACCTTATGCTTCCTGTGTAACTTATATGCCTGACTTTATATCGGAAATCCGTTGTGCAGAGTTTATGTTATCAGGCCGATAAAGACATATACTTTGAAAAAATATACCCGAGAATCTCCTAAACATCATAACAAAATATGTTAGATTAGGCTAAATTCATTACTTTAAGCGACTTATACATGGCACATCAACAACAATAGAGTTAATATATTTCGAGATATCAGTAAGTTGTATGAATCCAACCGTCATTTGCGCTCATAGCGGAATTCAGACGGGAGCATGAGCTATGGGTTCGAATTCATTCCCGATCCCAAGGAGTATCTGTTTTAGATTTTGGAGTTTAGATTTTGGAGTTTGGATTAAACGATACGCTGGAATTAAAAAGAAAAGTGCTGATTTTTTCTCTGAACGAGAATCTGTTCGGTGTGAATGTCTCTGACCTGACGGAAGTAAACCGGATTGCCGAATACAGGCAGGTTGAAAAGGGACCCGATTGGATTGTGGGGATGATCAACTTCCACGGGAAGACAACCCCAATCCTCAACCTCAAATGTCTGCTGGCTATCGAGCCTTCAACCCTCGCCCCTAAGGCGAAGTGGCTGGCGATACCATACGACGACATGTTCGTTTGCCTGGCCGTTGATGACGTGAAACATTTCATGGACCCGGAGCGTCACATTATTGACGAAATGCCTTCCGTCGCTGATAGGCCGGAAGTCAAATATATCAAGTGCTACGCGAGAATAGAGGATACGCTCGTTCCGGTGTTGGATTTTCGTACGATACTTTCCGATTGCGGATTGCGGATTGCGGATTGATTTGATTCTTCATTTTGGATCGCAGTGTGAATGACCCATGACCCATGACAAAACTAAACATATAGTCTCCTTTATCGAGAGCGAATGCGGTTTCTTTTTTGACGATAAGAAGAGGACAGGGATGTTTTCGCTTGTTAGAGAAAGAATGTCCTCAGTCGGCGTTGATTCTCCGGAGGCATATCTCTCCTTTATCAAATCGCTGAAGGGATCATCCGAGCTCAAGAACCTGATCAGCTGTGTGACCGTAGGCGAAACCTATTTTCTGCGCAACAAGGATCACTGGCGTGCATTCAATAAATTTGTTCTGCCGCGGATCATCGATTCAAAGAATGGAAAGAACCGAAGCGTAAAGATCTGGTCTGCCGGTTGTTCAACGGGCGAAGAGGCATATACCATAGCCGTTTCCCTGCTGGAATCGCTCCCATTTCCACAAAACTGGGATATAAAGATAATGGCCACGGACATCAACGAGGCCTCCCTTGCGAAGGCCCGGGCGGGGGTATATACCCGGAACGCCTTCAGGGGTGTTGAGGAGCAATGGGTTAAGAAATGGTTTACAGAAAAAAAAGGGGCATACCGCATCAGAAAAGAAGTGCGGAAGATAGTTGATTTTTCGAGCTTGAACCTGGTTTCCCAAAATCGCTTCCCTTCAGCATACACTGATCCGGACATCATTTTTTGCAGGAACGTGTTGATGTACTTTCGGAAGGAGGTCTACATGCGTGTTATCAAACAATTTGCCGAATGCCTCAAGCCGGGAGAATTTCTCTTCCTGGGTCATGCCGAAGGGGCCATGGCGCGCCAGGATAACTTTAAATCCATAAACTGCTGCGATACGTTTATTTTTCAAAAACGAAACGATTTTGGATCTCGGATTTTGGATTTTGGATTAAACTGGAAAAATGAAAACGATCAGCAATCAACTGTGGCCAAAACTCCACAACCCGAAACCCTTCCGGACCGGGAACGGAAATCCACATTCCACAGGCCAAAATCCAAAATCCAAAATCCAAAATCGTACACGGTTGCTCTAAATTACTATTTCCAGGAAAACTCCGATGCCGCGCTCAAGGCCTTTCCGGAAAACGATAATAAAAATGTAGGCCTCAAAAATCTGATACTCAAAACAATGATACATTTGGACAGCTCTGATTGGGTCAATGCCGAAAAAAGCCTTCAAGAACTGCGAAACGAATCCGATATCTTGCCCGAGGTTTATGTATTAGAGGCCATGCTCAAGGAAGTAAAAGGAGATCATGACGGGGCTGTAAAGGCAAACCAGGCCGCCATCTTCCTCGACAAAGACTTCTTTGCCCCCCGGTTTCGCTTGGCACGGATCTATCAGAATCAGGGACATGTCAAGAAAGCGCAAAAGCATTTTGAGCATGCCCTTAAGAGCCTTGGGAGGGACAGCGAAGATCGGATGAAGCTCTTTTGCGGCGGCGCATCGCGGGAACTGTTGGAGGAAATATGTGGAAAATCGATTGCGGATTTTGCATTTCGGAATGCGGGATGAAAAAGCAAAGGATGTACAAACTCCAAAATCGAGAAATTGAGGGTTTAAGAGAATGTCGGCAGATGAAAACTTACAAATGATACTGGCGCAACTAAGGGAATCGTTTGACGCGACTGTTGCTGAACCTATTGAAACAGATGACAGGGTCTACAGACAATATATCGACATCGGACTGGGGGGAGAGATTTATGCCTGGCCTGCAAACTACATTAGAGAGATCCTTATTCATCAAAAGGTCATTCCCATTCCGGGTAAAGTGGACGCTCTTGGCGGTGTGGTGAACTACAGAAACCAGGTGATCTCTATAATCGACCTGCACCACCTTTTGGGCCTTGGGCCTGCTGAGCTAAGTGAGAGGAACACCCTTCTCGTTACGAGAGGGTTAAAGACTGATTTTGCCGTTTTAGTGGACGGTTTAGAGGCGGTTCTGAGCAGGACAAATGATGATATTAGGCCAAAACCTGTCTCCCTTGATGAGGGAGGAAAGAAAATAGTTGAGGGGGAATTCTACCACCAGGGAACGATGACGACAATTATTAATCCGGAGATGATTATCGGATAAACAGTCTCCAATTCCCTGAATAAAGAGATCCGCAATCCAAAATCCAAAATCCGCAATCGAAACGGGGGTTGAATATGTTTAAGAAAATGAATTTCAAGACAAAACTTTTGGCGGCTTCTCTCGCGGTAGGCATTATTCCGTTTGCTGTTGTTGGGATTGCATCTTTGATTGAAGCAAAAGCTGCCATTGAAACAATGGCGTACAGCCATCTTACAGACGTAAGGGAGATCAAGAAGCAAGAGATCACTGACTACTTCCGCACTATGAAGGCCCAACTTCATAATTTTAAAGATGATCCATACGTAATCAATGCGCTAATCGAATTTAGTGAGGTTTTTGATGCTGCAGGGGACAAGGCCGGAACCCCGGAATGGAAATCTCTTTCAGACAAATATCACACGCGCTTAAAAGACATAATGCAGGATAATGGGTGGTACGATATTCTTCTTATCGATATTGATGGCAACATCGTTTACACATGCCTCAGGGAGCCGGATCTTGGAATGGATATTCTCCACAGCGAACTGAAGGATCAAGCTATTGGAAAAGGATTCAAATCCGCAAAATTGAAAGGGAAAGATAATTTTACTGTTGTCGATTTTTCGCCCTACTCTCCTACCGGCGGAAAACCCTCGGCTTTCATGATTGCAAGCATATATGACAATTCAGGGGCACTGAAAGGTTTTGCAGCATTTCAGATCCCGATTGACAGGATTAATTCAATCATGCAGCAGCGCGACGGCATGGGAGAGACAGTGGAGGCCTACCTTGTGGGCTCCGATAAGCTCAGGCGGTCCGATTCTTTCAAAGATCCTGCAAACCAATCTGTGGAAGCTTCCTTTTCAAACACTGACAAGGGGAGCGTGGATACTGAAGCGGTCCGCGAAGCCCTTTCGGGAAAGACTGGTACCAGGATAATTGCCGACTATAACGGCAACCCGGTCCTCTCCGCGTATACACCGGTCAAGGTAGGCGATACAACCTGGGCATTGCTGGCCGAGATTGACGAGGCCAAGGCAGTTGCCGCTGTTGACCGTTTCAAATGGCTCATCGGTATTGTAGGCGTTATCGGTATTGCTGCTATCATTATGGTATCCTTGCTGATTACGGGAGGAATGAAAAAGACCCTGGATCTAAGTGTTTCCGAAGTCAGAACGGCGTCTCAAGAATTGAAAACCGCCGCACAACAACAACTATCCAGTACCACCGAGCAGAGCACTTCCACAACCCAGATTTCCACCACCATGAAAGAACTGGTTACCGCATCAAGACAGATTTCGGAAACATCAACAGGTGTTGTATCTGCGGCCGAAGGGGCAAACGACTCTGCGAGGGAGGGAAATGGTTCTTTGGAGAATTTGGTGGCGGGATTGGATGAAATAAAAGAACACGTGGAAAAGGTAGTCGAGAATATGCTCTCTCTCGGAGAAAAGACCCAGCAGATGGATTATGCCATCGAGATCATCAGTGAGCTGTCGGAGCAGACAACCATCCTGTCGTATAATGCAACCATTGAGGCTGCGGGTGCAGGAGAGGGCGGAAGGCGATTTTCCGCCCTGGCCGATCAGATCATGAAACTGGCCAATAAGGCGACGGATTCTACAAAACAGGTCAGGACCATGATAGATGACGTCCAGAAGAGAGCCAACAAGACGATACTCGTAACGGAAGACAGCGTGAAGGTTGGATGATGGACGGAAGCGCGTCCGGGATTCCAAGAATCACTTTGATGTGATCGTCGCCTCTGCAGAGGAGGCCCTCTCTTCCGCCCGAGAAATCAATATGACCATATCCCAGCAAACCAATACGATAGAACAGACCACCGAAGGAATCAATAGCATACAGGTAGCTTCCGAACAGGTCAAAACAAGCTCGGAACAGACATTGAGAACGGCGGAGCAGATGCTTGATATGGCGGATAAGTTGGCGAAAATCTAACGATTTTGGATTTTGGAATGCGGATTTTGGATTTTAAGAATTGAAATGGTAATTCAAACTATGAATGAACAACAGAAAGAACAGTAAGGAAGAGCAAATGAATCCAAAATCCAAAATCCAAAATCCAAAATCGGAAGATCCTTATAAATATTTCAAGATCGAGGCCGAAGAGCTTGTTGAGAGCCTCACGAAGGGGTTGTTGTCATTAGAGAAAAGGTCCGAAGACCCTGAAATTGTAAAGGAACTCTTCAGATATGTTCATACCCTGAAGGGGGCGGCCAACGTGATAAAACTCCCCCACATCAGCAAGGTGGCCCACAGGGCGGAAGATCGATTGGCCCTTTTCAGAGATGAAGAAAAGAAGGTCACACCTGAAGATATTACCCTTCTTTTGGATGCGGTAGCCGTACTGGGGGAAATGGTAGAAGCGGTGAAGGCCGGCCAACCGGAGGATTCGGTAGACACATCGCAGATCTTGCGAAGGTTGAAAGGAGAGGAAAGCCTGAAGCTCAAAGCTCAAAGCTCGACGGAAGATAAAACCTCAAAGGTGCCAGCGGAACCTCCGCAATCCGAAATCGGTACGATCCAAAATCCAAAATCCAAAATCCAAAATCGAAAATCGGGTCGTCGTGCGACCGATAAGCAACAACTGTTGAGAATAGAATTGACGAAAATGGACCGGTTGACGAATTTGTCCAACGAAATCCTGATAAACCATGGCAGATTGAAAGATATTGTAAAGACTTTAGAGGAAGCCGCCAAACGATCTGACAAGAAAGGCCTGTTGGATAAGCGGTTGGAAGCCGCCTTCAGCGACCTGGGAAAGGGGCTGGATCGGAGTGGCGCCTTTTCTGAAGAGATGAATGAAATTGTCATGAAAACGCGTCTGGTATCTGTTGCCGGCCATGTCTATCTTTTTGAAAAGATGGTGCGTGACTTGGGGGTGGAAAACAGTAAAGAGGTCACCTTTTCTGTTAAAGGGGAAAATCTTCTCCTGGACCGGTCCCTCATGGAACAGGTCAGGGAACCGATTTATCATATGCTCAGAAACTGTGTCATACATGGCCTTGAACCCGCGACTGAAAGGGCGGAAAACGGCAAAGACCCGTCCGGCGCCATTTTGCTGAAATTTGAGAAAGCAGGGAATAATGTCCGAATTACCTGTGAGGACGACGGCCGGGGAATGGACCCTGAAACAATCAGGAGGATTGCCTTGTCGAAAGGGCTGGTCGACCCAAAGTCAGTAGATAACATGTCGGATCAAGACGTCCTTTATCTAATCCTCAACTCCGGATTTTCATCCGTGGATATCCTGACCGAATCAGCAGGTCGCGGCGTGGGCTTGGATGTTGTTAAGAACTGCGCCTCATCCCTCGGAGGGAGCTTGGATATTGAGTCGGAGAAGGGCCGGTTTGCACGATTCATCTTAACCCTTCCCCTCTCGGTGAATATGATCGATGTATTCATGGTTGATGTATTGGGTCAAATGCTGTTATTGCCACTGAAAAATGTGTTGGAAACGCGACTCATTGAAGAATCGGAAATATCCTCCGAAGCAGGCAAAGACGTCATTGGCTTTGATGGGATGCCTGTCTCACTGGTCCATCTGGGCGATGTCCTTGGCCTTGAGGCGAAGGAAAGCAACCGGAAAAAGAAACGGGTGGTTCTTGTAAAGGGCAACAAGGAGATACTGGCGCTCATCGTGGATGGGTTTGGAGGAATAAAGACAATTCTTCTAAAACCGCTTGCAGGATCGCAGGAAAAAATCCGATGTGTGAACGCCGCAACCATCCTTGAAAATGGCGATCCGGCCTTTGTCCTTGATATCAAAGGTATTTTTGAACGGATAACGGAAATTCCCACAAAGAGGGAGGGAAAACAGTTAGAGGCAACGCCCCCGTCCGTCCTGGTAGTTGATGACTCCCTTACGACCCGCACCCTGATAGATGGAATTTTAAAAGGTGAAAGGTATCTCGTTCGACTCGCCAAATCCGGTGAAGAGGCCCTCGATATCCTGGAAAACGAGTCTTTTGATCTGGCCATGCTGGATGTGGAGATGCCCGGCATAAACGGTTTTGAATTGGCTCAAAAGATTCGCGAAAGCCCCAAGGATGGAGACACGCCCATCGTGATCCTCTCATCACGCGGCGGCGACGCCGACAAACGCCGGGGGATCGAGGTTGGCGCGAATGCATACATTGTAAAAGGCGCGTTTGATCAGGGGGCCTTTTTGGAGACGGTGAAAAGCCTGATTTGATTTTGGATTTTAGATTTTGGACTTTGGATTGTTCTGAGTATGGTGGAGTTCCATGGATGAAGTGAAGATGAAAAAGAGGGCAAAGGAGTTTGCGAAAAGGATTATTAAACTATGCAGGGCGCTGCCCGATAACAGGGAAGGGAGTTTGATCGGAAATCAGATATTTCGATCAGGCACTTCTGTTGGAGCAAATTATCGATCTGCCTGTAGAGCAAAATCAACCCGAGATTTTATTGCCAAGTTGTCTATTGTTGAGGAAGAAGCCGATGAAACACTATTTTGGCTTGAGTTGATCAGTGAGATGGAAATCCTTGACGGAAATCTACTGGAACCATTGATGAAAGAGAATAATGAAATAATATCGATTATAGTTTCGTCAATCAAAACCACACGGAAAAACAAATGAATCTAAAATCGGGCAGATCCAAAATCCAAAATCCAAAATCCAAAATCAAAGTGCTGGTGGTTGACGATTCCCTGACCGTGAGAAAAAGGGTTATAGAAATATTGGGAACCGCGCCGGATATGGCCGTAGTGGGGGAGGCCGGAGATGGTAAGGAGGCCATCGAACTGACGGAAAAACTGCGCCCTTCCGTAATCCTTATGGATATCGTTATGCCTGTAATGAGTGGTCTGACCGCCACTGAATACATCATGGCCTATCACCCCACCGCCATTATTATCCTCTCTTCTTCAGAAAACAGGGGCGCTGAGTATAAATCATGGGATGCCATGAAGGCGGGGGCCTTGGCAAAAATTAGAAAGGATGATGCTGAAAAGGATCATGAAAAATGGAAAAGAAATCTGATCAGCGCGGTAAGGGCTGCATCCCGAGTCCATGTCATAAGGCGGAAGGGTTCGCTCCTGAAGGAGCATACGGTTAAAGATCCGGGTATAGGTCTTGAAACGGGGACTGGTGACTATAATGTCATCGCCATAGGCGCTTCAACCGGGGGGCCGGGCGTTATCGCCAATATCCTGAAAATGCTTCCTCACGATCTTGCCTTGCCCGTTTTGTTAGTGATGCACATCGCAGACACCCCGAAGAACACCTTTGCCCGATGGCTCAATGATAACTGCAGTCTTCATGTGAGCTTTGCCTCTGATGGAGAATCCTTAAAGGGAGAGAAAAGCAGGGCCTTTGTTGCGCCTCCCGGAAAGCACATGGTTGTGGCGCGTGGCAATATCCGTCTGCTTGATACGCCGGAGGTCAACTTCTGCAAGCCTTCAGTGGATACGTTGTTTCAATCCATCGCAAGAGATAAGACCAAACGCGCTATAGGCGTGCTACTTACCGGTATGGGACAGGACGGGGCTCTTGGGCTGAAGGCTATCAGGGACAACGGGGGCTATACCATCTGCCAGGACGAATCCACATCCATGATCTTCGGCATGCCAAAGGCGGCCATTGATATAGGCGCCGCCGACGAGGTACTTCCGGATCATCGCATGGCAAAACGGATAATAGCGCTTACAAAGGTAGGGAAGTGATTCAATTGCGGAATTCGGATTGCGGATTTGAGGAAATACCGATCCTATCGTCAAATCAGATGTTTAGAGATGTGCTGTTCATGGGGATTTTGAAATTATTTATGTGAAGCGCTATATTGCGCTGAGGGGCCTCTTCAATGAAAACCGCAAGGAAAAATAAATGAATCCAAAATCAAAACAATCCGAAATCCGCATTCCGCAATCCAAAATCAAAACAATCCGAAATCCGCATTCCGCAATCCGCATTCTCGTGGTGGATGACAGCCTTACCATCCGCATGCAGGTCAAAGACCTGCTCGAGGAAAACGGATTTGAAGTCTTGCTGGCACAGGATGGCCTGGAATGTCTCAAAGTATTGGATGAGGAAACCCCCGATGTTATTCTCTTAGACATCATAATGCCGGAAATGGACGGGATTGAGGTCTGCCGGAGGATCAAGGACCACGAAAAGCTTCTCGATATTCCGGTCATTATTCTGACCAATGTGACTGATACTGAGAACAAGGTTAGCGGCCTGAATGCCGGGGCCGATGATTATATCACCAAACCTTTTGCGGTAGAGGAATTGATGGCACGGGTCGATTCGGTAATCCGAACTAAAAAACTATTTGAACAATTGAGGGAAGAGATCAAATTTCGCAGGGAGGCGGAAACCCGTCTGAAAGAACTTTCCACCCACGACACCCTTACAGGCCTGACTAACCGCCTTCAAATGGACGATATTGTAAAACGTGAGTTCAAACGCGCCCAACGATATGATAGAAATCTCTCTTTTCTTATGTTTGATCTGGATTTCTTCAAAGATGTCAATGATTCTTATGGGCACGCCTTTGGGGATTTTGTGTTGAAGGAGTTCGCTTCAGATCTCAAGAAACATGTCAGGGATTCGGATTTGCTCTTCCGGTACGGGGGGGAGGAATTCCTGGCCGTGCTGCCCGAGGCAAGCATAAATGGGGCCGAAAAGGCAGCCGAGATAACCCGCAGGCGTTGCGAGAAAAGAAATTATGATTTTGAAGACCGGTCAATAAGCGTAACCGTCAGCATCGGGATTTCCTCGATTCAGGACCACCATCCGGCAACAGCAGAGGAAATGTTGCGCTATGCAGACCAGGCCCTCTACCAGGCCAAGGCCGAGGGACGGAACCGGGTCAGGGCCTACCGGTCTGAGAGTTCAGCGTCTCATCAGGAACAGAGGGACCAGGGCGGCAACCCGCTCAAATATGTCAAAGAGCACCTCTCAGCCATATTAGAAAAAACCAAGGATTCTTCCATATCCTCATTGGAGCTTCTGGTTCGCGATATGGGCGATGCTCGGTTTACAAACCACAAGAAACAGGTTTTACAATATATGGAACTTATGGGAAGCAAGTTGCATCTTCCTCCCAATATAATAGAGACCTTCAAACGTGCCGCATCTCTTCACGATTGCTTCTGCAATATCCTGCTCGGTAAAGCGCTGATAACGAACAAGGGCGATCTGAATGAAGAGGAAAAGCAGAAAATCAAGGATCATCCCTATATGCTGGTCGAGCTGACCGAAGTATTCGACTTTTTTGTCAGTGAAAGAACGGTTCTTTTATATCACCATGAAAACTACGATGGATCGGGCTACCCTTATGGCCTATCCGGGGATCAGATCCCCCTTGGCGCCCGTGTGTACGCCATAGTTGATGCCTTAGTATCCATGTCCTCGGAGCGTTCCTATCGGGAAAAGTTTTCACCGGAGCAGATATTAGATGAGCTTATCGATAATGCCGGGAGGCAATTTGACCCCGTATTGGTGGATCTTTTTATTGGCGCCATAGAAGAAAACCGGTTGCTCAATGCGGATGAGGAAACCTTTGGGAGGGCAAAGGAGAAAATTGAAATGGTCTGTAACAAGAGAAAGCGTTAGGGTTAGTATGGACTCACATGTGATTTCCAATCTGGCAGCCAGGGTAGACTCATTCCCTGCTTTACCAACCGTAGTAACGAGAGTCATGCAGGTTACGGCTGATCCCGACTCCTCGGTGGATGACCTTATGAGGGTTGTCATGCTTGACCAATCGCTTGTGACTTTGGTTCTCAAAACGGCAAATTCGGCCTTTTTAGGGCTTCCGAGAAAGGTTGATTCCATCCAGCAGGCCCTGACAATCCTCGGGTTCGCTGAAATACAAAATATGGCGCTGGCAAAGGGCGTATTTGACAGTTTCAAGAATCTCAAGAAAGGAAACCAATTCGACATCAATAGGTTTTGGGAGCATTCCTTCCTCTGTGCGATTTCAGCAAGGATATTGGCAGTTGATTTTAGAAGTCCGAGAAATGATTTTTTTTTGGCGGGCTTGATCCATGACATTGGAAAACTAGCGATGGTTATGTGGTTTCCCGCGCAGTTTTCGAGGATAATCGAGATAGCGGGCCCTTTGAATTTAAGGACTTATCCGGCAGAGAAAGAGGTCCTTGGGATGACCCATGAAGATGTTGGGATGGCGCTTCTCGATAGGTGGTTGTTTCCAAATAATCTCATTTCCGTAGTGGGGTTTCACCACCGCCCCCGGGAAGCGGGCAATCAACGACTATTTGCTCTGGTTGTGCATATCGCCGATCTGTTGGCACATCTGAATGGTTGTGGTGATAATGAAAAGAATTGTAAAAACAGCCTGGGAAAATCCCTTTTTTCAGCTGAAATAGCCAATATGTGCGAGTCACAAGGGATAGAGTGGAACGGTTCCGTCCTGGAAAAGGTTAACCAGGAGTTGATGAGGCGAAAAGAGGAAGAGGCAGGTTTTTTGGATCTGTTGATTTCATGATACGGCCTTTCGATTGCAGGTTGAAGGATATATACTGTAAAAAGTCACGCAAGGCGTAGCCGCCAGTGCATATTAGTGGATATGTGCTGGTGGATGCAACGCAGCATACGGACCAAAGGACAAGCAAGATGGTGTGTTTATTTTTTGCCGAGGCCCTTAGTTCAGGTATTTCAAATGAAAATCATCTTTCATGAAGGCTACTACGATTCAACTTACGCCCCCGATACAGCGGCGGCTGCGGGCAGGATGGAAGCCATTATGGAGGTTCTTTCAAGGGAGAGCGGGTATTCTGTGATCAAACCGGCGGCTGCCGGGGTTGATGATCTGCTCCGTTCTCATACCCGAGAGCATGTTGATTCAATCAAACAAGACCCTAAGCTCCTTCATATGGCCCTCCTGGCAGCCGGTGGCGCCATTTCCGCTGCAGAGACCGCCTTTGATGGGGAACCCGCGTTTGCCTGCATACGGCCACCGGGGCACCATGCCTCCCGCAACTCACGCTGGGGATTCTGTTATTTCAACAATATGGGGATTGCCCTGCTTAAACTCCTGGCTAAGGATAAGATACGAGGCGCATTCGTACTTGATTTTGACGCCCACACAGGGGATGGAAACATCGATGTCCTCTCTGAATATCCCGGGATCAGAATCTTGAATCCATTCTCTCCGGACAGACAGACCTATATTGAGGAAATTGAAAAGACCCTGAAAGAAATCAAAGAGATTGATATTATAGGGGTCTCTGCCGGCTTTGATTCCTACGAAAAGGACCTCGGGAAGAAGCTCAAAAGGTTTGATTTTTACCACATGGGCCTGCTCCTGAAAAAGGTCTCCAAGAAGCTGTGTAACGGACGAAGGTTCGCCCTCCTTGAGGGCGGCTATTACCAGGCGGATCTCGGCAAAAACGTCCTTGCTTTCTGCCAGGGGTTCGAGGATTGAAGGTTATCATGGCAAAACAGGAAATACTACTTGAAAGCGGCACCAACGAGATGGAATTGCTGACATTCCTGCTCGAGGACCAACCGTTTGGACTCAATGTGGCAAAGGTCGAGGCAATCGTGCAGTTTGATACTTCTTTGGTGTCAAAGATCCCTCAGGCTCCCGCGGCCCTGCTCGGGATGTTGCTCTATCGCGACAGGACCATCCCTCTTATCGACCTGTCCGCTGCACTGAACATGCAGACAACCGCAAACGAGCGACAGATTGTAAGACGTTGTAAGACGGGACGTTGGTTCCAAAACAACTTACGAGTTATTAAAAGTTTAGATTTCTTGCCATATCCTCACTCGTGTATGGCCCTTGTTTCATTATGACTACCAGACGAAACCTTCAAAACTGGTCGAATGAATGATTCCCAAATAAACCTTCCTAAATATCAAATCTGGCACGCGATCAAGAAGAACTGAATAGCAGAAGTAAGGGCTTAAGCGAGATCTCGTGCCCAGGACCGCCAAAATGCGCCTGGCACGTATGCCGTGCATGAAAAAGGGGCTCACCTTGGCCTGGCTGGGACATTTAACGCCTCGCCATAACTGTGACCAGGAATTTAATTCTCCCCCATTATCAGGGAAATAGAAGTTTCCCAAAGCCAAGGATCAGTGGGGACCATTTTATTAGAAACATCCTTTTGAAAAGTCCTTATAAAAGGGTGTTGTAAAGATCATCTAAATACTATGTAAAAACAATTGCTTAAATAAGAAAAAGCCTCTATAATGGAGGGGATTTTGTCAAAAGAACCCTATGGCCCAAAACGGAGGCTTTTATGCACCACAAAAATATAAGGTTAATCATCAGAAAGCAACTTAAAAAACAGTATCCAAACTGGAAACGGCTCAACAAGAAGACGAAGAAAGAGATAGCCCGAAAGGTCCTGGCGGAAGTTACAGCCGAATACGACTTCAACCACGAGATCCAAGCCCCTCGTGAAGAACTGCTGGGGATAGAACAACAGATACCCACAGAACGAGGGTTGGTGATTCAAACCATGCATCGAGCTGATCAACAGCACACTGTATGGGGCTGGGCGGATCATAGATCCTGGGATGAGTGGCTATTGAAAAAAATTCATGGATGCATGGCCAG
>Ga0114931_10006842_pt1 | contig 13989 bp, 14 predicted proteins | sample 2SBtaG_FD_89579 | JGI IMG/M metagenome (GOLD analysis project Ga0114931, IMG submission 89579) | Deep subsurface microbial communities from Kolumbo volcano to uncover new lineages of life (NeLLi) - 2SBTROV14_V59a metaG | ecosystem: Environmental > Aquatic > Marine > Volcanic | place: Kolumbo...
CCCCATTGACCCCTCATTTTCGGACCGATAAGCTTAGCTTATTCAGAATTTTGGGGTCCACTATATACTCTCAGGTTCGCCAGGTATTGAACGACATGTTGAATCTATTGGGATCTAGAACAAAGGGGCAGATCTATGTTTTATTGTTATTGCCCCGCTTTATGTAGAGATGGAGAAAAAGACAGCCAGTCTATCCTCCATGAGCCCCTCTCCGACTGGCTTGCAGTCGGAGAGGGGCTAAAGCTTTGCCAGCTGGGTCGGAAAATTCGTGCTGGCAACACAGCGTAGCCGCTCTGCCTTGCGACGGCGAATTTCCCGTCGGACCGCCGCTACTCGGCCTGTTCCACCACCTGGAAGGTTTTCGGCTTCTCGTAGTCTGGCGCCTCCTGCTTCAATTCCTTGATAAAGAAAATACCGGACAGGATGGACAGGGTACGGGCTACGCCGACCTCGAAGATGTACCGGAACAGGTCGATGAACCGGTAGGCCAGGTAAAACAGCACGGCGCACAGTGCAGCACCAGTCAGCGGCAGCCCGAACCCTTTCAGTGCAATGAAGAAGGCTGCGATCGACAGCAGGTAGGGGGTCGCCAAATGGATCAAAACGGTGGCGGCGGCCCATTTACCGAAGCCGTTGCTCCAGACTTTCTCGACGCGTTTGCGATAGGTCTCGGCCGCGCCTTCGGTCTTCCCGGGTCCGCGCATCCGATAGCGCAGCGGCATCGGAGCACCGAAAAAATAGCCCCGCAACGCCCTCAGGCTGCTCAGATGATCGCGCAGACGGGGCCGGGCGCCGATGATGTCCGCCATGCGGTCCATCCATTCATCGAAGAAATAGATGTGGGGAAAGCGCTCATGCATGTGCGGGCACTCTTGCTGATGCATCGCATTGTCCTGCCCGATGCTTTTTCGACGCTCGACTTCGGAGGGCAGCGGAACGTCACCGCTGAAACAGGCGGCAATGACCCGTGAATGCATCTCCGCCATCGCCGGAATGGAACCGATGGTCGGCCGCACCAAACCGACGAATGCCAGATTCGAGACCGACGGATGAATGCACCCTTTGAACAGATCGAGGTGGCGGTATTGCCACCCGTCCGGGAACGCGATGCTGCTCGATCCGGGCTTGTAACCGGTGTTGAGAAGAATGGTATCGAACGTTTCGTAGCTGCCGTCCTTGAAAAAAGCGCCGTTGCGATCGAATGATTCGACCTTCCCTTTGGGAACGATGCGTTCGGTCTTGATCAGATAGAAGGGGTCGTCGGGCGGCGCATCGGTCCGCGTCAGATTGCCGCTGCGGTCCGAATGGGATGGCTTGGCCCAGAACTTGACGTGGAAATGGTGCGGCACCAGTGCTTTCGGAAACCAGTTTTCGAAATCTTCGTAGCGAACGCCGTAGTCGGAATAGAACTTGAGGCGCATGGTGACGTTGATCTTTTTCAAAGCGCGCGGAATCTTGCGGTAGAACCAGCTCAGGCCGCTGGTCAAAAGTTCCTGGTAGCCGATCATAAAACGGCCGATCTGCCAGAACTGCATCTGATCGAAAGGGTTTTGCGAGCCTTTGATCACTCTCGGCGCGACCGCGACCCCTTCGGATGCGATCACCAGCTTTTCGGTGACCGGGGCCAACTCGGACATCAAGCCGACGCCGGATTCGCCCAAGCCGACGCAGAGCACTTTTTTGCCCTCGAAAGCGGCAGGGTCGTCATATTTCGAGCTGTGCATCACCATGCCTTCGAACCGATCGAGTCCCGGAAAGTCGGGCACGAACGGCTCACCGTGCAAGCCGGCGCTGACGACGACGTGATCGACCGGTTCGAGCGCGCCCCGGTCGGTAATGACGATCAGGCGGCCGGATTCGTCCTTATCGATCGAGCGGACCGTCACATTGAACTCGATCAACGGCCGCAGCTGAAACGCGTCCACGAAGTTGTCGAGATAGTCGAGCATGTGTTCGTTGGTAACGAAGTCGGGGTAGTCTTCCGGCATTGGATAGCAGCCGTATTCGGTGATCCATTTCGAGGAGGTCAGCGTATAGCTTTTCCACGGCAGGCTTTTCCAGATGCCGCCGATACAGTCATGTTTTTCGAGGATCTTCACCTCGAAGCCTTTCTCCTTAAGCTCCTTTGCCGCAATGACTCCGGCAGAACCCGCACCTATTACAATCGCAGTTTTTTTCATGATTTTTTGTTGTCCAACAGATTGTTCAAATGGGTTTGAATGTTATTAACCACATATATTGTGCTTCATTTATCCGCAAAATGCTACCGCTTCCACGGTTTCGGCTGATGACGGTCAGTGGCCCAACTGTTCAATCGGAAGGCTTCAGCTGCTGCCGGCGATGATAGGCGAGCACGTGCTCTATGAAACGCTTCCGCAGCAACGGGTCGCGCAACCGCCACTCTTCTTCCACCGGCAATGATGGGAATCGTTGCATCAACACCCGGGCAAAAATGCCGCTGCCCTCGGCTGCCGGCGAGCCCGCGGAGGAATGGATGACCACGCTTCGAATGCCGCAGCTGGGCGATCCGCTCTTGAAAATATAACCGCACAGTCCCGACAACTCGGGCGCCACCGAGCGGGCATAGCGCTGCAACGCAGCGGTTGCATCCAGCGTCGGGGTATGAACGCCGATCGCCTTTGGCTGTTCCCCGGTCTCCGCAACCAGCTGGATCGGCTCTCGCGGGACGCCTAGGCCAATGGCGACTTCCGGGCACACCGGTACCAACTCGAACCAGCGGCTCAGCGTGCCGGCAACAAGCTCATCGAGCTTGTGGCAGCCATCGTAACGAACCCTTTCACCGAGCAGACAACTGCTGACGCCAACGCGTATTGTCGTGTTTTCTATATTCTGGGTGGTCATGAAGCGTTTCCGGTAGCATCGGCAAGCGGCGCCGCTGTCATCGATTCATTTCGAGTCGTCATTGCTTTACAATGGCCGCGGAATAATCGCTCGTCAACAACAACCCAATACCGCCGCGTGGCCGAACATAACACCAATCATCCTGAACCACAACAGCCAGTGACGCCATCCACCCGGGTCGGCGTGCTGCTGATCAATCTCGGCACGCCACGAGGCTGCGACAGCCGCTCTGTGCGCCGCTATCTTGCCGAGTTTCTGTCGGACCGGCGGGTCATCGAGTTGACGCCATGGCTGTGGCTGCCGATTCTGCATGGCATCATTCTGCGCGTCCGGCCGCACAAAGTCGCCGCGGCCTACCGCGCCATCTGGATCGAGGAGACCGACGAATCGCCGCTGCGGTTTTATACCCGCCGTCAGGCTATTGGTTTGTCGGAACGGTTGACGAAGACGCAACACCACCCGGCAGTTGCCTGGGCCATGCGCTATGGCGAGCCTGCGATCGCCGCTGCGATGACAGCGCTGCAACAGCAAGGGTGTGAGCGTATACTGATCGCGCCGCTCTACCCTCAGTACAGCGCGACCACGACAGCGACGGTAAACGACACGGTATTCGATCTGTTGAAAGGCCTGCGCCGGCAGCCGGCGATCCGCATCCTGCCGCCCTATTATGACCACCCCGCCTACATCGAGGCGCTGGCCGAGTCGATCGAACACTATCTCGGTTCGGCAGACGGACAGCCGGATGCAATCGTCGCATCCTACCACGGACTGCCTCAAGCCTGCTGCGATGCCGGCGACCCCTACCATGAGCAGTGCGCGGAGACGACGCGCCTGCTGCAAGCACGGCTCGGTTTCGACGAGAACGACTTGCGCATGAGCTTTCAGTCCCGCTTCGGCCCCAAGCAGTGGCTGCAGCCATACACCGATGAGACCTTGCGGACGCTCGCCCGTGACGGCGCACGGCATGTGGCTGTGATCACACCGGGCTTCGCCACCGACTGTCTGGAAACGCTCGAAGAGATCGGCATGCGCTACCGCACCCAATTTCTCGAAGCGGGCGGAACCCGTTACGATCGAATTCCCTGTCTCAACGATTCCGAGGCTGGACTGCGGATGCTGGAGCGACTCGTGCTGCAGGAGCTCGGCGGCTGGATCTGAGCTGGTGCAGCACCTATCTTACACTGATGCGTAAAGGTCGAAACAGATCTTCATGGTTCAATGATTTATGCGGTTAGCTGGCCGAACAAATACATAACTGTCAGATCCTTGTCGGATTACGGTGCGCGCATAAGCTAGCAGATGCTTGATACATCGGTAAAAAAGCGCACCTAATCCGACCTACATCTAAATAAATAAGTGCTGCAGTGGTGCGGTGCCTCTTTTTAGTTCGAAATGGTGCGCACGGCGCACCCTACATCGTGCTTTTCCAAGGGACACGGAGAGTCGAGGACGGTTTCATCCGTCCTGCTCCCCCACCCCTGTTTCCCGATCCCTGTTTCCTGCTTCCTGACCCAGCACCCCATAGCGATACGCGAGGCGGGTCAATTCGGCGCTGGTCTTGACCTTCAGCTTGGCTTTGATGAGCGTGTTGTAATTGGCCACCGTTTTGATGCTGAGGCAAAGCACCTGCGCAGCTTCGTGCGTGGTGCGGCCTTTTGCGAGCAGGGAAAAGACCTCGAACTCCCGCGCTGACAGCCGGGCCAGCGGCGAGACTTCCTTTGCACCGGGGCTGTCCGGATCGATCCGCCGGGCCATTTCGGGCTCGATGAACAGCTCGCCGCGGAAGACTCGGTAAACGGCTTCGATCAGCATATCCGGCTCGCTGCTCTTGGTGATGTAGCCTCTTGCCCCGGCCTCCAGCGCCCGGGTAACATAGACCGGTTCGTCGTGCATGCTGAACACCAGAATCATCGCCTCGGGATCCCGCGACACGATCCTGCGTATCGCCGCAAGCCCACTGTTGCCGGGCAGGGAGAGATCCATCACCACGATGTCGGGCCGCAAGGCAAGATATTGGGAATAGGCCGCTTCACCGCTGTCCGCCTCCAAAACGTCGCCGATCCCCGCCGAGCCGGAGAGCAGCAGGCGATAGCCGGCACGGACCACCGCATGATCGTCCACCAGCAATACCGTTATCGGGTTGGCCATTCGGGAGCCTCCTGGGGCAGCACCTATTTTAGAGTGACCGACAAAAGTCACAACGTATCCTGTTTTTTCATTTCCTTATCTGCTTGGTGAATCGACTCAATAAAATAGGTGCTGCCCAAGCATGGAATTTCGACAGTGATGGCAACGCCCTCTCCGGGGCGGGTTCGCAGTAAAAACCGCCCACCGAGGCTTTCGCAGCGTTCGCGCATGCCAAGAAGACCAAACCCCAAGGGCGCGCGCTCCAAATCGAAGCCGCAGCCATCATCGATGACCGTCAGGTGGATCCACGCGTCTGACGGGGCTGATTCCTCTCCAATGGAACCGGCATCCTCCGGGACGCTGGTTTGCAGTGTGATGGCAACCTCGCTCGCCCTCGCGTGGCGGGCAATGTTGTTCAAGGATTCCTGAACGATTCGAAACAGGTGGATCTTGGCAGCATCGTCACAGATTTCCATGGCGTCCTCGAAACGGAGCCGAACAATCGTATCGGGGTTGTACTCGCGCCAGTTGTCGATCATATATTCCAGCGCCGCGCCCAGCCCCAACTCGTCGAGCATCGTCGGCCGCAGCCGGCGCATCATCGAGCGCACGACAAGGAACAGATGGTCACAGATCGACACGATGGATTCGACCGCCGGTCGGATGTTCGGGTGCGCTTTCATTGCCGCGGCGGCCGTCACCTTGACGGCCGTCAGCGATTGCCCCAATTCGTCGTGCAGTTCCTGGGCGAGCGTACGCCGCTCCTCTTCCTGAAGATGCAATGTGCGCGATGTCAGGGCACGGTTTTCGGCGCGGGCTTTTTCCAACGCTGATGCCGCATGGTTGAAGGCTGCGGAAATTCTGGAGAATTCGGGTATGGCGAAAGCGGGGAGGCGTTCGCGGAAATTGCCGCTTTCGATGCTTTCCAACCCCTGCAGGATCACCGGAACCGAACGCAGCGCGCGCCCCAGCGTCAAATGCACCAGAATCCCGACCAACAGGGCCTGCAGCAAGATCAATCCGAACAGCGCCCGCGCTTCACGCCACGCTTCGACGATCTCATCGTTGGGGTCGTCCCGGATGACGATGCGCATGGTGCCTTCCCCGGTCTCGACGGCTTGGGATCGCGTGTGCGGCTGCGGCCGTATCCACCACACAAACCAGGCAGGCGGAGCCTCCGGCGATGATGATCTTTGGGCTTCGTTAAGATCGACCGGTTCACCGGCCGGAGGAATGATACGCACCTGCAGATGCCTGCTCTTGTCCGACCCACGCATTCGCGACCGCCAGTAGGCCATCGGATGCTTCTTGGCTGCAGGATCGGAGAGTCCGGCAGCGACCGAACGCAAAGCCAGATTCACCGAAGAGTTCACCTCTTGCAGCACCGACTGCCGCGCATTGACGATCGTGAAAGCAGTGCCAAGCCCCACGATCAACAGCATGCTCAAGGCAATCACCAGGTTGAGACGAAATCGTAAACTCATTAAGATGCAATCATCGGCAGGTGCTGCACGCTTATCGCGGAGGACCCAGGCACACTCGTGCTTTCTGCCTCCAGGACCGCACGGTATTATGCAACGCGCGCCAATCCATTCATGGCAGTGCCTCCTGAGCAGGGAAATAAGGAAACGCATCCGCCTTCGGTGCAAAATATATCACGCCGGGCGGACAAATGCCTATCGAACCGGCTTGTTTGCCCGGCTATCATGCCTTATTGAAGGCGGAATGGCGGCAAGCACAACCGCGCTCGACCGGCCGTATGCGACTTATCGGTAACCAGGTACGATGACCAATCGAGAAAAAAGCGAGGCCGATCCATGACACTTTCATCCGAACAAGCTGTCCTTGGCCAGAGAATTAGGGTGCGCGGGCTGGTTCAAGGTGTCGGTTTTCGCCCGGCCATCTGGCGGCTGGCCGGTCACTATGATTTGACCGGCCAGGTCTTTAATGATGGCGAGGGCGTCTTGATCGATGTCTGGGGTATGGCGACTCAGATCGAAGATTTTCTGACTGCGCTTGCAGCGAACGCGCCTTCGCTGGCACGCATCGACTCGATCGAGCGTCATCCGATCACCGCGACAACGCACCGAGTTCCTGATAAGTTCCGGATAGCACCCACTCACGCCACGGCAATCAGCACAGGCATCGTACCAGACACCGCCGTCTGTCCCGAGTGCGCGGAAGAAACATCGAATCCGACGGACCGCCGCTACCGCTATCCGTTCACCAATTGCACGCAGTGCGGCCCGCGCTTTTCCATCGTGCAAAAAATACCCTATGACCGCTGCAATACCAGCATGTCGGCATTCATGCAGTGCAGCCAATATCAGCAGGAGTATGACGACCCGGCGGACCGGCGTTTTCACGCCCAGCCCAATGCTTGCCATCGCTGCGGGCCGCAAGCCTGGCTGGAGCGCTCCGACGGCCGGCCGTTGGCCCGAGAGAGCTTGACGCGGCTGGACGACCTGGATGCCGCCTGCACGCTGCTGCTGCAGGGCGCAATCGTTGCCATCAAGGGGATCGGTGGTTTTCATCTGGCCTGTGATGCCACCGACGATCAGGCCGTTCGGCGTCTGCGCGAACGCAAACGCCGCTATCAGAAACCCTTCGCGCTGATGGCGCGGGATCTCCAGATCATCCGCCGCTACTGCCGGGTCGACGTCCCGGAGCAGACCTTGCTGCAAAGCCCGGAAGCCCCTATCGTGCTGCTCGAGAAAACCGGCCCGCTGCAGGTATCGGCCGGCGTTGCGCCGGGACAAAAGTCGATCGGATTCATGCTGCCGTATACGCCTTTGCACCATTTGCTGCTGCTCAGGATGGCGCGTCCGATCGTGCTGACTTCGGGGAATTTCTCCGAGAAGCCGCAATGCATCGACAACGACGATGCGCGCCAGCGGCTCAAAGGAATCGCAGACTACCTGCTTCTGCACGACCGCAACATCGTCACGCGCATCGATGATTCGGTAGTGCGCGTCATGGGGGGTCAGCCGCGGCTGCGGCGGCGGGCGCGAGGCTACGCTCCGGTGCCGAAACCACTGCCGCAGGGTTTCGAACGAGCCCCCAATCTGCTCGCGTTGGGAGGCGAACTGAAAAATACCTTTTGTTTGCTCAAAAACGGTCAGGCGATCGTGTCGCAGCATATCGGCGATCTGGAAGACGCAGCGACCCATGCCGACTTTCAGGCTCAGATTGAGCACTATCGGGAACTGTTCGACCATCGGCCTGCATCCCTGGTCATCGACCGACACCCCGAATATCTATCGAGCAAACTGGGCGTAAAATGGGCCAACGAGACCGGCCTGCCGTTGCTGCGTGTGCAGCATCATCATGCCCATATTGCCGCCTGTCTGGCGGAGAACAACGTGCCTCTGCAGCACAGCTCCGTGCTTGGAATCGCTCTCGACGGCTTGGGGTTTGGAGAGGATAATACCTTCTGGGGCGGCGAGTTCCTGCTGGCCGATTACATCGGCTTCGAGCGGGTAGGTACGTTCAAGCCGGTGGCCATGCTTGGGGGCACGCAAGCGATGCACGAGCCTTGGCGCAACACGCTGGCACATCTGCTGGCCGGGATGGGATGGCCGGCGTATAAAATGAACCATGAGGCATTGGAATTGACCCATTTCCTGGAATGCCAGCCACTCGCAACCTTCGAAGCGATGCTCGAGAACGGCATCAACAGCCCGCCTGCCAGCTCCTGCGGGCGCCTGTTCGATGCAGTCGCCGCGGCAATGGGGCTCTGCCGGGAGCAGGCGCACTACGAAGGCCAGGCGGCGATGGCATTGGAAAATCGGGTCGACGAGGCGGTTCTGCACAATGAAGATGAGGCATTGGCCTACCCCTTTACTATTGAGCGGCTCGGCGGCAAAGGACTCCCATACATCGAGCCTCTTCCCATGTGGCAGGCGCTGCTGAGGGATCTCGACCGGGGTACGCCAACCGGCGTCATGGCGGCGCGGTTCCATAAAGGGTTGGCAAGAATCATTACAACCATGGCGGTAAAACTTACCGCGACCAAGACCGTGATTATGACGCGGAAGCAAAATATTCGGTTCCGAATCTCAAGATCGCCGATCCCAAGGACTGTCAGTGCGGCGAAGTCCTGAAAGGCGCCATCAAACCGCCGCAGTACAAGGTGTTTGGAACGACGTGCAGACCGGATGCGCCACTCGGTGCATTGATGGTCTCATCCGAAGGCGCCTGCGCCGCCTATTACAGCTACGGCCGCATCGAGGCAGATGACTCAGGACAGAAGACAGGAGATAGGAGAAGACGCCACTGGGGGGAGCCGGCGCAGCAGAACCCTGCGCTGCGATACCATTACGCTGTCGCACGGCAGCGGCGGCAAGGCGATGCGTGACCTGATCGAGGATCTGTTCGTCGCAACCTTCGACAATCCGGAGCTCGATGCGCTGGAGGATCAGGCGCGATTCGATCTTGCTGCACTGCATGCAATCGGTGATCGTCTGGCAATGACCACCGATTCGTACGTGGTCGATCCGCTCTTTTTCCCGGGTGGGGATATCGGCATGCTTGCGGTCAACGGCACCGTCAACGACCTGGCAGTGAGCGTAGCCAAACCGCTCTATCTCAGCTGTTCGGTCATCATCGAAGAGGGGCTGGAGGTCGAGGTGCTGCACCGGGTCACTCGGTCGATGAAACAGGCCGCCGATGCGGCGGCAGTGCATATCGTCACCGGCGATACCAAAGTCGTTCCGCGCGGTGCCGCCGACAAGTTGTTCATCAACACATCCGGTATCGGCATCATTCCAAAGGGCGTGGATATCCGCGCCGAGCGGGCCAAGCCCGGCGATGTCATCATCACCAACGGCTTCATCGGCGATCACGGCGCGGCCATTGCATATGCACGCGGTGAACTGGCGCTCGAAAGCTCCATCATGAGCGATTGCCAGCCATTGAACAGTTTGATTTCGGTGATGCTCGATGTTTGTCCGGATATCCATAGTCTGCGCGATGCGACCAGGGGGGCATTGCGACCGTTTTGAACGAGTTCGCCGAAAGCAGCTCCACCTGCATGTATCTGAATGAAACGGCAATCCCGGTGCGGGAGGATGTCCGGGGGCTATGCGAAATTCTTGGGCTCGACCCGCCCTATCTGGCGAACGAGGGCAAACTGATTGCCGCTGCACCCCGCCGATACGCGGAATCGCTCATCGATGCCATGTCGATCCATCCGGCCGGACGGCATGCCGCCGTGATCGGTGAAGTCCGTGAGAAACCGGTCGGCTCGGTCATTGTGGCCACACAGTTCGGCGGTACGCGGATCGTCGACATGTTGGTCGGCGAGCAGTTGCCCCGCATCTGCTGAATGCCTATGCCCGAATCGGCTAGGAGGCTCTGAAGCTGAACAGCAGGTAGCGCAGCAGCCGCAAGCGGCTGGTGCACTCGGCAAAACCGGTTTCGAAGACGGCCGAAGGACTTATGAAGCCCAGCTCCCTTCCCAATCCTCGCAGAAATGAGTAAGTGGGGAGCGTATTCGCCGTGATGTCACGTTCGGTCTCGATCACAAAGCCGGTCTCTTTGGCAAGGCGGTGATAACCGGTTCGGGTGCAACGCAGATTGCAGCGTCCGAAAAAGCCGGTGTTGCCCGGTCGGACTGCTGTCCAGGCAGTGGCCGGTGCAAACAGCGCGACCGGCACGAAGTCGGATATGGCAAGGCGGCCGCCGGGTATCAATACGCGATGGGCTTCCTCGAAAAACCTTTGCCTGCCGGGAAAGTGGAAGATGCATTCGACCGCTGTCACCACGTCGAAAGAGTCGTCGGCGAAAGGGAGCGCGCAGGCGTTGCCCGGAATGAAGCGAATGCGGTTGCCGGTTTTTGGTCTGACCCGGCTGCGAGCTCTTGCCAGCTGGCGCGGATCGATGTTCAAGCCGATGATGTCCATGTCGATGTAGTTTTCATCGATGCTGGCAACCGTCCCGCCAAACCCGCAGCCGGCATCCAGCACCCGATCGCCGTCTTGCATGCCGGACGCCAGGCACAGCTCCCGGGTGAGCTGCTCGGCCGCTTGGGCGAATGCTTCCGGGGAGCGTTCGGCCCGGTCTGGGTTCGACCAATAGCCCCAGTGGACATGCCTCCCGAATGCCAGCTCGACCGCCGGATTATGCAGGTTCAGTTGCTCCAGCAATGCATCGAAATAGGGCAGACCACTCATCGATTCAGTTCTTCAGTCCGTATAACATACATGGTATTTTCCGCCGGCCGGGTGAACGACTCGTGCCCGTGCCGGTCTATTGAGCGTAAGTATATTCTAATCCTAAGGTGCAGCGATGAATTCGTGTTGTGGACATGCCGCCGGAGCGGGCCGTTTATTCTCCTTTTTTGCAGGCAACTATCGGAAACGTTACCTCAAAAAAGGCTTCGAACCCTCTCAGAAACAGTTGCTCGAGGGACTGGAGCAGGCCGGTTTCGACGGTGCGAATGTGCTGGAGATCGGCTGCGGCGTGGGATACCTCCATCAGCACCTGTTGCAACGAGGTGCTGCTACGGCAACCGGGATCGACCTTTCGGAGAAAATGCTGGCCGAGGCCGAGCGACTGGCCCGGGAGAGGAACCTGCAGGATCGGGTGCACTATCTGCCGGGGGATTTTATCGAACAGGCCGGCGCGGTGGACAAAGCCGATATCGTACTTTTGGATAAAGTCATCTGCTGCTATCCGGATGCGCAGGCATTGGTCGAGCAGTCGCTGAATAAGGCAGACCGCGTCGTTGCGCTCACGCTCCCGCGCAATCGATGGCTGGTGCGCTTCGGCATGAAAGCAATGAATACCGTCCTCTGGATGTTTCGGTCGCAGTTTCGCGGCTACGTGCACGAGCCGCAGGCGATAGAGAGCTGGATCGCGGCACGGGTTTTTAGTAAAGTGTATGAGAATCGGACGCTGGCCTGGTTGACTCAGGTCTTTGTCCGAAAAAACGAGTCGTAATCGAGGCGCATCTTCTTTGGCGCGCCCCTTCCAGGCGCCTCCGGGCGTCCACATCAATTGCCGTTGAATTTGTGAAGGTAAGGAGAAAACAATGAACCGCATCGTATCTTTGAGTCGCAATTTTCTGCTGTTTTCGATGATGATCGGCCTGCTGTCGTGGCAGACGAACGCCTTTGCCAGGCGCAACGAATGCTGGGTCGATTTTTACGAGTCCCCGAACTATTCCGGCACCCATATTCGCATCGATGGCCCGGCCAAGCTGCGCAATCTGCGTGCCGTCGATGATCAGAACTGGGAAAGCCGCTTCGATAGTCTTGTTGTCGGACCGAAGGCGCGCCTGCAGATTTTCGAAAACACCAACTTCAAACGGACTCTGTCCGAAATGGCCAAGTATCCCGATCTGATGAAGTCGCTGGGAATCACCGAAGAGGAGGTCAAGCAGGAGTCGGATGTCGAATTACGCCCGGCGAGATGGTTCACCACCTTGGTGAGTTGAATTTTCATAAAAAGACCAAGTCGCTGAAAATCGAATGCGTGAAATAACCGTCCCGATGGGCTGACAGATGCAGGATGGCTCCTGCCAGTGCCATCCTGCATCGAGTGAATAACATGGAACGACTGAACGAAATGCACTGCGAGGCGTGTCGGATCGGCGCGCCGACGCTAAGCGACGCAGAGATCCAAAAGCTGCGCACGGAAGTGCCCGATTGGGCGCTCATCGAGCACGACGGAATTCGGAAGCTGCAACGTGTTTATCCTTTCCGTAGCTTCGCCGAGGCCTTGACATTTACCAACCGGGTCGGCCAAATGGCCGAGGCGGAAGGGCACCATCCGACCTTGCGGACCGAATGGGGAAAAACCACCGTCACTTGGTGGTCGATGAAAATCAAAGGCCTGCACCGCAACGACTTCATTGCCGCGGCAAAGACCGATGCGCTCTACCGAGCGTGTGACGATGCAAAGTGAGTGCCGCCGAAAAGCCATCGAACGGATCGGCAAGGCCAGCAGCGAGAATTCCAACGCCGAAACCGGCAGCAATCCTAAATTCCAGGCGTTCGTTCTGACAGGGCTGCTCTTTTCTACTCCGACGGCGGGCGGTGCCATCACTTAAATTTATGCCGGTGAACGAATTCAAGCACCGACTGGTGCGCACGGGCGCACCCTACGGTTCATGCTCCGGTGAAAGCAGGCAGTAGGGTGCGCCGTGCGCACCATTGCCGGTTGCAAAGCTGTTGCGCATTTCCGACACGATGACGATTTTTGTGGGTGGGTTGCTGGTCGTATGAGAGGTGGGTGTTTTGTTGGGGTTCGTTCCTCACCGCCAACCTACCCAACGTACGGGGTCGAAGAAGATGTATTGATACGAAGCCCTCTTCACAGGTGGTACTCCTAACCTTAGCTAGGAGGCTGCATAGCGCACACTTTACATTTTTTCAGGGGCCTACCAAGCAACCTCTTTCTGCGAACAAAGAACGTTGCCACATTGCGAGACCTTCCCCCGTCGATGGTTTTATGATGCAGTCCCCTTCTGTTGCCTTGCCATCCAGCATGGTAACTTTTTCGCTGCTTGGTCAACGTCATGCAAATACAAGCTTGTGATCGAACACAGGAATCATGATGGGCTTAATATATACTGAAATAGTGTTGTCAAACCCAAGAAACAATCAATTGTCTCCAATGAAAGTCAATGCTCTCGTTGACACGGGAGCTATTACCTTATGTATCCCTGAGCATATTGCAGTTCAATTAGAGTTACAGGAAATAGAAAAAAGAGAGGTGACGACAGCGGATGGGAAGCATATTCCCGTCCCTTATGTCGGGCCGATTCAAGTAAAATTCGAAAAGAGATCTTGTTTCACAGGTGCTCTCGTATTGGGTGATAGTGTACTGTTGGGAGCCATTCCAATAGAAGATATGGACTTAATAGTGAATTCTAGGATGCAAAAAGTGACGGTCAATCCAGAAAGTCCCAATATACCCTCTGCCGTAGTCAAAACGATTGGATAAGCAAGTAAAGGGGTGTTTAGCCCACCACTCTTTTGCCAAAACTGCCACTTC
>Ga0114931_10006843_pt1 | contig 13989 bp, 9 predicted proteins | sample 2SBtaG_FD_89579 | JGI IMG/M metagenome (GOLD analysis project Ga0114931, IMG submission 89579) | Deep subsurface microbial communities from Kolumbo volcano to uncover new lineages of life (NeLLi) - 2SBTROV14_V59a metaG | ecosystem: Environmental > Aquatic > Marine > Volcanic | place: Kolumbo...
AATATTCAAGCAATCAAGCGCAAGGTTGCCCCCGCTCGAATAATGGCTGTCGTAAAGGCCGATGGCTATGGGCATGGCGCCGTGCCGGCCGCTAGGACAGCCCTGGAAAACGGTGCTGGTTTCCTTGGGGTCGCGTTGGTGGAAGAAGGCATTGCCTTACGCCAGAGCGGCATCGAGGCCCCGATTCTGGCCTTTGGCGGTTTTTTTGAAGAGCAAATTGACGCTATTTTGGAATACGATTTGCGGGCAACCATATTTGACGCTGGGAGGGCGCGGGCCTTGGCGCGCGCGGCGTGCAAGAGGAATAAACCGGCGGTCGTACATGTGAAGGTCGATACCGGGATGGCGCGCCTGGGGGTAGACTGGCAAAGCGCATGTTCTTTCGTAACTGAAATGAATCAAACAAAGGGGCTCAGACTCGAAGGGGTTTTTACGCATTTTGCCACTTCGGATGTCGCGGGAAGTCGTTTTGCGGGGACACAGTTGCAGCGGTTTAATGCGTTTTTAGATGAACTAAAGGAGATGAAAACGCCGCCACTTCTCAGGCATGCCGCCAACAGTGGTGCCATATTGAATTTACCCGGGAGTTATTTCGATTTGGTCCGCTCCGGTGTGAGTCTCTTCGGTTATTATCCGTCGGCCGAAACAGATCGCGGGGTGGAATTGCACCCGGCATTGTCGTTACGGTCGAAAGTCATGGCGCTGCGCGATTTACGTGCCGGCGATGTAGTCAGCTACGGATCGACTTACCGGGCGGACAAAGCATGCAGAATAGCCAACGTTCCCATCGGTTACGCCGATGGATTCAATCGGTTGCTTTCGAATCGGGGTGAGGTGTTGATTCGGGGCCGCCGGTGTCAGGTGGTAGGGCGCGTCTGTATGGATCAGATCATGGTGAATGTTGGAGTCGGCACCGGGGTCAGCGTTGGAGATGAGGTTGTCTTGCTAGGCAAACAAGCAAGCCAGGAAATTTCGATTTATGAAATTTGTGACAAGCTTAATACAATCCCATACGAGGTAACCTGTTGCCTGTCAAAACGCATCCCACGAGTCTACGGCGACCCAAAAAAATGATGAGTTTCAGTCGGAGATTGGGGTCTGTGCGCCCATGCAATGAGAGGGGGGATTCATCCGCTTTCTTACAAACCAAAATGTTAGAAATGCAAAAAAATGAGTGAGAAAAAAGCACAGTCACCGCGGGAAGACCTGAATGAGGTGATGCGGGTTCGACGCGAGAAGCTGCACCAGTTGCGGGACCTCGGATTGAACCCATTTCCACATTTCTTCGAACGGTCCCATTTCGCTGAACAGATTCTGAGTCAACCTGAAGATTACATGGAAAAGCAGGTGGCGGTGGCCGGACGCTTGATGTCGATTCGCGGTCATGGCAAGGTGGGATTTGCTCACATCATGGATTCGACTGGCAGGATCCAGATTTATGTCCGCAAGGATCAAGTGAGCGAACAAGATTTTAAGGCTTTTAAACTCATGGATATCGGTGATATCGTTGGGGTCCATGGCGAAATTTTTGCGACGCGGACAGGGGAGACGACGGTCAAGGTTTCTGAAATAAAGCTGCTCAGCAAGAGCTTGCGACCGTTACCGATCGTGAAAGAAAAAATGGAGGACGGGCGAAAAGTCGTCTACGACCAATTTGCCGACAAGGAGCTGCGCTACCGCCAACGCTATGTCGACTTAATCGTCAATCCGGCGGTGAAGGACGTTTTCGTGATTCGGTCCAAAATCATCAGCGGCATGCGACGTTTCCTGGACGACCAGGGGTTTCTCGAGGTGGAGACACCTGTCCTTCAGCCTATCTACGGCGGGGCGTCCGCCCGACCCTTCGTGACGCACCACAATGCGTTGGATGTCGATTTATACCTCAGGATTGCCGATGAGTTGTATTTAAAGAGGCTCATCGCTGGCGGGGTTGACGGCGTTTATGAGATCTCGAAGGATTTTCGAAATGAAGGCATGGACCGGTTTCATAATCCGGAATTTACGATGATGGAGGTTTATGTCGCGTACAAAGACTATCATTTCATGATGGAGCTGGTTGAGAATCTGGTCAGCTATCTGGCCGACACTATTTGGGGCCGGAAGAAATTGCGGTTTCAAGGAGAGGAAATCGATCTGACACCTCCGTGGAAACGTGTTCCTTTATTTGTGGCGATCAAAGAACGTACGGGCCACGATCTTTACGGGAAAAATCTCGATCAGTTGCGCGATGTGGCTGCCAAGCTGAACCTGGAGACGCAATCGTTCTGGGGAGTTGGCAAGATTATCGATGAAATCTTTAGCGAGAAAGTTGAACCGCACTTGATTCAGCCGACCTTTATTACAGACTATCCGGTTGAACTTTCACCTCTGGCCAAGCGTCATAGAGAGGATCCCCAATTAGTGGAGAGGTTCGAACCCTTTTTGGTTGGAGGAGAAATCGGAAATGCGTTCTCGGAACTAAACGATCCCATCGATCAGAGAGAGCGTTTTGTGGCTCAAAAGAAACTCCAGGAACAGGGTGACGAAGAAGCGCAGATACTGGATGAGGACTATTTGAGGGCACTAGAATATGGCATGCCACCGACCGCTGGCTTAGGAATCGGCGTCGACCGGCTGGTGATGCTGTTTGCCGACCAGCCATCTATCCGCGACGTAATTCTCTTCCCTCAGATGAGGCCCGAGAAGAGCAGCGGGCAAAGCAAGGAACATTGAATGTCTTACGAACTCTTTATCGCTCTGAGGTACCTGAAGTCAAAGCGCAAAACGGGCTTCATTTCGCTTATCACCTACATTTCGATGCTCGGTGTCATGATTGGCGTGGCGGCGCTGATTATGGTTCTGGCGGTAATGAACGGCTTCGAAAAAGAAGTACGTTCCCGTTTTATCGGGTTTGGGTCGCACGTTGAGCTACGTACGTTTCACAACAGAGGCATCGCGGAAGCCGATGGAATCACAGAGCAAATAAAAAATATTAACCACATTGTAGGTATTTCGGAATACATAAACGAAAAAGCACTCATTATTTCAAAGAATCGTAAGCAAGGCGTTGCGATAAAGGGGGTCAACCCTCAAACAATTTCTGAAGTGTCCGATATTGAAGATGACATCAACTATGGTGCTTTCGATTTGGGACAAGTTGAGAACAACGGCAAGGTTTATCCTGGGATTGTTCTCGGCACCTACCTGGCTGACAAGTTGGTAGTTGATTTGGGGGATCGCGTGCAAATTCTCAGTCCCACGGGCATCGGTCCAATGCTGCTCAATTCTACCCCCAATATCAGAACTTTCGTGGTCACCGGTTTTTTCGAAACCGGCTTATATGAGTTCGATGATCTTTTCGCCTATGCGGCTATTCCTGAAGCGCAGCGGTTGTTCGACATGAAAGGTAAGGTAAGTGGTCTGGAAATAAAACTCGATGATCTTGACCAGGCGGATGACGTTGCCGCCGCGATAGAGGAACGACTCGGTTACCCTTATCATGCGGTCACCTGGTTCCAATTGAACAAGAACCTTTTTTCATGGATGCAACTTGAAAAATGGGGAATGTTTGTGGTATTGAGCCTCATCATTATGGTCGCGGCTTTCAATATCGTCAGCACCCTGATCATGATCGTACTTGAAAAAACCAAGGAAGTGGGGATTCTTAAATCGATGGGGGCGACCTCAAAAAGCATCAGACGTATTTTCGTTTACGAAGGCTTGATCGGCGGTGTTATTGGCACTTTTCTTGGCTGCGCCATCGGTTTTGTTTTGTGTTGGCTGCAGCAGGAATACCAATTAATATCTCTGCCCCCGGATGTTTATTTAATCAGCGCGTTGCCTGTAGTCATGAACAAGTTAGACTTCCTGTTCATAACCACGGTGGCTTTGCTGCTTTGCTATTTGGCCACGGTTTACCCTGCCCTGAAAGCGTCACGCCTGGAACCGGTGGAAGCCATACGTTACGAGTAATGAAAATGGACTACGGTAACAATATTATCGAAGCGCGCGGCTTGCACAAGCACTATCACTCGGGGAGCAATCAAGTGCATGTTCTCAAGGGATTGGATTTTGATGTGGATGCCGGCCAGATTGTGGCGGTGATTGGGCCTTCCGGCGTCGGGAAAAGCACGCTTTTACACATGTTGGGTACCCTGGATCGACCTTCGAAAGGAGTGCTGCGAATTGCCGGCACCGATATCTTCGATTTTGACGACGGCACCCTGGCGGATTTTCGCAATAGATCGATTGGATTTGTGTTTCAATTTCACCATCTTCTACCCGAATTCACGGCTCTCGAGAATGTGATGATGCCGGCACTTATCGGTGGAAAGCGCAAGGAGGAATGTCAAGATAGAGCATGGCGGTTGCTGGCCGATGTTGGTTTGGAGCACAGGGTTCAGCACCGGCCCGGCGAATTGTCGGGCGGAGAGATGCAGCGCGTGGCGGTTGCTCGGGCTTTAATGAATGATCCACAACTGGTCCTGGCGGATGAACCGTCCGGGAATCTCGATCAAACTTCAAGCAAAGCACTACATGATTTACTTTGGAATTTAAGCCGGAAGGATAATCGGACGTTTATAATAGTAACGCATAATGAAGGCTTGGCGGCTGATGCCGATAAAGTTTTGGAAATCCTTGACGGTCGTATCAAGAACGAACATGTGAATCAGGTCGTATAATATGATATGTCAGCTTTGTAAATTTAAACAAGCACTCATCAGAATTTCGTACGTCATCAATGACAAGACGATAGAAATTAATCTCTGCAAGGAGTGTGCGGAAGAAAAAAGTTTGAATAATCCTTTGGTGGCTCTTCCGCAATTATTTGGTAATTTCATTTCTGAATTGGTCGGGGAGGATTGCTTGTCTGAATTAAATACGGATTTGGACCTGCAATGCGGGGCTTGCGGAATGACCTGGGAAGAATTTCAAGAAAGCGGTCTGTTGGGGTGTGATATTTGCTACCAAACGTTCAAGAAAGAGATGGAGACTATTCTGAGAAGAATTCATGGTAGTACGCAACATATTGGTTGCCGCCCCAAATCAATGCGCTGTGTTATTGACGAATCAGAATTGCGGCAACTGAATACGCGATTGAGAAATGCTATTTCACGAGAGCAATTTGAAGAAGCGGCTAAGCTCAGAGATATGATTCGAGGCGCTGAACGCGTTCCCGAAGAGGGCGAAAACGATGGAATTCTACGGTGAATAAGACCCAAAAGCGAAAAAAGCGAAGAAGTCTACCTGAAGATCCTCCGTCGAACGAATTCGTCGATAGTAACTGGCGGTTTGCAAATTGGTTAACCACCGAGGATGAATATTCCGACACGATTTTGTCATCCAGGGTACGATTGGCGCGTAACCTCAAGGGCTACCGATTTCCGCATCGGGCTTCGAATGCTGAGTTGGAATCGGTTATTGCCAAAGTGTCAGTTGCATGCGGCAAATGCGGAAGTCTTGAGAACGCTGCTTTTGTTGATATTCAAAAATTGTCGGACTTAAAATGTAAGTATTTCGTCGAACGGCGGCTCGCCAGTCCGCAACTAATCGAAAATCACCTGCCCTCTTTGCTGGTTCTTTCAGAGCAGGAAGATCTGAGCATCATGGTGAACGAAGAAGACCATTTGCGGCTGCAATGTATTGAGGCCGGTCTTGGGATCAGTGCGGGTTGGGAAAAGATAACCAAGCTGGATGATGAGTTGGAAGAGAACCTGGAGCTTTCATATTCAAAGAGATTTGGCTACTTGACGAGCTGTCCGACAAATATTGGTACTGGACTTAGAGTTTCTGTTTTCGTACATTTGCCCGGGCTTTCTCTTGACGGCAAAATCGAGACGGTGTTAGAACAATTGCCGGATTCGGAAATTGCCGTACGCGGTTTTTATGGTGAGGGGACTGAATCTATTGGCAATATCTATCAAATATCTAACCAACCGACTTTGGGTCGCACTGAAACCAGCGTTATAGAGCGAATAACTCAGACGGCGCTGAAGTTGGTGGAGTTGGAACGCGGTGCTCGCGAAAGACTGTTTGAAAACGATAGAATCAGACTTGAGGATGCCGTCTTTCGCGCAATCGGAGTGCTGAAAAATGCACGAATCATCAGTTCTCTGGAGTCAATGAATCTCTTGTCGACATTACGCTTCGGATGCGAATTAGGAATGTTGAAAGACATCAGTCGATTAACCATCAGTCAACTAATCGTAATCGTCCAGCCAGGCCATCTGCAACGTATTTATCAGAGAAAACTCAAGCCCAAGGAGAGAGATGAGCTTCGCGCGGAATTCATCAGACAAAATCTTGTGGTTTGAATAAAAGCAGGAATTCTTTTTATCTGAGTGTTAGTTTCAGTAGATGAGAACCATAAATATTTTTATACGGAGTCACGCATATGAAAAACAATTTCTCTAGTCGTGTTCAAATGATGATTCAGTTCTCCAGAGAAGAAGCTCTCAGACTAGGACATGATTATATTGGTACGGAGCATTTGCTCCTCGGCCTGATTCGGGAAGGAGAGGGGATTGCAGTCGAAATTTTGCGGAACCTCGGCTGTGACCTTGACGAAATAAAGCGAGGGGTCGAAGATTCGGTCAAGCCCTCTGGCGAAACCATGACGATAGGAAATATTCCGTTTACCAAACGGGCTGAAAAAATCCTCAAAATGGCCTACGTAGAGGCGGAAAAATACAAATTCGACATTATAGGCACCGAGCATCTTCTCCTGGCGCTGGTCAAGGAGAAGGATGGCGTTGCTGCCCAAGTTCTGGTCAGCTTTGACGTGACTTACGATACGGTGAGAGAAGAATTAGAGAATATTCTTCGCGGTTCTCCTTCAAGCCGTGAGACAACGGGTCAGCAAAAATCTAAAACGCCCGCACTGGACCATTTTGGCCGGGACCTGACTGAACTGGCTCGCAAGAATGAACTGGATCCCATCATCGGCCGGGATAACGAAATTCAACGCGTCGCTCAAATATTGAGCCGGCGCAAGAAGAACAACCCGGTTCTCATCGGTGAACCTGGTGTCGGTAAGACGGCGATCGCCGAAGGTCTTGCTCTCAGAATCATCGAGCGAAAAGTCCCAAGAATTTTACATAACAAACGTGTCGTCACCTTGGACCTGGGGGCAATCGTCGCTGGAACAAAATACAGAGGACAATTTGAAGAACGCATGAAAGCGATCATGAACGAATTGCAGCGTGCGAAAGACGTGATTCTTTTCATTGATGAGTTGCACACAATCGTTGGTGCCGGCGGGGCGTCCGGGTCACTGGACGCATCGAACATGTTTAAACCGGCATTGGCCCGGGGAGAGTTGCAATGTATTGGGGCGACGACACTGGATGAATATCGTCAGCATGTTGAAAAAGATGGCGCTCTTGAGCGACGCTTCCAGAAAATCATGGTTGATCCACCATCGCCAGATGAGGCTCTTCTTATTCTTCAGGGACTCAAAGAGCGTTACGAGCAACACCACAAAGTTCGATTTGATGATGAAGCTATCAAGGCGACCGTGAAGCTGTCCGAAAGGTACATCTCGGATCGTTTTCTCCCGGACAAGGCTATCGATGTTCTCGATGAAACCGGAGCCCGGGTTCATCTTGCAAACATCGTGGTACCAAAGGAAATTACCCAACTTGAAGAAGATATAAAGAAGGTTAAGAGCGAAAAAGAATCGGTGATCAAAGCGCAAGAGTTCGAACGTGCCGCCGTTCTGCGCGACAAAGAAAAGCGGTTTAATCGCAAGCTTGAAACCGCGAAAAGGCGTTGGAAAGATTCCGAGGATGAGTTTTTGGCGACGGTTACCGAAGATGACGTGGCCGAGGTGGTGGCCATGATGACGGGCATTCCGGTACAACGTGTCGCAAAATCGGAGTCGTCAAAGATTCTGGAAATGGAATCTGAACTTAGGAAATCGATCATCGGGCAGGACGACGCCATACATTTGTTGAGCAAAGCTATACGACGTACAAGAGCGGGGCTTAAAGATCCAAATCGGCCGATCGGTTCTTTTGTATTTCTTGGTCCCACTGGCGTTGGGAAAACGCAACTGGCGAAGGTTTTGTCCTGGTACCTTTTTGAGGACGGAGATGCCTTGATCCGACTCGATATGTCCGAATACATGGAAAAATTTTCCGTCTCCAGGTTGACTGGCGCGCCTCCAGGATACGTGGGTTACGAAGAGGGGGGGCAGTTGACTGAGAAAGTTCGCAGACATCCTTACTCCGTCGTACTCTTTGATGAAATCGAAAAAGCACATCCGGACGTTTTCAATATTCTGCTCCAGATTCTTGATGATGGTCAACTCACGGACGGATTGGGCCGGAAGGTAGATTTTAAAAATACCATTCTGATAATGACTTCAAACCTGGGGGCACGCGACCTGAAGAAAGGTGCCGGGATTGGTTTTACTTTTGACTCAGACGCCGCCGACTATGAGGGTATGCGGGAAAAGATCATGGAGGAAGTCAAGCGGCTGTTCAACCCGGAATTCATCAATCGCGTGGACGAAACGGTGGTCTTTCATGCCTTGCGGAAAGAGCACATGGTGAAAATAATTGATATCGTCATCGACGAGATGCTCAGCAAGGTTCAGGATCGCGAGATGGCCATCGAGTTGACGAAGGGGGCTAAAGAACACCTGGCGGAACACGGCTTTGATCCGGTTTACGGAGCCAGACCGTTACGCCGGACCATCCAGAAATTAATCGAAGATCCGATTGCGGAGGAAATACTACGTGGTAAGTTCTCGGATGGCAGTCAGATCTCCGTGAAAAAGAAGGGCGATGGTCTCGAATTCGTGGAGAGTTCCCGAAAAAAAATTGCCGCTAAGAGCGACAAGAATGGCAGCAAATCCAAGCCTGAAGCTGAACAGGTCGGCTAACTTTTTAAAGAACCATTCAAAAATGAACCCGGGGACTATTATTTGTCCCTGGGCTTTTTTGTCTTATTTTACTCTTGACCTGCCAGAAACCAACTTTAATCCGTTCAGGTGAGGGCGATTTATGTACGACGACAGGTTGAAAAAGTCCTTGCTTTGCTCTGGATTCGTCGTTATATTTATTGCCATTGATCGGACCAATTCCGTAACCGTAATATCCCTTCTTCCTTGTTTCTCAAAATGCTAATATCACGAATTCATATCAAAGCCTTCAGGTCCATCTTCGAGTTGAACCTGCCGATTGACCCCAAGGTCTCAGTCATGATTGGCGCTAACGAGAGCGGTAAGACCAACACATTGCGCTCAGTTGATGCCTTTCGCTACGGCGCCACGTTTACCAACTCCTTGACTTGTCAATATTCAGATTACTATTATCAGGGGAAATGTCCGGAGGTGACGCTGGAGTTCAACAGTCTTTCAAGGGAGAATCGGCGGCAGTTTGCGCCATTGGCGGACGCCCTTAAGGAAGCCGAAGTTTTTGCGATCAAGAAAGATGGGCCGGAATTAGGGAACTATCATCTGCTCGTCAAGGATGAAGAAATACCGGTCACCAACATGAAAAAGTTGCTCGACCTCCTGCCCAAAATTTTGTATTTTGATAACATTTCCCTTATCAAAAATCGTGTCGATCTAAATACTCTTTTGAATGGCGATCCTAATTATATGACGGAAAGGAATTTGCTCAAAATTGGTGGCATTCAAGACAATTTTGAAGTCATTTTTGAGGATTCAACCCGGGGTCGCCGCGCTAGTGAAGAAGCGAGCCGGCTTATCACTCAGCAAATTCGACGCGTCTGGTCACAAGAGCCGACCATCGAGATAAAGCTGAATGTGAACGGCAAAGTTTTGTATATTGATATTTCCGATGGCACGACGGTTTACGATACGCCTGAATCGCGCAGCCTCGGATTTCGATGGTATTTGTCCTTCTATATAAATTTTATCGCTCAAACATTTGAAGGCAAGGCGAATGAGTATTTCTTTCTACTTGATGAACCTGGCATTCACCTCCATCCCGCGGGTCAAAAAGACTTGACCAAAGTGATGGAAGATCTTTCGATCAAGAATCAATTGGTTTACACAACGCATTCGCCTTTCATGATTAACCGTGAATATCCCCAACGGGTGAGGTTGGTCAGCAAGGGCCGTAATGGCACGAACATAGACTCCCACGCTTACCGAGAAAACTGGAAGCCACTTCGGCGTTCAATCGGACTTGTGCTCGGTGACCTTTTCTTTTTTAACGACAGCAGTCTCATCGTTGAAGTCCCATCTCGTCGAATCCCCTTAGCCAGGCGTTTCAACTTCTTTAAATCAGGCTCGGACAAGAACAATAATTAGAAGCATGGCATCGTTGCTAACCTCAATATGCGATGTGCCCGGCATTCGAGTGGGGCACGCCCAAAATGATGCCGCGATGACAGGCTGCACCGTCATTTTGCCGGAGACGGGAGCGGTTGCTGGCGTAGACGTACGCGGATCAGCGCCGGGTACGCGCGAGATTGAAGCTATCAAGTTGGTCCGCCTCGTTGCGAGGATTCATGCCGTTTTGTTCTCAGGGGGCAGCGCCTTCGGGCTGGATGCCGCCGGTGGTGTGCAGCAATATTTGGAAGAGAAAGGAATTGGGTTTGATGTGGGAGTTGCCCATGTGCCGGTTGTGCCAAGCGCTGTCATTTTTGATCTGCATGTCGGCGACGCGTCCGTTCGTCCTGACAAAAAAATGGGGCTACAGGCCGCGAAGGCTGCCAGCCGGGAAACGAAATGCACCGGTCGAATCGGCGTGGGTTGTGGTGCCACCGTGGGGAAGATCCTTGGAATGCAGCAGTGCATGAAGGGGGGCGTCGGCAGTGCCTGCAGACAAGTCGGTGAATGTCGTGTGGGAGCGCTGGTGGTCGTGAATGCTTTCGGCGATATTGTAGATGACGGAACGGACCACATCGTGGCCGGCGCACGCCATCCTCAAAGTGGCAAATTTCTTGATACTGGTGAGTACATTCAGGAATTGCGAAAGATTGATCCTCCGGTGGCCCTGAGCAATACCACACTGGCTGTTGTGGCCACCGATGCCGGTTTCAAGAAAGAGGAGATCACTAAAATCGCTCAGATGGCTCAGGATGGTTTGGCGAGAGTCATCCGTCCGGCTCACACTCCTTTCGATGGCGATCTTGTCATCGGTTTGTCCGTTGGTGATAAGCAGGAAAATTGTTTGGCGGTCGGCATGGCCGCGGCGGGTGTGGTTGCTGATGCGATTCTAAGTGCCGTAAAGGCCGCGAATCCCTAGAGTGCGGCCGAATTCCTGAGCGGAGGTTACTTCCCAAAATATCCGTTCATTTTGTTTCTATCCCCCCTCTCAGTTTTTCCCTCCATAACCCCCGTTCCTCCATTCCGATTTCTCTTTCCAATGGCGATTTTGACTTCCCTCAATCGCCTCAATAATTCATAAATCATGATTTCATGCCCAAATTGAATATTTTAAATTTTCAAATAACCGCATTGTTTGCGGCGATTTGAACTCAAGATCAGTCCTCATCAACTAAAATCATGATCAAATAGATCCAATCCCTCCCCAGCTCCGTACTTCGTTCGAGTTTTTGATTCCGCTACATCACACATTAATGTTGTCTCAGATTCACTTCCTGGCACCCAACCGCGGACGAGAAAGGAGGGGAGAACCGTTTCATTTTCTGAAGTAAATTTGCCTAAACAGTAGACCTAGTTGTTCCAATTAAGGAGGACCGATCATGAAAAAATTCACCCTGTTTTCAGTATTTATTGGGGCGATGGTTGTCGCCCTCGCATTGACCTATTTGGCTGATTTCGGTGACGCTTCCAGTCACCGTGAAGCACCGCTGATCAGCAACGACCCGCTGGCTGATAATACGGATCTCTATGCCTTCCGGGACCCCAACAATCCGGACTTCATGGTATTCGTCGCCAACTACATTCCGCTGGAACTGCCCGAGGGCGGACCGAATTACAATACGTTTGGCGAAAATATCCGGTATGAAATTCATATCAAGAACCAAACATCCGTTGGCCCTCTGGGCACTGCCACGGATGATATTACCTACCGCTTTACGTTCAGTTTGACCAACGAAGACCCCACCACTTTTTTCAATATCAGATTGGGGCAAAATCTCAAGGCGACCTACATGTGCGAAAAAAGTACGGACGGCGGCCTCAGTTTTATCCCCATTGTGACCAATGGCATTGTCCCGCCCAACAACATCGGTGCGCGCTCAACCTCTTTTGCGGGCGCGGCAAGCTACGATGAATTGGTGAATTCGGCGATTGCCACGGCCAGTACCGGTGAAACCATTTTCTGCGGACCGAGGGACGATGTCTTTTTTGTTGACCTGGGCGGTATCTTCGATTTAGGCCAAACGCGCAGCGCGTTTGGCAACGACGCCAATAACCCAGCCAACGCACGGGATGCGGTCGCTGGTTTTAACACACATTCGATTATTATCAAAACGTCGATTGCTTCTTTACAGAAGGATGGTAACCCTGTGGATCCGAAAACCAGTATTCTGGATCCTGATTTTATCATTGGCGTTTGGGCCTCCGCCAGCAGGCCGCAAATCAGGACGCTTTCTTCGGCTGGAGACAAGCCCCAGGAGAGTGGACCCTGGGTTCAGGTGTCACGCCTCGGAATGCCGCTGACGAATGAAGCCATCATTCCGGTCTCGCAGAAAGATAAATGGAATGCCGTCTCGCCTTACAGTGTCGCGGAGCAGGATTTTGTTACCTATTTCGCCAATCCGGAATTAGCGCTCTATATGGATGATGGTGGGGATCCGGGCAATCCGGCCGAGGGGCTTGGCGATCTCGTGCCGGCGTTGTCATCACTGCGCGTACAGAGCATGTCTTATCCCGCCATCGGTGTCATTCCGGGCTTCACGGATCCCGGCTTCGATTTTCGGACGGCTAAAGACGGCGCTTTTGCAGCGGCCTCTATCCCGGGTATCGATTTCACCGGGACCGCCATTGCAGTGGCAACCGGCCCTGCGGCCGATGGCATGCCGGCGGGACAGACAGCCCTGGTCGGACCCGGGGAACCCCGCCGTGCCGACATTCTCCCGATTTTTTATTTTGGTGTCCCCAACTTGATTCCCTACCAGTTGGCGACCGGAAAAACAGGTGGCCCCCTGAGCGCAGGCAAGCCTTTTATCAACAATTTTCTTCCTATTACCAGTGATAATGGCGTCTTATACGGCGGCGATATGCTGCGTGTCAACATGGCCACGCCGGCAACCGACCGCACGAGTGATGAGTTCGTTAACAACGCCCGAATGGGGTTGATTCGTGCCGCAGTGCTTGGATTAACTGACCCCACGTACGCCGGTACCGATGAGCAATTTATTCCCCACATGGATGGTTTCCCGAACGGTCGCCGCCTCGAAGATGACGTAACCACCATCGAGTTGCAGGCGGTGGGCGGATTGGTTCTGGCAGCGGTTGGCTTTCCGTTTGATGACGCCTTCGCAGGAGATTATTCCGATCTTGCCTCCGCGGCCCTGTCGGCAGAGCTAGGCTACAACGCGGGTCCGACGCAAAATGACTTACCACTGCTGACTGCCTTCCCTTATCTCCCAAATCCGCACAGTGGGTTTGACTACGTGAAACAACTGACGGCCAAGGGACCGCAAGGGCAGCCGACGAGTGTGAGGGACTTTGACCTGGGCTTGAATTTGCCGCGTGAGTTTATTCTTGACCAGAATTTTCCGAATCCTTTCAATCCGTCTACGACCATTCGTTATCACGTTAAGAAGGCGGAGCATGTCAAGTTGAAGATATTCAACGCCATTGGACAGGAAGTCGCCACGCTGGTAGATGAATTCAAATCACCGGGCACATACTCTCTGAATTGGGACGCAGCCAATTTCGCCAGTGGAAACTATTACTACCGTCTTGAAGTCGGGGGTAAAGCACTGACGGCGCGAAAAGCCGTCTTTATCAAGTAACGCTTTTCAGCTTTGTTCATGCGGCCTGATTTCCGGGTTGTCGCTGCCTGCGCGAACACAAGTCTAACGCTGCCAGGTAGCGGCTGTCCGGGTGTCGGAGTA
>Ga0114931_10006844_pt1 | contig 13988 bp, 11 predicted proteins | sample 2SBtaG_FD_89579 | JGI IMG/M metagenome (GOLD analysis project Ga0114931, IMG submission 89579) | Deep subsurface microbial communities from Kolumbo volcano to uncover new lineages of life (NeLLi) - 2SBTROV14_V59a metaG | ecosystem: Environmental > Aquatic > Marine > Volcanic | place: Kolumbo...
CTTGGAGGTTCCCCCAGTGGTCCCAGTCTTGGAGGTTCCCCCAGTGGTCCCAGTCTTGGAGGTTCCCCCAGTGGTCCCAGTCTTGGAGGTTCCCCCGGTGGTCCCAGTCTTGGAGGTTCCCCCAGCTCCCCAGGGGGTGGTGGGTTGGTCTCTGGAAATGCACTTCAAGCAGCAATTAGTGGATTAAGTAAAGCTCCTCCTAAGGAAGAATCTGCACCAAGTGCTTCACCTATGGGTGGTGGACTCGTATCAGAAGGTGCCCTCAAGAATGCTCTTTCCAGTTTGAAGAAAGCTCCTCCCAAGGAGGATACTTCTAAATCCAATGCCTCACCTTTGGGTGGTGGTGGACTCGTATCAGAAGGTGCTCTTCAGAATGCTCTCGCTAATCTGAAGAAAGCTCCAAGCGATAAGGAGAAGAAAGAACCTGAGGTGAAGAAAGATGATGAGGAAGAGGAGACAACCAATATTGAGGAACTCTCTGCAGAACAATTGAAACAGCAACTGCAGGATAAACTTAAAGCTGCTTTCAAGTAGTATCGCGCCATATACTTCACTGCACATATTTACGCGCCACTTGCATAATTAATCTATAGAGTTTGTATCGCGAATTTTCGCGACATTAGACGATTATTCGTTATAATTCAAGATCCATTTGCATTCAATGTATCGCGAATCATCTTTGAATATTGATATTACAGATAGTTTTATATTTGCTGATAGTAGATTTTCATATCAATAACGCGAATATCGCGAATATCGGTGGTATAATGAATCAGGGAACAGAGACCAAGGCATTTGGAACTACAAAACGGGAGAATCATGACAGCACAAAGTTCTACTCATCGCGAATGTATGAAGGTGTGAAAATTCCTCCAAAACGGAAATCAGATCTCATAGAGGTGCAGCTACCGGAAAAAATCAAGAATAAAACCCACCACGCAGATAGCAGAGATCTTTCACTCATTCCAGACTCTTCCATACATCTAGTTGTGACTTCACCTCCTTACAATGCGAAAAAGGTCTATGATGAAGATCTCACACTTCATGAGTATATTCAACTTCTGTATGATGTATTCAGTGAGGTCTATGACAAGTTGGTTGATGGTGGAAGGGTTTGTATCAATATCGCTAATGTAGGTAGAAAACCATACATCCCTTTATCCGATTATGTGAGTAAGATGATGACAGATATTGGATATTACCAAAGAGGTGAGATCATCTGGGACAAAGCTTCCAGTGCTGGCAGTTCAACAGCTTGGGGTTCTTGGAAGAGTGCGAGCAATCCCACACTTAGAGACGTCCATGAGTATATACTTGTTTTCTCAAAAGGAACTATGAATAGACAGAGTGGAGAGAAGGAGAATACTATAACCCGGGATGAGTTTCTAGAATTCACAAAATCAGTATGGTCGTTCCCTACCGCTTCAGCCAAACGCTTGAAGCACCCTGCTCCATACCCTGTTGAACTACCTTACCGTTGTATTCAGCTCTACTCATACAAGGATGATGTGATCTTCGATCCTTTCATGGGGAGTGGAAGCACTGCTATTGCTGCACTCAAGGCTGGAAGGAACTTTATAGGGTATGACAATAGTGAGGAGTACGCAGAATTAGCAAATGAAAGGGTAGAATTGTGGAAGTTGAGTCAAGAGCATCCATCAAGTCTCAAGTAATTCTAATCGCGTTATAACGTCTCGTTCTCTAGTCTATATGGACCCAACTCATTAGTAAATGCATAGATTACCTGTGAAGAGATCACTGCATTCTGCTGAAGAAATTCGGAGAGGAATCTTGACTTATTCTTGACGGGAAACTTCACACCAATCGTATACCTCCCTGAAGCGGGAAGAATAACACAATGTATCTTTGAATTCTTGAGTCTTAGTTCAACAAAGCACTTTGCCCGAATCGAGTGACCACTCGCATCCTTGAGGCTAATAGAGGGGTGTTCGTGACTCAGGATAATCGTATGGATATTCTCCGATATCTCTGGGAAGATATCTCCATGAGTGAAGAGATACCCATTCACCTCAAATTGTTTGGATGCTATCCAGTGGGGTTGCAAGAGATTTGCGAAACCCATTTTGAGAAAGGGATCATGGTTACCTACCACAAGCACCACCTCTGAGGTCTTGAAGATCTCAAGTGAAAAAAGGAGCTCTAACTCTCTCCTCTCCTGTCCTGAAATGTGCTTAGTATTGTGCTTAATGTCTCCATTCAGAATGATCCTTGTAATTTCTAACTCTCCAGCAATTGCCCTAATGTTGCCGACTATATCTGTAACATTGTTGCTAATGAATTCAGAGCCTGATTTGAGGATTGCTTCATGCTGTCCTAAGTGTAGATCTCCTAAGACAATCGTACGTATAGAATGAATGTACATTAGTGGTGAACGTCCGAAGATAGCCATATCATCGGTTCGAAGATAGGTTAGTTTCATGCAGGTATAATCCTACCAGAGGAGAATCTGAAAACAACTTTTCTACCAGTTAACTCTGCTTTACCCTTGGCATGTATGACTTCAACCATCTGAAGAGTTTCATTAGGGTTGTTGGGATCCTGTACTGGAGTTACTCGGAGTACTCCATCCATCTGGTGTTCAATTCCTCTCAAGAGGATTGGTTCATGGGCATCAGCGTGGATTGTGATGATTGAGGACATCTTATTGATATTGTCCATTGCCCTTTTGTTCTGGATAAATGTGAAGACCTCCTTAAAATTTTCAGATGCGTGAATAATTGAGGATAGACTTAGAACAACTCCTCTGATCCCTATTGCTGGTCCCTCTTTGACATGAAGCAATGACCGTCTTACTGCTTCATTTATTTCACGTGGTTGTGTCAGATCTGAGATGTACTCGATAGTTTCCGAGATATCTGGGGCTCCCATCCCATCAAACCCACTTGGAGCTCCAAATGGTTGCTGTCCATAACCAGAGCTATAATCTCCTCCTGAACTCATGCTGAGACCAACTTGGTAATTCCCTGTGAATGCATCTATGAATTTTAACCTGTTTGCCTGAATCTGCATTATAGGATTAATTCCGAATGCTTGAAATCTAGCTTTATAATATTCAAAATTTTGCTCTGTACTGAGTAGGTAAATGTAGTCACTGGACTGAAGACCATTTGCCAGAAAGGAGATGACAAGTGGATTGTAATCGGTTCCGATTTGATCTTCGATGAGCCATGTCTGACCTCGAGGAATGCCACCTCCTAGAACTTCGTCCAAGGTAGGTAGGCCAAATTTACAGGTCTGTGATGCAGCTCCTCCGATGTTTCCAAACATACAATCTCTATTGAAGAACAATAGTAATTAGCTTTTCCGCCTTTCAATAGTAGAAATGAGCAGAACTACTTTTGATTGAGATCAAGTGAATTTGTTATCAACCAGTCAAACGCTTCCTTTACACTCTCTCCAGTCTTTGCGGAGGTCTCAAAGGTCTTGACCTTTATGTCTTGGAGAGCAGTTGTCAAGAGATTCTCTGTTGCTATTAGATTGTCAAATGTAACAATTCGCTGATTGTCCAGATCAAGTTTGTTTCCAAGAAGCGCAAGTGGTAGAACGTTATCTTTGCTTATCATAAGCTTAACGTCTTCAAGCCACCAAAGAAGTGTTTCCATGGAAATCTCTCTGGTAACATCTATAACGAGAATGGCTCCATTCATTCCACTGCAATAAGCTTTTCTGATATTTCTAAATTGGCGTTCTCCAGCAAGATCCCAAATAACGATATCAACCTCTCTGTCATCTTTTGAGAAATGAAGGTGAGAGATGTCTACTCCAAGTGTTTTTTTGTATTTCTCAGAAAAAGTTTTCCCCATGTAGCTTCTCCTGAGTGAAGTCTTACCAACTCCATCATCTCCGAGGAGGATGATTTTCCCAGTGTAGAAATTCAATTGGTCATCAATCAAGCTAAATTATCATTGAACTATTGGATTAAAGTCTTTCTTGCTAGTACACATATAATTTTCCAATTTTGGCATAAAATTCCTTTCAAACTATCCAACTAGGATTAACTATTAAAAGACTGATTCTGAAAGGATGAATTGAGAATGTCAGATAGTTCTCTAATTGAAAAAATACTCAAGACTCAGATGAAGAAACTGATTCTAGCGGGACCGACAGGTGCAGGTAAGACCACGATATTTACGAGTATTTTCCCATTCAAAAGTGAGCTTCTTAGTGAAGTAAAGAGAAATATCAAGAAAGAGCAAGCATCAGAATTAGCTTTTTCCGTAATCGATGAAGATGAATTTAAGAACTCCACAACAACTGTAAGTTTCAATGTGACAACTATTGTAGCTTGTATCAATCGAGCAAACAAAATGACGATTCATGAATTGAAGAACCCTACCTTCTTGCTTGATGATGAATATGACTTCATTCTTCCTTTACAGATCATTGACATTGCAGGTCAAGATCGTTTCTTCTTCATGGTTGATACTATGGTTAGAGGCACATCAGGAGCAATCTATGTTGCAGATGGTACAAATATCACAAGCGTCAACAACTTACCGAAGTATATTGATGCCGTGAGAGCAGAGGGGATACGAAGAGATACTACAATTCCAGGAATTGTGTTCGTTCATAAGTCTGATCTGAGAGAGAGATCTATGTATGTTGGCAAGGAAGTAGCCGAGAGCGCTCTTCCTCCCGAATACCAAATCTTCGAAACTACTGTAAAAGACCCTGATACCATCACGATACCACTCCGTATGCTAATTATGGATATGTTTGATGACTTTCTCAACACAGAGAAACTTGCAAACTATCTCAGAAATTTAAAATTACTTCAGGGAAAAAGATAAGATTTTGTAACGGACTTCTTTGGACAGTTCCAATTTATTATTAAACTTTCGCTGAATCGTTGATAATGCATGCGAGACATATCCCTCTTTCTCTTCCCATATGTTAAGAGGAAATTCAAACTTTTTCTTCCTATGGTTTTGCTTATCACAATTGGAGCAGTAGCACAGACCTACATTCCACTTCAGGTCAGGGATATAATTGATAATGTTCTAAATAATCTTCAGGTTAGTTCCCACTCCCAGTTAATCTTCAATAGTTTCCTTATTATCGTAGGTCTTAGTTCAATAGATTGGTTGACTGAAATCTCTGCCAGATTTCTCAATAACAGATTCAACCAAGGTATCCAATTTGAGATCAGACTGGACATCTACAAAGTACTTCAGAGTCAAGAACTCGAGTTCTATTCAATGGAGTCAATTGGTCAGATTATGGCAAGAACTTTCGAGGAAGTAGCTTCCCTACGAGAGCTTCTAGGTTGGGGATTGAGAATATTGCTCCTCATAATTATCCTCTATTTCTCTGCTGCTATCGTCATGCTTCAAACTTCTGTCGTTTTAGGATTGGTCTATCTACTCCTTGCTCCCATCGTCTTAGCAACACTCTCCAAGATTTCCCGCAATAACGCCAAAATATTCTATAATACTCGATTCAAATTTGGAGAGGTAAATGAGGTCATGGCTGAGAGCTATAGTGGGATAAAAACCGTAAAGTCATTTGGCAGAGAACTCGATCAGATTGAGCACTTCAATAACATTAACAATGAATTCTTCCACACCGCAATGAAGGAGATAAATGTCAGAAGTACACTACAGCCCATGATGATCTTGTTCATCAACATCGGAGTAGTTGTTGTATTGTTTATCGCAGGTCTCGCTTTGAATTTTACATTCATCACTTCAGGAGATTTTATCGCCTTCATGCTTCTTACAATTAACTTAGTGAATAGAGGACGATTCCTAGGTGACCTAAGCATCTCTGTTGAGATGGGAAATGCTGCTGCAAAGAGGCTCAACGAAGTCCTGAAATCAAAGACCTATCTTACTGAACGTGAGGATCCCATCCCTATTCCTGATGATGGGCTGGATATTGATTTTGAGAATGTAACCTTTCGGTACCCTGAAGCCCATGTCAATTCTTTGGAAAACGTATCATTCACGATCCCAGCAGGTGAGAAGGTAGCGCTTCTTGGAACTACAGGGTCTGGAAAAACTACACTTGTGAACTTGATCCCCCGATTCTTTGATCCAATAGAAGGTGATATTTACATATCTGGACAAAATATCAAGGATTACTCGCTGACTGAACTAAGAAGAAAGGTTGGAATTGTTCATCAAGATAATTTCCTCTATACCATGACAATTAGGGAGAATATCGCATTTGGAAATCCAAACGCAACAGATGAAGAGATAATAATTGCAGCAAAAATTGCTCAGATTCACGATTTTATTAGTGATCTGCCAGATGGATACAATACAATAGTTGGAGAACGGGGTGTTACTCTTTCAGGTGGTCAGAGACAGAGAGTTGCAATTGCTCGCGCAGTTTTGCCAAATCCTATGATTCTCGTTTTTGATGATAGCGTCTCAGCAGTGGATCCCGAGACAGAGGCAAAACTCCAAGATACGATAGGAGGAGCTGCAACCAATCGAACTATTATCGTTATCTCCCAAAGACCATCTTCACTCAGATATGTCGATAGGATTTTAGTGCTGGATAAAGGGAGAATAGTACAAGATGGGACTCATGAAGAACTCAAGTCTTGTGATGGTATATACAAGAGGTTCACCAAAGCTGTGGAGAGTCAAATTAAATTCATTGCTTGGGATAAGGAGGGATCAGCATGAAGAAGATACATGCAGATGCTGAGAAAGAATCTTCCAGAGGAAGTTTTGGATACACTGATTGGAAGCTGTACAAATTCATGGCATCTTATGGTAAGTACTACAAAAGAGAATTATTTCTCTTAATTCTCCTAATGATAGGATTCACTATTGCTACCTCAATTGCCCCCTTGGTTCTTCTCAATGCAATCGACAGATTTTCATCATCAAATAGAATCAATTTCGGACTTTATTACATAGATCAACTTACCCTCATTATTTCGGACTTAGTACTTGCTGTTATTCCGAACTTAAATGTGATCTGGATTGATGTGAGCCTTGCATCAACCTACTTCCTACTGCTTAATATCATAATATTCTGGACTTCAAGGAGACAGAGGTTTATTCTTGGAGAGATCTCACTAAAGGTGACAATGCAGATCCGGGAGGAGCTATTCGCACATCTCATGGAGTTGGATATGAGCTATCATGACAAGAATGAGGTTGGTAGACTTATGAGCCGTACTACCTCAGATGTCCAGGCTATTGAGAATTTCATCGGAGGGCAAGTCGTACAGAATCTTATCAATCTCTTCACAGTTGTCGTGGCATTTGCTTTCATGTATTCCATCAATCCTTTCCTCTCATTCCTCTCCATAGGGATGATCCTACCTGTTATCATTCTCAGTTCAATAGCCAAAGAAATAGTCAGACCTCGGAGAAAGGAAGCTAGGAGAACGAATGCAATACTTATGGCTAACCTAGCAGAGAATATTGCAGGAATTAAAGTAACTAAAGGCCTCTCGAGGGAGAAGACCAATCTTAAGATATTTGAAAAGTTGAATCACGATCGGAGGATCGCACAGATTCGAGCAGTAAATGTCAATACTACATTTTTCCCCAGTATGCTCTTTCTCTCATCACTCTCAACTGCAGTAATTGTCTACTTTGGAGCGTTCCAAGTACTCAATAATACTCTCACAATCGGAGCTCTTTTTGCATTCATCAACTACAACAAGATTCTGTTCCGACCAATAGTCATTCTCGGTAATCTCTATGAACAGGTACAGGATGCCCTTACTGGTGCAGAAAGAGTACTCGCTCTGAAAGATTCCAAGACCAAGGTTCCCTTTAACGAAGATATGCCTCTTTTGGGAAGGATAGAAGGTCACGTAGAATTTTCCGATGTTCGATTCGAGTATATTCCCGGAACTCCAATTTACAAGGATTTCAACCTAGATGTACCCAAAGGACAAGTCATTGCATTCGTGGGGCACACAGGAGCTGGGAAGACCACCATTATCAATATACTCTCGCGAATGTATGAGATACAGGAAGGTTTCCTCTACGTAGATGGAAAAGACATTACCAAATACAACCTGCACTCATATAGAGAGCAGATCGCAGCAGTCCCCCAAGATTTCTTCTTATTCTCAAAAAGCATCAAACAGAATCTTAAACTAGGTAATCCCAACTGTACAGAAACGCAGATGTGGGATGCTCTGGAAAAAGTAGGTCTAAGAGACTACGTTGATCGCCTTCCCAAGAAATTAGATACACCTGTTCAAGAGAGAGGAGGAAGATTGTCTATTGGACAAAGGCAGTTGGTAATTTTTGCAGCTGTGTTTATTGCTAATCCCCGAATATTGATACTTGATGAAGCGACAAGTTCTATCGATGTCTTCACAGAGATTAAGATACAGGAGACACTGAATACTCTCCTCAAAGGAAGGACAACATTCATAATTGCCCATAGACTTTCTACTATCAGAAATGCAGATCTTATCTGTGTGGTGGATGGGGGTAAGATTGTGGAAAAAGGTTCTCATAATGAACTTGTCGAGAGAAGAGGAAAGTACTATAATCTCATAAAAAATCAAGTAGAATTGGCAGAGTCAATCCAATAAGTCCATATTCCCTCCTCAACTATTAACTTGAATGTCTACAAGAATGAAGAGTGTTCAACCCCCTCCACTTGTAAATCTTATGAAATTAGCTACATCGACAGAAGGATGTATCTCCTTAGCACAGGGAGTACCCTCATATGGTCCTCCTAAAGAACTTCTTGCTGAATTTGCAAAATTACTTCCCGAGCAGAAAATTCATACATATACCGCTGATCCCGGAACGCTAGAACTACGTAAAAGTCTCTCTTCAATGCTTATACAAGATTTCTCAATTAGATCTACTGCATCTGAAATTGTAGTGACACCTGGAGCAAATCAGGCATTCATCAACGTGATTCTCTCCATCTGTGATCCAAGAGATCGAGTTATGCTCGTCTCTCCCTATTACTTTAATCATAAGATGGCTCTTGATATGTTTGGATTCAGAAGTGTGATATTCGAAACCGAAGATGACTTTTCGCTCGATTACTCAAAACTCAAGTTATTGATGAAAGACGTCAAAGTTCTAGTTTTATTCAATCCCGGAAATCCAAGTGGATACTCATACAGTCATAGTCAATTAAAAGAATTAGCAAATTTCCTTGATTCTTATTTCCCAAATGTTATTGTCGTATCTGACGAGACTTACAACTATTTCAGCTATATATGGTCATTCACTCCTATGAAAAATCTCTATCCAAGAACGATTACACTGGGTAGTCTGTCGAAGTCATTCGGGATTCCTGGGTGGAGATTGGGTTACTACCACATCCCTGAATCGGAGTTTCAGGATTTAATGGAGCTATCTCTTAAGGTTCAAGACACTACTGTGATTTGTGCCTCACACGCTTCACAAGTACTTGGAAATCTCCTTATTCAAAGGAGAGCTGAATTTCTCAGTGATTTTATCAGTACAACTAAAAAAAATTACCATATAGCAAGTGAGCAACTCGCCGAAATTCAAGCTCTTGAATTACCTCCTCACAATGCTGCGTACTACATCTTCCCGAAAATTAAGGGAAAATCATCATATGGGTTTGATCTTGCAAATTCGCTCATAAGGGAATTTAAGGTGGCAGTCGTCCCCGGTGAAGTCTTTGGGAAGAGGTGGAAGAATAATTTACGAATATCATTTGCTAATGTAGATGCAGAAGTGCTAACTGAAGGATTACGAAGAATAAATCAGGCACTGGATTCCTAGCCACATCATTAGAATGAAATATTAGACAGACAGTACAATCGTATGGCACATGATCCTGTTATCCTAGTTCATGGTGGGGCTGGAAGTATAAAATCTGAATATCACCAAGTCGCTAAAGAAGGAGTTCTCGGAGCAGTAAATGCAGGATGGGATATCCTCAATTCAGGCGGGACTTCCTTGGATGCAGTCCAAGCAGCAGTTAGGTATATGGAAGACTACTACTACTTCAATGCTGGAAGAGGAAGCGTGATGACGGAGGAGGGTACAATTGAGATGGATGCAATGATTGTGGACGGATCAACAAAGAAAATTGGTGGTGTTATTGGAGTCTCCAAGGTCAAGCATCCGATAGATCTCTCGAGAATCATTATGGATAAGAGTTTCCATGTCATATTTTATGGTGAAGGTGCAGAGAAATTTGCTACCGAGAATGGTATGGAATTGGTAGATCCCGAGGAATTCATCACTGATAGAGTGCGTGAGAGACTTGCAAAGTACCTTGAAGAGAAGAAGACATATGGTGATTATATTCAATCTTCTGATCCGGAGAGGCGAGACAAATATGGGACAGTCGGAGCTGTAGCAATTGATACCTCAGGTAAACTAGCAAGTGCAACTTCGACAGGTGGGGTGCTTGGAAAGAAGATAGGAAGAGTGGGTGATACTCCACTCTTTGGTTGCGGAACTTATGCTGATGACGAGATCGCAGTATCTGCAACAGGTGTGGGTGAATTTATTATACGATCCAATCTTGCACTAGATATTAAGATGGAGTTGGGGTCATCTGATAGTACTCTGGAAGCAAGTATGAAATCTCTGAATAAGATGAGAGACCAGCTTAATGGGAGTGCTGGTGTGATAGTACTTTCTAAAGACAAGGGTTGGAATGCCAGCAAGAATACCAAAGATTTGATCTATGCAGCTCGAACCAAAGATGGAGTACGGAATTTCACTGAAGACATTTGACCTAAACTAAAAAGCTATTAGCTCTGCCTCTCTCCTTTGGTCATGGAAGTTCCCTTTCCAATTATTGACGCTCACTTGCACTGGAATTCAATCAACGAATTGGATCCAGCTATTGCCAGAATGATTCTCAAGGAGTTTCCATTTTTCAATGAGATGGTCAAAGATGACCGCAATATCCAACCTCTATTAGATATTATGAATCGTGAAGGAGTGGAGAAGTGCTTTGTAATAAACTACATGTCTCCACATGTCATGGGATATTCATTTCAGACCAATGATTGGGTTGCCGATGTTTGTGAGGAGTCTGATGGAAGGATGATCCCATTTGGCGGAGTTGATCCTAACTCAGTTGAAAACGCCGGTGAGAAAATTCGTCCATATCTCGAGTCTGGAAAACTTAAGGGGATAAAAGTACATGGTCCTCATCAATTGGTATCATATTCTGAATACACTCGCGGTTTGGAATCCCAGCGGAATTTGTACGAAGTTTGTGAGGAATTGGGTGTTCCCGTTACCTTTCACACTGGTTCAAGTATCTTTCCCAGGGCCAGATCACGATTTGGCAATCCAATGGATTTAGAGGATGTCCTAATTGACTTTCCCAAGATGAAAGTTTCTATGGCACACGGTGGTAGACCATTCTGGATGAGAGAAGCCGAGTATCTCCTCTCAAAATTTAGGAACTTGTACTTCGACCTTTCTGGTATACCACCTAAATTAATCCCGCAATGGTTTCCAAGATTCGAAAGATATGCAGATCGAGCAATGTTTGCATCTGATTTTCCTTCTCCCGGTGTTCCCGGAATTAAGAAAAATGCAGAGAGTCTGTACACACTTCTGAAAGAGAACTACAAGCTACCAGATGCCACGATACACAAGATCTTCTACGATAATGCTAACTCCCTACTCTGAAAGAAATATTGAAAACAAGGGAGTTACTTAATCGACTATGAAGAAGGTTGCAGTCGTTGCAGCGGGTCAGACTCCTTTTGGCACGCACAATGGCGAAACCATGAAGACACTCTTTGTCAAGGCATTTGAAGATGCTCTCCAACACCTCGAAAATGAGATAGACTTCCAGAAAACAGAAGATGTCTATATCGGTAATCTTGGATCAGGGGGGTCACAACTTGGCAATCCAGCAGCTCTTCTTGTTGAACACATAGGACTGAATGGAGTATCCGCGCGTAGAGTGGAAAACGCCTGTGCATCAAGTGGATTTGCCTTCAGAGATGCCGTACAATCTATTCGGAATGGAGCAGATCTTGCTATTGCTGGAGGTGTCGAGATCATGAATGATCTCCCCTCATCACATCAGCGATACTGGCTTGGAGTCTCAGGAGATACTGAGTGGGAAAGAACTGCAGGAGCCACCTTCGCAGGTATTTATGCTCTCCTCGCTCGACGTCATATGCATGAGTATGGTACCCCAAGAGAGGCACTTGCTCAAATTGCGGTCAAGAACCACAAGAATGCAGTAGACAATCCAGTTGCTCAATTTAGAAAAGCTGTAACTCTTGATCGTGTGCTATCTGCACCAATCGTCGCTAATCCACTTGGACTATTTGACTGCTGTCCCACATCAGACGGTGCATCCGTTGCTATTCTTGCATCTGAGGAATATGCGCGGAAACTCACTGATGAGCCTATATGGGTTGAGGGGTCTGGTGCAGCTTCTGACTATCTTGCGATTCATGACCGTCCATCCCTCACCACCTTTGAAGCAACCAAACGAGCCACTCATCAGGTGTTCAAACAGAGTGATCTGAGTTTGAGTGATATTGATTTTGTGGAAGTTCATGATTGCTTTACTATAGCTGAATTACTTGCAATAGAGGATATAGGCTTCTTTGAAAAAGGATCTGCTGCACAGGCTATTCTAGATGGAGAGACATCCCTCAATGGATCAATTCCTGTAAATGCATCAGGTGGTTTGAAAGCCAAAGGACATCCTCTTGGTGCTACAGGAACCGGACAAATCGCAGAACTCTACAAACAACTGAGAGGGAAGGCAGGCAAACGTCAGATTTCTGATGCTAGTATTGGTTTGGCACATAATGTGGGTGGTTCTGGAGCAACTTGTGCAATGCACATACTTAGGAGGGATAGCTAATGAAAGCATATGTTCAACATCCCCGATTTATTCTAGATCTAACAGAATTATCTGGATCATGGGAAGTCTCAAAATCATTCGGGTACAAATCGGTCTACAAATTTGGATATGACGAAGATGTTACCACTCTAGCTGTAAACTGCTATCTTGAATACATCGAGATTGAACCTATAGAGAAACTAGTTATTGGTGTAGGAGAATGTAATTTCAATTTTGGAGTCTTTCTCGAGGCAACTGGTCTGTCTTCAAATGTCTGTGAAGTTATACAGAACAAAGAATTATCTGGTATTAGAGCGGTGTACGAAGCAATTTCCAAGAATTGCCATACGATGGTCATCGATGCTCCTGCAGCAGAAGACGTTCAGGATGATCTGTATCTATCGCCAGTTGCAATGATATGCTCGACAGATGGGTTAAAATGCTCCAACTTTACAAAGAAGGAGATAAGTATCTCCCAGAAACCTCGGTACTTGCATGGCAATTTTGTACCTGATGATTCTAAGCTTTTAGAAATCTACAAGAGGCTTGAGAGTACCCCTGATGTACTTCTCATCAGCAATCTAAGATTGGCTAGGTCATTCAAAAGTTCTGAATTTTCAATACAAAAATCTTCTGGATATTGTGGTGCTGCAACTCCAATTATTGAAATGCTCCACCTTCTTCAATCCAAGAAAACAGTGGATGTCGTTTGCTCAGATGGAGTCGATCTTTTTCAAGGAGAATTCAGCACTGACAAGATGTCCATAACCCAAAGCAAATCCAATTCTCTCTCCATTACCAAATATGTGCAAAAGTTTCTGATCGCAGATTCTCCAGACCCCGGTAGGGTAGCACAAGGTGCGTATATCTCTACTCCCAGTTACCTAGCTGCAAAGGAGTCACGGTACAGGCTACGTGCGAACAGGTGCACTGATTGTGCCAAGACAATATTCCCACCAAGGTTGAGGTGCAAGTACTGTGGTGGTAAAACAGAAGTAGGAAAGTACTTGAATCGAAATGGCAAGGTCTACAGTATAACAAACATTCTCAAAGGTGCTGCTCCTACCGAATTCGACCGACAGCAGAGTTTAGAGGGTGAATACCTTGTAGCAATTATAGAACTCGAGGATGATGTTCGAATTATCTCCCAAATAACTGATACGAACTTGGATGACCTGACCATTGGTGATAATGTAATAATGGTATTTAGA
>Ga0114931_10006845_pt1 | contig 13988 bp, 14 predicted proteins | sample 2SBtaG_FD_89579 | JGI IMG/M metagenome (GOLD analysis project Ga0114931, IMG submission 89579) | Deep subsurface microbial communities from Kolumbo volcano to uncover new lineages of life (NeLLi) - 2SBTROV14_V59a metaG | ecosystem: Environmental > Aquatic > Marine > Volcanic | place: Kolumbo...
CCAAAACTTGGAAGCGTAACTGTTCAGATGTGCTCCAGATTCGTTCATTTAGAGCTTCGAAGCGTACTTGTGCTACTCGAGAAGCTCTAAATGGACGAATGTGGGGTGCAGCTGAATAGTTACAGAGATTCTAACAAAGAGGTTACATATGGATATTGTTCTTAATGATGTGGAAGTAAGAGTGTTGGGGTGCTTGCTTGAAAAAAGCATGACAACGCCAGACAATTATCCACTCACCCTAAATGCCCTCACTACGGCGTGTAATCAGAAATCAAACCGTTTCCCGGTGGTCTCTTTTGAGGAAACCACTGTGGTGCGCGGAATTGATGGCTTGAAGGGGAAAAGGCTGCTGGTGCAAGGTGACTCCAGCCGGGTACCTAAATATGCCGAGATCTTTGTCAATAGTCATAACTTCGTTGCTCGGGAAGCCGCTATTTTGGCGGTTTTGCTATTGCGTGGGCCTCAAACCCTGGGAGAACTAAGGACACGCACTGAAAGGGCCTTTAAATTTAATAGTCTTGATGAGGTTGAGGCTGCTGTGGGTGAGCTTATTGATTCCGGCTATATTATGAAACTGCCCCGCCAGCCCGGTCGTAAGGAGTCGAGATATGCCCATTTGTTGGCCGGTGAACCTGAAATAGAGGCCTATGCTCCCAAGCCTGAGCCTGCCAGGTTGGAAATCCAGGCAGAGAACGAAAAAATAGCAAGTTTGATGGCAGAGGTAGAGTCATTACGTGATGAACTTGTCCAGTTGAAAGAAGACTTTATTCGTTTTAAAAGTGAATTTGAGTAATAATCCTATCGACAAAACTACTAATTTCTATTATATAAAATGGTTCTTTTATGTGATGTGATAAGGTTTGCCGTCTGGTAGCTATTCAGAACTGTCGCATCTTTGGAGTCTGTGCTTGGCCGGACGTTCAACTTTTTGCCCGAGGGCGCCTCTTTAATTAATATTAAGTCAGCACCTATGTCTACAGATACACCAAATCAGCGGGTAGTGATTACAGGAGTAGGGCTTGCCGCTCCTAACGCTGCTTCTTTGTCGGAGTTCCGAGAGAAACTCCTGCAGGGGCATAGCGAAATTTGCGAGATCGAACACCGTTATATAGGCAGGGTAGCAGCCGGGATATGTAAATTCCCGGAGACCAAATACCGTAAAAAGAAAGAAAATAAGCGTGGTACAAGAGCCGGGTGTCTTGGCGTTTATGCCGCCAATGAGGCCATTAATGACGCTGGCATAGATTTTTCAGAATATGAGCGCAGTCGCACGGGTGTTTATATTGGCCTGACTGAACACGGCACAGTTGAAACAGAGAATGAAGTCTATAATATAAGCCAGTATGGCTACGATGTAGACTATTGGACCCACCATCACAATCCCCGCACGGTTTTGAACAATCCGGCCGGGGAAATTACCATGAACCTGGGAATCACTGGCCCCCATTATTCCGTGGGGGCGGCTTGTGCCGCTGGTAATGCCGCCTTGATCCAAGGCCTGCAGATGTTGCGTCTGGGTGATGTAGATATGGCTCTATGTGGCGGTATTTCTGAGTCTGTCGGCTCTTTTGGTATTTTCGCCAGTTTTAAGGCTCAAGGGGCCTTGGCGCACCATGAAGATCCCCGCCAGGCGAGTCGTCCCTTTGATATGGATCGGACTGGTATCGTGATTTCAGAAGGGGCCTGCCTTTATTGTCTGGAATCTCTGGACAGAGCTTTGGCCAGAAAGGCTAAAATTTATGGGGAAATTGTGGGCTACGCCATGAACTCCGATGCCAAGGATTTTGTCATGCCTTACGGTCCACGGCAGGCAGAGTGTGTTGAATTAGCACTGGAAAGGGCCGCCCTGCTGCCCCAAGATATACATATTGTCAATACGCATGCTACTGGTACCAGACAGGGCGATATTGAAGAATGCCAAGCCTTGGCCGGGATTTTCAAGGATTGCCCTGCTACTTATTTTAATAATACCAAGGGGATGATTGGTCATGCGATGGGCGCTGCCGGTGTTTTGGAACTGGCTGGTAATTTACCCGCCTTTACCGATAATATGGTGCATCCGTCGATCAACGTAGCCGAACTTGACCCAGGATGCAACTTGCCCAATCTGGTACTTAATGATGCTCGTCATATAGAGCAGGTAGAAACAATTATGAATACCTCCTTCGGGATGGTAGGGGTTAATTCTGTAATAATCGTTTAAAAATATGCCGCTTAGAGCGCTTTTTAAGAGGAATTTGAATGACTCGTGATGCAATTAAGGCTGTAATAATTGAAATCGTTCAGGATATAGATGAGGACGCTGAAACTTCTAACCTCGATGGGGACAAACCTCTGCGAGATCAACTGGATCTTGATTCCATGGATTTTTTGGATATCGTCATGGAATTACGTAAGAGATATAAACTACAAATTCCAGAAGAAGATTATCCGGAACTGGCCAGTCTTAATTCCTGTGTTAATTATTTGGAGCCTAAGCTGAAAGAGGTCTGAGCCTGTGCCTGCGCCTCTTGTGATTCTGGGCGGCGGCCTCTCTGGCCTTGCCGCCGGTATTCGCCATGCCCGTTTTGGGCAGTCCACTCTGATCTTAGAAAAACATAGCAGGCCTGGTGGCTTGAATTCCTATTATTACAGGAATGGCATGTTGTTTGAGACTGGCCTGCACGCCATGACCAATTATGCCCCGGCTGCTAACAAATCCTTTCCCCTAAACCGTCTATTCAGGCAGTTAAAACTCTCCAGGAAAAAATTTGTAACACACGAGCAAATAGGCTCCGAAATTATTTTTCCGCAGACCTCTTTATGTTTTACCAATGATTTTGCAGTGCTTCGAGAGGATATTCACAAAAAGTTCCCTCATTGTGCCGCCCAATTTGATAAATTTACTGAATTTGTGCAAGGCTACGATCCTTTTCTTGTGCGTCCCTGGCTTTCTGCCCGGCAGACTGTGACAAGCTTCCTCGCTGATCCCCTTCTGATTGATATGCTTCTCTGGCCTTTGATGATTTATGGTAATAGTCAGGAGCATGATATGGATATGGGGCAGTTTGTGATTATGTTCCGGGCCTTGTTCTTGGAAGGATTTTTCCGGCCGGGAGGCACCATTAAAGACCTGTTGGATATGTTGTTGGCACATTATCTTGGCCTGGGCGGTGAAATTCGTTTAAAGTCCGAGGTGAGCGGCCTGACAACAAAGGGTAATAGTATCTGTGCCGTGCGTTTGGCATCGGGGGAGGAGTTACTCTGCGCCAAGGTTATTTCGACCCTGGGCGCTCCGGCCACAGTGCAAATGCTGGAAGACAGCCTGCCGAAAAGGGTGGTTGATTACACCGGTCGTATGAGCTTTATGGAGTCTATTTATGTGGTCTCCGGGCTGGATAATTTGCCGGTAAAAAATGATCGAACCTGTATATTCTATAATAATCACCAGCACTTTGACTATTGTCGTCCTGACTCCTTAATTGATGCCGGGATGGGGGTGATTAATTACCCCGTCAATTTTAAGGGCCTTAAAAAGAATGAGCACGCCCAAATCAGGGCTACGCATCCGGCCAATTACAGCCTGTGGCGAGAATTGAACAGCGGAGTTAAAGGCCATGGGCGCGCTGCCGGATATCTTGCTGCCAAGGAAGCCTGTGCCGCCCAATCCCTGGCAGAAATAAGTAAAATTGTTGGGAATTTTAGAGAAAATATTGTATATGATGATGTCTTCACCCCCCTGACAATTGAGCAATTTACCGGTAAGGCGGAGGGGGCGGTATATGGCAGTCCGCTGAAGATAAAGGATGGTTGCACTAAATATGAAAACCTCTTTATTGCCGGGACAGATCAGGGCTACCTGGGTATTGTTGGTGCCATGCTAAGTGGAGTAACGATGGTAAATAAACATATTCTGGCGGCTTAGGGGCTGTAAGAAAATTGTATTTTAAAGTATCGTTGAATAATTATGGTTTATAAATCTATAGATGACGTGCAGGGGCAGTATGATGTTGTGGTTATTGGCTCCGGATTGGGAGGTTTAACTTCGGCCAATCGCTTGGCCAGGGCCGATCATAAGGTCTTGCTGCTAGAGCATCATTCCCAAATTGGCGGATTGGCCACTTGGTTTAAACGCCGGGGGCATATCTTTGATATTTCATTGCATGGCTTTCCCTACGGCATGGTGAAGACCTGTAAAAAATATTGGAATAGGGCGATTATGGATTCCATCGTCCAATTGAAAAATATCCGTTTTGATAACCCGCAGTTCTCAATCACCACCACCTTTGATCGGCAGGATTTTACCAGAATCCTAAATGAAACATTTAAGATAGATCTACAGGTTATTGAAGATTTTTTTACCGCCGTGGCCGGCATGAATTTTTATGATGACCGTTCCATGACCACCAGGGAATTATTTGAAAAGTTTTTCCCCGGTCGCAGCGATGTTCACCGCCTGCTCATGGAGCCTATCACCTATGCCAATGGTTCTAACCTTGATGACCCGGCTATTACCTACGGTATTGTTTTCTCCAATTTTATGAATAAGGGTGTTTTTACCTTCACGGGTGGTACCGATAAATTGATTGGTATGATGGTCACCGAGGCGGAGAAAAATGGCGTTACCTTTTGTACCGGGGCCAAGGTCGATAAGGTGATTATAGAAAATGGGCAGGTGTGCGGGGTATTGGCAGCGGGTCGGTCAATTGCGGCCCGGGCCGTGGTTTCCAACAGCGGCCTTCTGAATACTATTAATGATTTGGCTGGCCGTGAGGTCTTCCCTGCTGAGTTTCTACAGGAATGTGACACGGTTAAAGTGAATAACTCCAGCTGCCAGGTTTATATGGGCATCCGGGAGGGCGGGGAGATCGACGATATCGGCGATCTCATTTTTACCTCTGAATCAGAAAATTTCAGTTCTCAGGAAATGCTGGATATGGAGACCAGGAGCCGGACTTTCTCACTCTATTATCCTAAAACCAGACCGGGGCACAAACGTTATACTATAGTGGCATCCATGAATGCCAATTACGATGATTGGGTCAATTTAGAGCCTGCGGCTTACGAAGAGGCCAAGGAAAAAATGATCCAGCGTACCCTCACCGCTCTGGAAAAATATCTGCCGGGAGTGCGTGAAAAATGTGACTGGCTGGAGGCTGCTACTCCCAAGACCTTTCAGCGCTACACCCTGCATACCAAGGGTAGTTCCTTTGGTACTAAATTTGAGGGACTGGATATCTCCCGCTCCATCTTTAAGGCGGTTCCCGGTCTTTTTCACGTCGGTTCGGTGGGAATTATCATGTCTGGTTGGCTTGGGGCTATTAATTACGGGGTCATTGTGGCCAACGATGTGGATGCCCATCTGCGGAGTTAATGGTAATAATGAGCGATTTCAAAAATAAAATAGCACTTGTAACCGGTGCCACCAGGGGAATAGGCCGAGCCATTGCCCGGCAAATGCTGGCGGGCGGTGCCAGGGTGATTGGCCTCTATGGTCATGATGAGGCGGCGGCGGCGGGCTTTAGGGCTGAAGCTGCTGGTCTTGAGCAGGGAAACCTCGATCTTTATCAATGTGATGTGGCAGATTATGAGCAGGTAGGCCAGCTCTATCAAAAAATTGAGACTGATTTTGATACCATTGATATTCTGGTAAATAACGCCGGTATTCGCAGGGACGGAGTATTAGCCATGTTGAGCCGTGCTGATTGGCAGCGTGTTCTGGATGTCAATCTCACCGGATCATATAATATGGCCAAGCACGCCGTAATGCTCATGATGAAACAAAAATATGGCCGGATTATCTTTATTACCTCGCCTATGGCACGTTTGGGTTTTGCCGGGCAGGCGAATTACGCCGCCTCCAAGGCTGGCCAGATTGGTATGATGCACTCTCTGGCTAAGGAAACAGCCAAACGGAAGATCACCGTTAACTGTGTGTCCCCCGGTTTCATAGATACCGATTTGCTTGCCAATTTACCGGATGAACAGAGGGCGGAGTATAAAAAAATGGTTCCCATGCGCCGCTTCGGTAAGCCGGAAGAGGTGGCAGAAGCCGTCTGTTTCCTGGCTGGTTCTAAAGCTGCCTATATTACCGATAGTGTCCTGGAGATTGGCGGTGGAATTTGAGGAGATATGTCGTCGTATTCCCCACCGCCCACCGTTCTTATGGGTTGACCGGGTTATTACGATTAGCCGGGATGAGGTCTTGGCCGAAAAAAGTATCCCCCCTGACCTGGAATTATTTAAGGGGCATTATCCTGAATATCCCCTTATGCCGGGGGCTTTACTCTGCGAAGCAGTTTTTCAGGCTGGCGCCCTGCTCATCTCAGAGCGACTAATCAATGAATCTACCGGGATGCCTGTATTAACCCGCATCTATAACGCCAGGTTTAAACGTCAGGTACACCCCGGTGATACCATTAGAATCAAAGTGAAATTTGTCGAGAAAATTGGCCCGGCCTGGCTTATGAAGGGTAAGGTGATGTTGGACGGCAAGACTGCGGTAAGCGTTGAATTTGGTTGTGCCTTAAACGTAAGTGCTCCATGAACACCCTATTATAATTTCTAATCCTTATGAGCTTTCTTGATCTCAGCGGAAAAATCTTTGTTGTCTTTGGCCTTGCCAACAAAAAGTCTGTGGCCTGTGCCATTGCCAAGGTGCTGGTGGAGGAAGGTGCCACGGTGATTCATGTGGTGCGTAGTGCCGAGCGCCAGGCGACGGCTCTGCGGCTTTTTCCGGATTCTCAGGTTTTTGTCTGTGATGTGGAGGATGAAAACAATATAATCAGGGTGCGGGATGAAATTGCTGCGGCAAATGACGGTAAACTGGCTGGAATTATCCACTCCATCGCCTACGCCAATTATTCTGAGGGGCTGAAGCCCTTTCATGCCACCTTAAAGCGTGATTTTCTTCAGGCTGTAGATATTTCCTGTTTTTCCTTTATCGCCATTGCTAATCATTTTAAGGATCTTTTGGCCACGCAGGCCTCCGTTGTGACCATCTCTATTTCCACGACTAAAATGGCGGCGGAAAATTATGGTTATATGGCACCCATTAAGGCGGCTCTGGAATCTTCGGTATGTTTTTTGGCCAAGAGCTTCTCTGCCTTTTCTGAGGTTCGTTTCAATGCCGTCTGCCCCGGACTGTTAAAAACCTCTGCCTCTGCCGGAATCCCCGGTTATGTTGATTCATATCTCTTTGCGGAAGAGGCTATTTTGCGGAAACGAGGCCTCAAAACCCGTGAGGCCGCAAATCTGGCAGCCTTTTTACTTTCTGGGCGAGCCTCTGGTATTAACGCTCAATGTCTGGTGGTGGATGCCGGAATGGCGATTAATTATTTCGATAAAAATATTGTGGGCAAGGTCAATATATGATGAGAGGTAAATGAAATATAATAATGTTGCCCTAACTGCCTTTGGCTATGAATTGCCCCCTCATCAGATTACTTCTAATGACTTGGAAGAACGCCTGGCACCGGTTTATGAGCGGCTGAAACTGCCTGCTGGCCGTTTGGAGTTGATGAGCGGTATTCACAGTCGCCGCTTCTGGGATGCCGATACCAGACCAAGTGCTGCGGCAGCTCTGGCAGGGAGAAAGGCCCTGGCGGCGTCTGGTCTTGCAAGCCAGGATATTGATTGCCTGATCTTCACCTCTGTCTGTCGGGATATGATTGAACCGGCCAGCGCATCCTTCGTGCATAATTTGCTGGGGCTTAAAGAGGAATGTTTGATCTTTGATCTTTCCAATGCCTGTCTTGGTTTTTTGAACGGTATGATGACCCTGGCCAATATGATTGAGTTGGGTCACGTGAAGCATGGCTTGCTGGTGTCCGGAGAAACGGCGGAGGATTTGGTGAACTCTACTATCGCCGCTCTTTTGGCCGATGAAACCTTGACTCGTAAGGGCATTAAATCATCCTTTGCCTCTTTAACCATTGGCTCTGGAGCCGTGGCTCTGGTTATGTCCGGGGCCGACCACACCCCGTCCACTCATCGGCTCATTGGTGGTTCCTACAGAGCCAATACTGCCCACAATGAACTTTGTCGTGGTGGCAGCGGCAGCGGCGCTACCCTCATGGCCACGGACTTCGAAGAATTATTACGGCGGGGGGTGGAAACCGCAGCTCGTACCTGGCTCAATTTTCAAGCTGAACTTGCCTGGCCACTGGCAGAAATTGACCATTTTTTCTGCCATCAGGTTGGGCGGGCACATGCTCGACTGCTTATGGATACCCTGGGTTTGGATGATACTAAAAATTTTGAATCCCTCCAGAATCTTGGTAATGTTGGGTCGGTGTCGGCGCCAATTACCTTGGCTTTGGCTGCTGAACAGGGCGTTTTGTCTGCGGGTGAGCGGGCCGCCATTCTGGGGATTGGTTCAGGGATAAATTGTTTGATGCTTGGAGTGGAGTGGTGAGTTACCCATATCCCTTTACCCCCAAGACGATGAATATTGGCGGCCATCGTTTTTCTTATGTTGACGAGGGGGCAGGTATGCCCGTTGTTATGGTGCATGGCAATCCTACCTGGTCTTTCTATTACCGAAATTTGATTGGCTCCCTAAAAAAAAAATATCGTCCCATCGCCTTGGACCATTTGGGCTGCGGTCTTTCTGATAAACCCCAGGATTACGCCTATATCCTGGAAAATCATATCAATAATTTTACCACCTTCATTGAAAAACTGAACCTGCAGGATATTTCGTTAGTCATGCACGATTGGGGCGGGGCCATTGGTATGGGCTTCGCTGGCCGTTATCCCGATAAAATACGGTCACTTACCATCTTAAACACCGCAGCCTTTACTTCCACAAAAATCCCTTGGCGTATAAGCCTGTGCCGGATACCGGTTCTTGGAGAATTGCTGTTGCGGGGGGCTAATGCCTTTAGTCGGGCCGCTCTGCACATGGCGGTGGTCAAACCCTTGTCTCCGGAAATTGCCCGAGGCTATCTGGCCCCTTATAATTCATGGCGAAACCGTGTGGCGGTGCATGCCTTTGTGCAGGATATCCCCCTACGCAAGAATCATGTTTCCTGGCCGACATTGCTGGGGGTAGAACAGAATCTTGCCTCCTTGCATGATATCCCCATGCAGATTATCTGGGGTGGGCGGGATTTCTGCTTTAACGATTATTTTTATGAAGAGTGGCGGCGTCGGTTTCCTGAGGCCAGGCACCATTATTTCCCAGAGGCTGGTCATTATGTTTTAGAGGATGCCTTCGACCAAATTACCCCGTTATTTACCGAATTTTATGGTGAATTATGATCTGGAAAACCCATGTTTGAACTCTGCAATATTGCCATTGCTCTACAAAAGACTGCCGCTGTCATCCCGCATGATATTGCTCTCATCGTTCCTGGGCGGGCAGGGGGGCAATGGACCTTTTCCCAAATTGAGGATAACACCAGCTTCTATGCCGATTTCTTGGCTCGTCAGGGAGTAGAACGGGGCCAACGGGTTATGCTCATGGTGAAACCATCTATGCCCTTTATCTGTTTAACCTTTGCCCTCTTTGCCATGGGAGCGGTGGTTATTTTGATTGATCCGGGCATGGGGTACAGGAACCTGATCCGCTGCATCAGCTCGGTGGAACCTGAGGCCTTTATCGGTATCCCCAAGGCCCAGCTCTTTAAGCGCCTATTCCCTAAATCATTTAAGACTGTGCGCCGTCATATCTGTGTCGGTCAGGCCTTCGGAGTTCTTGGCAGACAATTACCGCCTCCCGGTACTCCTCCGGCAAGTTTTGCTATAGCCGATACCGGCCCTGAAGATCTGGCCGCCATCATTTTTACAACCGGCAGTACCGGCCCACCCAAGGGGGTGCAGTACGAACATCGTATATTTCAGAGCCAGTTGGAGCAGATTAAAAATTTTTACGGTATAAAACCGGGCGAGGTGGATCAGCCGGCCTTCCCCTTATTTGCCCTTTTTTCTATTGCCCTGGGTGCCTGTGCCGTGATTCCCGAGATGGACCCCAGCCGCCCGGCTCAGGTAGATCCACGTAAATTTATTAACAGCATCGAAAAATATGGGGTTACTTATTCCTTTGGATCTCCCGCTATCTGGGAGGTTGTTGGCAGTTATTGCCGAGCCAATCATCTAAAACTGCCGTCCCTGAAACAGGTGCTGATGGCTGGGGCTCCAGTTTCAGGGGATTTGCTGAAAAAAATGTTTGGAGCTTTATCGACAGACAGTGAAATACACATACCCTATGGTGCCACTGAATCACTACCGGTTATTTCCATGTCTGGTCGTGAAGTTGTGGCTGAAACCTGGGCTCGCACCGTGCGGGGGAAAGGTATCTGTGTCGGGCGGCCTTTGCCGGGGGTGGCGGTTCGGATAATCGCTGCAGTTGAGGGGCAGACCAAGTTAACAAAGCAGTTGCCAGTGGGGCAAATTGGTGAAATAATTGTGAAGGGAGAGGTCGTAACCAAGGCCTATTTCAATAATGAGGCGGAAAATTGTCTGGCCAAGATTAAGGATGGCGATGGATTTTGGCACCGTATGGGCGATACTGGCTATTTTGATGCTCAGGGGCGTCTATGGTTTTGCGGCCGTAAGGCCCATCGGGTGACGACCGCAAATGGAATTTTATATACGATTTGCTGCGAAGCGGTGTTCAATCTGCATCCCCTGGTCAGGCGCTCCGCTCTGGTTGGCATTGGGCCGCCAGGACAGCAGAGAGCGATCTTAATTGTTGAACCATATGAAAAAGTGAACGATCCTGCCAAGCTGCTGGCAGATCTACGTGATATCGCCCTGTCCCATGAACATACCGCAAATATAGAAGATTTTATGATTCATGCCTCATTTCCGGTGGATATCAGGCATAATGCCAAAATTTTTCGGGAAAAACTGGCAGTTTGGGCCGCAAAGGCCATAGGTTAGGTAAGCGATCCATGAACACCACACTGCACACGTTGACCGACCGCAATATACAGGGGGTATGATTGCGCTCGGTCAACGTGCACATTGCGGCGTCCCTGAATCGCTTACAGTTTGGGGGGCACAAAGTCAAGATGTGTTTCGTTTGTCGCTTACGAGGTTAGAGAGTGGGTAAAAAATGACAGAGCATAATTTTATTTTGGCGGGAGACGTTGGCGGCACCAAAACAAATTTAGCTGTTTATAGCGCTGGCTCAGATCTGGGACATCCCTTGTTCAGCGCCACTTATGCCAGTGGCGACTATGGGAATTTTGGCACAATTATTGCGGAGTTCCTGGCCGACTCCAAATTCAATGTTCAGAGGGCGGCCTTTGGGGTCGCGGGGCCAGTGTTGGATGGCCGGGCCAAAATCACCAAATTGCCCTGGATCATTGATCGTCATCTACTGGAGCAGGATTTTGGCCTATCCCAGGTTATTGTGGTTAATGATTTGGTGGCCACGGCCTATGGTTTGCCCGCCCTGGGCCAGGATGATTTTGTTAGTCTTAATCCTGGTATTAGACGAGATAAGGCACCGCAGGTGATAATCGCTCCAGGTACCGGCCTGGGCGAGTCCTTTATGCTTTGGGAGAATGGCAGGTATCGGCCATATTCATCTGAGGGCGGCCACACCCCATTTGCGCCAGCCGATGAATTGCAGGATCGGCTGCTTGCCTATTTAAGACCCAAATATTCGACTATAAGTAATGATCTTGTGGGCTCTGGTCGGGGAATACCGTTATTGTACGAGTTCTTGCGGGATATCGGCTATGCTAAAGAGCTTGAGGCTGTAGCCCGGAAGATTGCCTCTCGTTCGGATCAGACCCCGGCGATTGTTCAGGCGGCAATGTCTCCCCAGGCGTCACCGCTATGCGTTGCCACTCTTGACCTTTTTGTTTCTATTTTGGCCTCAGAATCAGCAAACCTCGCCTTGAAAATAATGGCGACTGGTGGTATTTTCCTAGGTGGTGGTATGCCGCCCCGGATTTTACCATTCCTTAAAAATAAATTTATGACCGCTTTTATCGGCCAGGATACCTTACGCGAGTTATTGGCTGATATGCCAGTGCAGGTCATTATGGAACCAAGGACAGCTCTATTGGGAGCAGCCAGGCTATTCGACGCTACGCCAGCCTGCTTGCCTTCCTGAGAGCCGTTGCCAAACATTTACAGATAAGTTTGTTGGAAAGGAGGACGATATGAAAAAGACGAAAAGGGTGGAAGAACGTTATGATTGTTTGCTGCCGGTTAGTTTGCAGTTAATGGAAAGTGTTAACGGCGGCAAACTTGCCGGGCCAATTGAGGGGAGTTTCTGCAATATCTCTTCCGGTGGTGCGGCTCTATTGTTGGATGAAGTGAGTGCTGGTGATTATCATCTGGTAGAATCTCCCCAGGAGCATCCTGGTCAGGTTCTGGAACTTGAAGCAAATGGTATATCTATTTTGACACATCCTATTTGGTTTCATCATACTTCCAGGGAGACTGCTCAAAAATATCGCCTGGGGGTGTCATTCCTGCATGCCCCAAGTTCGGATGATTTGCAAAAAATGCGGAACTCTGCAACCAGCAAATAGCTCTGGTACCCAGCCCCAACAGATTATTTTCTTGCCGAGACCTTACCTGTTAATTGTTATTGGCTCGTAATGAGCGGCGTTTGAAACGGGCAAGCTCTCTCATATCACGAGTTTTGTCTGATTCGTCCATAATCTCTTCACCCATAATTTCCTCAATAATATCCTCCATACTGATGATGCCGGTGGGGCCTCCGTACTCGTCAACCACAATGAAGAGATGCTGGCGTTGTTCAATGAAATCCAGGAGGACATTGGGGAGGGGGGCCGATTCTGGCACGAAATGAGCGGTATCCATTAATTCGGTTAATTTGAGATCGGTTTTACCTTCTGCCGCACTGATTAATACATCTTTGCGGAGTACCACACCCACAATATCATCAGGATCTTCGTCATAGACCGGTACTCGGCTGTGAAGATTCCATTGATCCTTTAACTCATTGGCTTCTTGTACTGTCAGATGTTCACTCAGAGTAAAGGCTACGGTCATTGGGGTCATGGCTCGGCGCACTGGTTTGTTTTTCAAGTCCAGGATATTGATGATTATTTTTTCCTCCTGGCGGCTGATGTCGCCGGATTTATGGCTCATAGAGGCAATGGCCTGTATTTCTTTAGCAGAGATAAGGGATTGTGGGTCTGATTTGGATATTATCGTTGTTAGTTTTTGGCAGATCCAGACGATGGGGGCGAAAAAATGTACCAATCCTAAAAGCGGGTAGGCCATTAGTGGCCCTATCTCTTTGCTATAGGTTATGCCGGCTGTTTTAGGGATGATTTCTGAGAAAAACAGAATGGACAACGTGAAGGCGGCTGAAAACCAGCCCAGATATAGATTGCCAAAGAGCTTAACTGCCAGAGCTCCTGCCAGGGCGGCTCCCATGGTATTGGCAATGGTGTTTAAGGTTAAAATAGCAACGATTGGTTTGTGGATATCAGCTCTTAATCTCTTTAATATCTTGCCGTAACCCTTACCTGATTGGGCTAAGACCTCAATATGGCTGATTGGTATTGAGTAGAGGGCGGCTTCCGCTATACTGCAAAGGGCCGATATGATAATGGATAATCCGGTGGCCAAACAAAACTTGATTAGCAATTATTGCTCCTGTGATTTTTATGATAAAATGGTAAGCGTATAATGTCTTTAATTTTACCCCTTGCCAGCTTTACTTGCAAGCCGCGAGAAGAAGTGCTAGAGTTTCCACCTAAAAAATAACAATTCCCCCAGTTTTTTATTTTTTATGACAGACTTTCGGGAGTAAGGTACTAACCCACTAAAGTGGAAATGGGCTTAGAACTTTTTAGGATAAGTGCCTTATAAATTCTTTTCTAAAAAACAGGTAAGCGAAGACTCCGAGAAAACAATCTGTAAGGCACTAATCATCTTTTCTCGTTTTTTGTGACAGTAATTTAGTAACTTCTCCAAAAGTGGTGGTGGTAGTAGCAACATGGAACAAGTATGGTATGCGTTCCCACGCAGGAGCGTGGGAACGAGATTAAGTCTGTACTTGTTTCCTC
>Ga0114931_10006846_pt1 | contig 13988 bp, 17 predicted proteins | sample 2SBtaG_FD_89579 | JGI IMG/M metagenome (GOLD analysis project Ga0114931, IMG submission 89579) | Deep subsurface microbial communities from Kolumbo volcano to uncover new lineages of life (NeLLi) - 2SBTROV14_V59a metaG | ecosystem: Environmental > Aquatic > Marine > Volcanic | place: Kolumbo...
CAACCGGTCCTGCGTTGGGGGTGTTCCTCGACTTTGTCCCCGCGGTCCCTGTATCATGTGTTTCCCTTGTCCATCTCGCTTGTTCCCCCTTCCTCTGCTTTCGTTCCCATCACTCCTTTTTTGCCTGTTTCAGGCCTTCTCGACCGGTTCTGGTGTGCATTTTTCCATACCAAAAAACAAAGTTTTATATATCTTATTATACAATATTATATACAGGAATACGTTAAAACACGTTTTTCAGGGGTTATGTTTAAATGGCAACGCAGCTGTGGCGTGCGCTAGCATATGTTAGCAACGCCTTTCGGAGGGAGAACGCCCCTACTCAGGAGCGAGAGCTCTACTTCGCACCAGATGTTGCGCGCGAGCTCATCGATAATCCGGAGCTCCTCGCCTTCTTCGAAGCGCTCACCAAAGTCAACCCCTGTGACCACGGCACGAACTTCATCCTCTCGCCCGAGAAAACCCCGACGCATCCGCGCTTGAGGCTGCTGAACGGGACATACGGAACGGCTGAGCCGCGAGAATTCCCGCACAGTCCGGATGGTAGCTACGATATCCCTGCGCTCGTGCGCGAAATCGATCAGCTCGTCAAGGTCGACGGCATCACCGAAGTGGAGCACTACTCCGCTCCAGGACGGGCAGCCCTACGTCGCAGCGCGCTCTTCTGGGATGGTGGCGTGTGCGCGACACTGGACCGGATGGGAATCCCCAACAACAGGCCGCTTCCTGAACGCTTCTACTCCGCTAATACGATCGGCACGGGCACACTCAGCATCATCACCGCCTCCTACCACCTGCCAGGCTACACAGTTAGGCTCCACGACGACGGTCGCGTCCACGTCTTCAAAGAAGGGCTGATTGTTGGTTCCAGCAAGGTGGGTGAGATCAAGGCCTCCGCTGACGCATACGAAGCAGCAGCGCCTGTCCGCCACGCGATGGGTTACGACCTCGAGCGCAGGGTCGACTCCAACGTCCTCAACTTCCTCGTTCCCACGATGCGGCCTGAATCGCCCAAGCCCGCGTCCGCGAGGCCTGCATACGCGTTCCCACATGTCAGTCCTCCGGTCTATGCTGCACCCCAGAACGCCTGATATTCCACACCACCGAGATGAGATGTATATGGTCGAGATAGCGAGAGCAGACAAGAAAGTGAAGAGGAGGAAAGAGTACCACGGCCTGAGCCGAGACCTCACCGACGAGGAACGGCTCCTCCTGAAAGGGTTGGGCCACCGCGGTCCCGCCGACCAGGAACTGCGGCGCATCCTCCTTGCGATCTTGACGACCAGGTACGAGAACGACCAACCGCTTAACAGCGAAGACATGGAGCTGCTCCGCTACTACATCAAGTATCCGGAGGAACGCACCCGTGCCCTCAAGTTCGTCCCGGTCCGAACGCAGTCGGAGGTCGTGAGCGGCGCGCTCCTCGAGCACTTCCTCCTACGGAACGGCGGCAGGTTCAAGAGCGCGACCTACTATCCTGGGACGCGTCGTCACGCGAGGGTGTCGTAGTCCTCGAGAATCACCGCGTCGAGGGCAGCCAGATCCTTAACACGGTAGAGATGCCCTTCGCCGAGCTCGACGACCTCGCGCGCCAGCCGTTCGCCGTCCGCGTCCAATGAGATGCCGACGACGCTAATCGTGACGCCCAGGTCACGCGCCGCGGATGCCGCCTCGAGCGTCGCCTGGCGCGGATCCTTCCCTTTCGTCGGCACGGCGTCCGTCAGGATGAGGAGGTGCTTCGTTCCCTCGCCGCGAGCGAAGAGGTGCATCGCTTCCAGGATTGTCGCTGCGAGGTCAGTCTCCATCGATGCTCGCACGTCCACGAGAGCTTTGAGCAGTTCAGGGAAGTTGCGCGTCGGTGCAATCGCCTTCTCCACCTTCGAGGTGAAGACGACGAGGCCGACCTCGTTGCGTTCCTCGATCGCCTTGAACGAGAGTGCGATGCCCGCGCGCTTCGCCATCCGGATCTTCTCGCCGCGCATGCTGCCGGAGGCGTCCATCGCGTAGACAACCTGGATGCGCCCCTTGTGCGAGCGGACATGCGCCTTGAGGTCCTCTGGCTGGACGCGCGTGTGCCCGCGCCTGATCGCGGTCTTGACCGACTGCTTGAGCGCGACGTCCCGGAACCGGAACCGTCCGCTGACGAACGGCACCGCCTCCTCCTTCTCGCCGTGGCGGTCGCGTTCTTTTGTCTCCTTCCGGCCGAGCCCCTTGGAGACGAGCGCGTCCAGTTCCTCGGCATACATGACGAGCGTGGCGAGCTTCATCCCGCGATCCATGACGAAGCCGTGCTGGTCGATGAGGCCGCGCTCCTTGAGGCCGTCAATCGACGTCTCCATGCGCTGGAGGAGCGCATCCTTGAACTCAGGGATGCTGATGTTCTTCCGGATGTAGTCCGGCGTATACTCGGTGAGCGCGCGGATGAGGGTCTCGCCGTACAGCCTCTCCGCGTTCCGGTAGTTCTGCACCAGGTTCTGGAACATGAGGTCCGGGGTGAACGAGCCGACGGACTGGTTGATGGCTTCTGCGATTACTTTGCCGTCCTCGACGGCCTGCTCGTCGTTCTCGAGCACGGAGCGCATCAGCCGTTGCTCGTCCGGGCTAGAGACGAGCTTGCCGCTCATCTCCTCAACAGCCTCCTGCGGCTCCTTCAGCGCGACGTCCTCCTCTCCGGATGGCTCATGTACCGGGCTACCCCTCACCTCCTAATGAGTGGTCCGTCGCGAACTCCGCGAACTTGTCCCGGACGACCTCCTCGACGTCCTCGAGGTACTTGACGCTCGGCTTGAGCGAGATCCTGTGGCTGAGCACGGAGACGACGACCTCACGGACGTCGTCCGGCGTGACGCGCTTGCCGCCGCGGACGAGCGCGGTCGCCTGTGCGCGGTCGATGATTCCTAGGGTGGCGCGGACGGAGGGCTTCTTCTCGAGGTTCTTGTCCTCGCGGAGCTGGCGAACGAAGGAGATAACCGCTGTCTTCAGGCCGACGGGGAACTCGACGCCCTCCACGTTCAAGGCCTTCTTCGCGACAATCGCCTCCTCGATTGCCTGCGTCTCCGGATATTCCATTGTTATTAGGTCGAACCGGTCGAGGAAGACGTCGCTCAGCTGCTCCGTGCTCGTGTCATCAGGGTTCATCGTCCCGATGAAGAGTAGGTCCGCGTCGAAATCGACATCGTAGCTCCCAATTGTGACCCTGCGCTCCTCGAGCACCTGCAGGAGGGCGTTCTGGAGTTTGTCGCTGCACCGGTTGATCTCGTCGAAGAAGAGGATGCCGTTGTTTGCCTTGAAGATCTTGCCTGGGGTGAAAGCCTCGACGCTGAGCGGGCCGAACTCCAGCGCCTTCACCGGATCGATATCCCCAATCAGGTCCTCTGCCGTCAGGTCCGGACTGCCCTGGACGCGGACGAAACGCTCCTTGCCCCTGCTCATCCGCTTCCCCTTAGTCTTCCCCTCCTTGCAGGCGGGACACGCCGGCTGCGTGGGCAGGCAGTTGCAGCCGCAATCCATTACCTCGATGTCCGGTAGCAGCCGGGCGACGTTCTTTGCGAGTGTCGTCTTCCCGATTCCCGGCGGGCCGACGACGATGACGTTCCGCTTGACGAGCAAGGCCGACTTGAGGGCGCGCTTCACCGGCTCCTGGCCGAGGATGTCGTCCAGACGGTCCGTGAGGAGACGTTCATGAAATTCCTTCTCGTGGCGGTCCTTTCTGTTCTTATGATTGGTGTCCGATGCCATAAGCCGCAGCGTAAGACGTGGGCCGTTTATAACCTTTTGGTCCTGTCGGCCGACGGGCTGCGGCCTCGGCGATGGGCTCTGTAGAAAAAGTCCTCCTTCGTCGTCCACAACCCCCCTACTTGCGTCGGGGAACGTGGCCGACTCCGTCGAGCCAAGCCAGCGTTGCCTCTGAGGCAACGTCTGGCAATGCTGGCTTCGACGGACTTTTTCTACTAAGCCTCGGCGATGAGAACCTTTTTTAATCCGTCCTTCGCAGGAAGCTCCATGAGAGCCCAGGTCAGCGTCGAGTACATCATCCTCCTCGGGATCGTCTTTCTCCTCCTCGTGCCAGGCGTCTACTTCTTCTACCGGTACTCGTTCAGCTCCGGATCGGACGTTATCGGGGTCCAAGCGAACCGTCTCGGGCAGGAGATGATCAACATGGCGATCAAGGTGCGCGGTCAGGGCGTCGGCTCCTGGCTTCAGCTCGACGAGAACATCCCCGAGGCGGTCGAGGACATCAACGTCTCCGATTCGGGGAGTGAGCTCGTCATCACCTACCAGACGCACGAAGGAGAGTCGCAGGCGGTTTTCTTTCCCGACCAGACGTTCTCGCTCAGCAATGTGGCGGGGTTCGAGCAGGACGGCAGCGTCTTTGCCCTCTCGCCGCATGCCGGCAAGGCCTCCTTCCGATTCACGGCGCAGGAAGGCTACGTCGCCGTCACCGAGGTGACCGGGTGAAAGGGCAGGTGAGCATTGAGTTCATCCTCCTGCTCGGCTTCATGGTGGTGGTTTTCATCGCTTTCGTGGTCGTCATCCAGGGCCAGATTCGCGACCAGCAGCAGGTCCGGCAGCTCTCCCTCTATTCCCAGCTTGCGGACAAGGTGGAGCGCGAGGTCCTTCTCGCGGAGCGTGTCAACCCCGGCTACAGTCGCGAGTTCGACCTTCCTCTGACGCTCGACGGCGAGCCGTACAACCTGACGCTCGAGGGAAAGGATACGATCGTCATCCGGGGCAACTACAGCGAGAACGAGTACATCCGCTTTCTCAGCAGCAACGTGACCGGCATCGAGACGAACGGCGTTCCTGCCGTAGGCACCTACGTCCTTCTCCCCGCGAACAAGCTCTCTGTCATCATCCAGAAGAACTCATCCGGCATCTTCTTCCGGAAGGACTGCGTCCAGAATGGAATGAACGCGAGCGCCTGCGTGTAGGGTCCTAACGTTGTGGCCTCCTTTTCTCCCCCAGCGGTTTTTCTCGACGTAAAGCCGATCTGCGAATCGCAATATTTATATAATCCCTGCTCGAGGTTGCAGGAAGAGGCGCTCGGAGGGCACGGATGATCAACGTCTTCAAGAAATTCCTCAATCTCTTCTTCAAGGACCTCTTCCTAGAGAAAGGCGAGGTGAAGCTCGGCCTCTATGGCCCGCCGAACGGCGGCAAGACGACGCTCGCGAACAAGATCTGCGTGGACTGGATCGGCGAGGAGATGGGCCGCGCCTCGAAGGTTGCGCACGAGACCCGCGAGGTCCAGATCAAGGAGCAGATCACAATCAAGCGCGACAGCAAGGAGCTCACGTTCTCGCTTGTCGACACCCCCGGGATAGCGACGAAGATCGACTACGAAGAGTTCCTCAAGGCTGGGATGAAGGAGGTCGAGGCCAAGTCGCGCGCCAAGGAGGCGACGAAGGGCGTCATCGACGCAATCAAGTGGCTCGACGACATGGATTGCGTCATCGTCGTCCTCGACGGGACAAAGGATCCCTATACGCAGGTGAACATCACGATCATCGGCAACCTCGAGGCCCGCAAGATCCCTGTCCTTCTGGTGGCGAACAAGATGGACCTCAAGAAGTCGGACATCAAGCACGTCCAGGCCGCCTTCCCGCAGTACGAGGTCATCGGCATCAGCGCAAAGACCGGGGAAGGCGTGGATGTCTTCTACGAGAAGCTCTTCGAGCTGCGCAGCAAGGCGTTCAAGAACAAGCGACGCTAGACCAATGGCAAAGACAAGGAAACACACGATGCTCACACTCCAATTCATCCCATACATAGATATCGAGGTCCTGGGCAGCCCGGAACGGGTCGAGAAGCTCCTCAAGGTCGTCAAGGAGAACAAGATCATACTCCTCGAGGGGAAGCTCCGGCCGCGCGAGGAGGCGGACCTTATCCGCCGTACGATGGAGGAAATCAACGACAACTTCAAGGGGATCGAGATCAGCCCGATCAACGTCCACCGCAAGGAGGACCTTGCCTTCTTCCGGAAGGTGAAATCCGTCTTGATCAACTTCCTCCTCGGCGATCGCCAAGGGCTGACGATCATCGGCCCCGCTACTGTGGTGAAGGAGATCAAGGCGGACCCGGACAAGATTCAGCTCCTCACAGAGGATGGTTCGCACAAGAAGAAGCGGTAGTCCTCATGCCCCACCAGTGCGTCAAGTGCGGAACCTTCTACCCCGACGGGAGCGACGAGATTCTGAAGGGATGCACCTCGTGCGGTGGTAAGCTCTTCTTCTACGTCAAGAAGGGGAAGGAGGAGCTGATGCAGCGCCACGCCCCGGTCGACCTCACCAAGGCGGAACGCGCGCAGATCGAGGAGGACGTCTACGACATTATGGGAGACGAGATCGACCGCAATCGGCCGGTCGTGCTCGACCTCGAGTCCATCAAGATCCTCAAGCCGGGCCAGTATGAACTGGATCTCGTGCACCTCTTCCAGGACAAGCATCCTCTCGTCTACAAACTCGAGGACGGCAAGTACATGGTCGACCTCATCGAGTCCTTCAAGAAGATACGGAAGGAGAAATAACACCGTTAGATGGTATGTATAGTAGGGAATGTTCTACTCAGACACTGTTCTACTAAGCCCAGACGGCGGAAACATTAATAAGTGGATGCCCGTCACTCGAGGCCATGATCCTCGTCGACGTGCATGCGCACATGGACTTCCCGGAATTCACGAAGGACCTTCCGCAGGTCCTCGAACGGGCGGAAGCTGCGGGCATGGCCGCCATCGTCTCGCAAGGCGTCCATGACTCGTCCAATCGCAAGGTGCTCGAGCTCGCGCACAAGTGGAGGCTGCTCAAACCCGCGCTCGGTCTGTATCCGCTCAACGCGCCCAACGTCACAGTCAAGGAGGAGAACGACGACTTCGATCGGCATTCGGTCTCGGTCGACGACACGCTCAAGCTCATCCGCGCGCACGCAAAGGAGATCATCGCGATCGGCGAGGTTGGCATCGACCTCAAGTTCAGCGACGACGAGCAGCACCAAGTAGAGAACTTCACGAAGATTCTCCAGTTGTCGAACGCTATCAGGAAGCCGGTCATTATCCACAGCCGCAAGGCGGAGAAGCTCGTCCTCGACATTCTCGAGGACGCGAAGCACCGGAACGCAATCTTGCACTCCTTCTCCGGCAGCCGGAAGCTTATTGCGCGCGCCGTCGACCTCGGGCTCTCGTTGACGGTGACGAGCAACGCGCAGCGCGCGCAACACTTCCAGATGATAGCCCGTGAGGTCCCGCTCGACAGGCTTTTCACCGAGACTGACGCACCGTATCTCTCGCCGGTGACTGGCGAGCGGAACGAGCCGCAGAACGTCAAGCACGCGGTCGCGGTCATCGCGCACGAGAAGCGGCTCACGCCCGACGAGGTGGCGCGTGCGATCTATATGAACTACCAACGCGTCTTCTGAGTTTGCACCCTCAACTTCTCGCGGACTGAAAGGAGGCGAGCGCGCGTTCGCGCGCACCGAGAGTCTGTCAGAGTGCTCTAAGTCCATGACTTCATCCATCAGAACCGGCCGGGCTATGGCTAACGCCTGCTCGGCTAGGAACAAGAAAAAGGGTAAAAGGGTTTCTAGAATCGATCGCGCGGCGGCCTGTGCTTCGCGAAGCATTCCTTGCAGTAGACCGGCCTGCCCTCAGTGGGCTTGAAGGGGACTTCCGTCTCCTTGCCGCAATCGCTGCACGTCGCTTTATGCATTTCTCTCGGGCCGTCACGGAATCCGCCACCGCGGAAGCCGTAGCCTTTCTCGCCATATCCCATCTTTCTTCACTCCGCCGGCACGCTGCCGGCCGCTTTCGCGCAACTCGGTGAGAACCAGTCTCGCTTCGCTGAGCGTAAGAGCGGAGTGCATCCTCCCTTTAAAAATTGGATGGAAACCCGTCCGCAGGCCTTCCAGTTGGCTGCCGTCACCCCTGGCCGTCGTGCGGTCCCTGCCTCGGATCTTCTGTGACGTGGGAAGTGTGAATCAAACATCACATTTTTAATGTCGAAACACCATGGTTCCGCGAAAGGAGAACGGTAGGGGGTGGTGAAAGATGGAGATTGCGAGCAGGTACGACAAGCTTGACTTCGAGAGCCTCATCAGGAACGAGGACGAGCATGACCGGGAAGAGGGTGCGTTCATGCGCGGTCATCTGGGAGAGGTCTGAACACCTCTTCATACCTTTGAGGTCGGGGAGGAAGTCATGAGAAGAGCAGCTGCATGTCTTCCGCCTTGACCGCGTTCGAGAGAAAGTGCGTCGGCCAGACGCCTTTCTTCTTCAGCAGGACGTTCTTCTTCTTAGGGGTCCGCCCCGTGGACTGCCGCACCACGTTGAACGGGTAGAAGCCGATGATCTCCTCGGGCGCCGAAGCTTCCTGCGCGATGGTGTCGAGGAGCTTCTGGTTCTCTGGTTGGCCGTGCTCCCACGAGGCGTTCATCTCCGCCAGCGCGCGTGCCAACGGAGCATCCCATAACTGCCCGGTCCACAAGGGGCCGGCCCATTGCGTCTCCTTGTTGCAGCACGTCGCGCGGTTCGCGTCGCTTACCGTGACTGAGAGGCATCGCTTGCAGTAGTGGAGGAACTGATGCCGTTTGACGATCGCGGCCGCCTCCTTGCGGCCGTGCTTCTCGCACCGGAAGAAGACGCGCATGTAGTGGTCCTTGCTGAACGAGTAGATTGGCACGAGGGATTTCTCGTACTGCGCCCCAATCAGCTGGACCTTCCGGATCAGAATCCTTAGGCCGACCTCGTGCATCAGGTGGTTCCTCATGGGTTCGGCCCAGTATTTCCGGCGGCACGAGTCCGCGTACGTCCCCGCGAGCGCGGAGGTGTCCGTCGCGGTCACCGCGAGGATGCCTTCCCGTTGGATCCGCTTCACGGCCGCATCCAGGAACGGGTTCGGCGTCCCGAACGGGTCAACGTCGATATAGGAGAAGCCCATGGACTCGAGGAGGAACCGATTGGCCTCGAGGCAGGAAACCTCGATCCCCTGGCAATTCAGCGCGTTCTGGTTGAGCTCGACGTTTTCCCGGATGAGGGCGACCGGTTCCTCAGCGTAGTCGTTGATCGCGACCTCGCTGAGCAGGCCCTGTTCGAGCTCGACGAGGAACCTGCACTCGCGGACGCCGCTGCCCGCGAGGGGGGAGCCGACCGTGATGCCCACGGGTTTTTTGCCGGCTTCCTCAGCTTCCCGCTTCCTGCGGAGCGCGAACGCGAGTAGTACCAAGACCGAGATATCCCTGTTCAGCTTCATTACAGGGTTGTAGAAGACTTCCATCCCCTTCGAGATCTTCGACGAGGAGAAGACCTTTGCGGTGACCGCTCCCTCGGTGATCGTCACATATCCCATGTGGCTCACCCGAGGATCCTGACCAGTCCTGCGCGGTAGTCTGGCGGGTAGTCCAGCGTGAGCGTCTCGCCCGTTCGTCCGTCCGTGGACTCGTCTAGCGTGACGAGCACGCCGCGACCGGACGCGCCCACGTACGTCCGCTCGTCCTCAATCTGGTTGAGCGTGACGTTCCCGATGCTGAGGAGCAAGTCATTCCCGGACACGCTGATCGGCAAGTCCTCCTCTTCGAGTTCGTTGAGACGCGGGCTCACGAACGTGAGGCTACCTGCGCTCGCGTTGATGAACTTGAGCTCATGGCCGCCGAGCAGGACCAGAGGGACCTTTTGGCCGTCAATCGCGCCGTCCCCGTCCATGTCGACGCGGAGACGAGAACCTCCGCGCTCCGGACTCTCGTTGAATATGACGCGGACGTCGTAGACGGTGTCGTCCGCTGAGATCGTGCCATCGAGGATCCGGTGGCCGCTTTCGTTGCGGCGCGTGTCGACCAGCTTCACGACTAGCTCATCCCCAGTCGCAAGGTCCTGGAACGATGCCGACTCTCCGAGAGGGCGGACGCCGCGGAACTGGAGGACACGGCTCACGCCGCTCCGCGAGAGAAGGAGGAAGCGGTCGAAGGGCGCGACGCAATACTGGTCGGACGCGCACTCCCGAACATGGAGCGGGTCATCGCCGCCCCAGCGAAATGAGTCATACGATGTGCCGATGAGGTCGAGTGAGAGCTCCTCGCCCGCGAGGTTGTGGAACGTCGCACCCATCGTGTCGCCGTAGGACTCGAGGAAGAGCGAGGCGTTCGGAGGTCGCTCTATCCCGTCGTACGCGATGTCGAACGCGGGGTTGAGGAGCATCGATGAGTTCTTTAGCTTGTCGCGGAGCGTCTGACCGGGGAGGATGATGATCCCGTCCGGGTCGATCCTCGGGGTCGTGTACGTGATGATGACGCTCCACGGGTCGACCTCGACGTGGGTATCCGAGAATGAGCGGCCGTTGACCATTAGGGCCGAGTCGTTGACCAGCGTCAGGTACTGCTCGACGTCCTTGCCGTAGAGCTCAATCGTCGTGTTCGTCGCCGTGCGCACCTGGTAGGTGTGACCGAAGAACGGAAGCTCCTGGTTAATGAGTGCGGGGAACGCGCCGTCATAGAGCAAGTAGGCGTACTCAAACATCGGCTTGCCGCGCGCAAAGAGGAGCTCGTCGATGACCGCGTCGGTCTTCTTGTCGCGCGTCATGATCAGGCGTCCGGTCGTGTTGTTGCCGAAGTCGAACCGGATGAGTTGCTCCGCCCGGAGCGTCCTGTCCTGCCAGACCGGCATTGGTGCCGCTAGCACGGGCAGTTCATGACGGCCTGCTACCGGGAGTATGTCGCCAATCGTCATGTTGAAGAGGAACGGGTGGTCGTCATCCCCAATCATGAGACCGTGCGGCAGCGTCTTCGCGTAAAGGGATGCGTTCAGGAACGAGCGCACGATTGCTGCATGCCCCTGGTCGACAGGCACGAGCGGCGGCGTATTCGTCGGGGGCTCGGTCCGCGGGATGTCTGGACGGACGTTCCCGTCGTCCGCCGGCGGCTGCACCATTGTGCCGTTGTCGTCGACGAGTTGGTTGTGCGTGCAGGATGCAAGCGAGGAAAGGACGAACAGCGCTAGGGCGAGGACCGTGATTGTGGAGATAATCCTCCGTGCCATATCCTGGGAACCGCGCCGGACGTATATAAATATTCTGACGCTGGACGCTTAGTAGAACATTCCCGTCGTCGCCATTTTCGTGGATGTCGTGGCTCGTCCTGGTTCATGCCGCTTCACGAAGAAGAATGAAAAAACTGTTTCTAGCCGCCGAGTTTGGCGTCAATCACCGTCTGGAAGGCGGAGAATGGCTGCGCACCGACGACGAGCTGGCCAGTCGTGTCGCCCGGGCCGTAGACCCTGAAGCCCGGGGTGCCGGTGACGCCCTTCTGCTGCCCTTCCTGCATCTGCGCCGCGATCAGCGCAGCCGTCCGGCCAGAGGTATAGCAGTCGTTGAATTTTGCGGCATCGACGCCTGTCTGGAGCGCCCAGAGCTTGATGTTGTCGTCGCTCAGCTGGGCCTGGTTCGTGTAGACCGTGCTCTCGTATTGCCAGAACTGGTCGTTCCCTTGCTCGAGGACGCACTGTCCGGCCTCCGCGGCCTTCTCCGCGAAGGGGTGGAAGCTCAGCGGATAGTTCTTCCAGACGAACTTCACTTTGCCCGTGTTGATGTACTGCGTCTTGATCTGCTGGAACGCGTCATCATGGAACCGCTTGCAGTACGGACACTGGAAGTCGCTGTACTCGACGATCGTCACAGGCGCATTCGCTTGCCCGAGCGTGGCGAGGCCGTCATAGGCCGAGCCGCCGGAAGGACCCTTCGTCGTTCCTCGGCCTGCCGTGAGACGTGCCTCGTTGTAGCCGATCGCGTACGCCGCACCGATGAGCACGATTACGAGCACGATGGCGAGCCATTCGTTCTGTCTCATTGTCACTCCTCCCTCATGCGCCGCAGCCAGCAGCTGCTGCGCCTGTTGTCGTCCCCGAGCCGATTGGGCCCGGTCCAGGCTGCTCCTGGTTTGTGTTCAGGGTCGTCTGGCACTCCTTCGGCGGCGTGGTGAAGGCGTTGCAGATCGCCTGCTTGACCGCTTCAGCGCTCCGCGCGACTGATACTTGCTTCCCGTTGATTACCATCGTCGGACTGCCCCGGACGCCGTACTGCTGGTTGAGCGCGTCGTCGATTCCGAACTTCGGGTATCGGCCCGAGAGCCAGGAGGACTTGTCGTCATACGCCGCCTGGATGCCGAACTGCGTGTCGGTCGCGTCGTAGCACGTCTGCACCTTGGCGGTGTCGACGCCGGTCGCAGCCGCGCAGGCCGCGTAGTCCGTCTTCTCGACAAAGCACTTCTCGAACGCGATGAACTTGTCCGGCTGGTCTTTCTGGATGCAGTACTCGTGGACGTTGTCCTGGACTTCCTTGTAACCGTGCATCGCGTAGTTCACCCAGTGGACCTGCATATTCGCCTTGCCGCCTAGGAGCTCCTGGGCCTGGACGAACGCCTTCTGCATCTGGAGGCCGTATGGGCAATAGCTCATGATGAAGAGCTTCACGTCAGGCTTCGCCGTCTTGGGCACAGTCGGTGGCGGGGGCGTCTGCTGCGCCGCCTGCGTCGGCTGCTGGGCCTGCTGCGTCGTCGTCACGGGCGTCGGCGTCGCTGTTGATGGCGTCATGACGCTCAGCTTCCCGTACTGGTAGCCGAGCCAGTAGCCGCTGATGATGACAAGGACGACGAGGACCGCGATTGTCCACTGGAGGAAGCACGTCGAAAAGAGATCACCTTTCTTGGCCTGCTTTGGGGCCTTGTGGGCCTGTCCGGTCTCATGGACAGTCTTCTTTTCCGCGTGTTTGTCTTCCTGATCCTGAGTATGCTTTCGTTTCGCCAAAACTATCACCCACTAAAGCTATACGGCGGCTTGACTGGCGGGCTCTTTATATATTTTCTGTAGGATTAGGCCGCGGTGAAAAGGTCGGGCAGCGCTCCTCCGGTCACTGCGTTCCGGGGAGAAAGAGAAGGTTTCACGCCTCGCCCAGGCGGAGATGGTCGAGGATGTCCATTTGGGGTATGGTGCTGTCCGGTTTGAGCTCGATGACGACGGCGACCATGTCTTGGCCGCGTCCCGCGTCGCGCAGCGTGTTGAAGGCAGCGATCTCCCCGAGATCTCGGGGCATCATATTCTCGAGAGCCGCGACCGTGCGCACCTGCGATGATCCTCCCAGGAAGGCAAGCGTGACCGCAAACACGAGAAGGAGCGTCAGGTACGGGTAATCGGCCTACGCGTGCGCGATCTTCCTGAGCAGCTTCTTGTACGGATTCATTGTCCCCTCTTGTGATTATGCCACAACCCATAAATACTAGCGATGCATATACGCTGCACTAGTGATTTTGATTCGCACACACGATTTGGTGGCTCTTTATATACGCCACTGAGTCGTGCCCTCGCCGGGGCGATTCCTGCACAGTAGGGCGGGCTTACGGATTGTTTTGCCGTCGCGGTTTGAATCCCGACAGGCACAGGAGGTATCCCTATGGAACTGATGTTCGCGTGCAAGCGCTTCCCGATAGATCAGGTGCTCCGATGCTCGTTCGGCCTCTCGAATTCCGAGTTTGTCATCCTCAAGGCGCTCCTCTCGAAAGGCGAACGCTCGGTCGAAGAATTGGCGGAACTGCTCGGTAAGGATCGGACGACGATGCAACGCGCGATCAAGCCGCTCGTCGAGAAAGGCCTCGTTAGGCGGCGTCAGTACAACCTGGATAGCGGCGGATACCAGTATTACTACCTGCCCCAGGACAAGGACGCGATCAAGGCCAAGATTCAGAAGCATTTTGCGCACTTCAGCGAGCTCGTCCACAACGAGATTGAGAAGTGGTGAACTCTTTCGTCTTTCTTCTTTTCCCCTCAGTTCTTTTCTTCAGACCCTGCCGTGCCAAAATGTTTAAAAAGAGCTCGTGGTTCACGGCGAGAACCCGTGCCGCGCATACGGCTCGAGGGGCTGCTAGCTCAGCGTTGCTACCCTGGGAAGCAGGGGTTTCGCGCTGCGCGCTCAAGCCCCTAAAACTGATTCACGGGCTGCTAGCTCAGTCTGGCTAGAGCA
>Ga0114931_10006847_pt1 | contig 13988 bp, 14 predicted proteins | sample 2SBtaG_FD_89579 | JGI IMG/M metagenome (GOLD analysis project Ga0114931, IMG submission 89579) | Deep subsurface microbial communities from Kolumbo volcano to uncover new lineages of life (NeLLi) - 2SBTROV14_V59a metaG | ecosystem: Environmental > Aquatic > Marine > Volcanic | place: Kolumbo...
ATTGTCTTCTTTTCGCTGTCTTTACCCGGGGGATATTTAACATGAAATTTCATCGCTTGTTGGTCGGATTCCCCATTGCCTTCGGCATGCTGCTCACCAAGCGGGTCGACTGCGAGGGGTGGGATGTGATCAGCGTCTGGAAAGGCGAACACGGCGCATTCGCAAAAAAGAAAGAAGTTCAACCACTGGCCACCGCCAAACAACGCCAGCGGGAAGATGCGAAAAGGGCCGAGATACTGGAGAAGATTCGCAACTTATTGGCGCAAGACCAGGGGAAGCTGGCCCTGAAATTGTACAATAAAGCGAAGGGGTTGGATGAATGGCGGTTGCCAGAGAAAGAACACGTGGCGCTCATCGCGGCACTGCACAAACAGGGTGCCACGCAAGATTCCATCCCCCTGATGGTCGAGTTTCTAACCCAATTTCCCGATCGTTCCGAACGGGTGCGATTGAAGTTGGGACAGATTCTCCTCCGCGACGAGCGTCGACCAAGCCAAGCCCTGCAAGTGCTCCTGAATTTGCCGGAAGATGCCTTGCCAGAGAAACTCGAACACCTCCGCCGTCGCTTGATCGCCGAAGCCAAGCAGTTGAAGGCTTCTGGTGAAACGGTCGAACTGGCAACGGAAGATTGGTGATGGTTGCCCAAGGTCGCGGAGGGATTTTCCGAGCGATGGATCGCTCAAAGCGTATGATTCGGATGCCGCTTTGCAAAGGCGATCTCCGCGCCACAGATCTTGCAGCGATAATAGTCGATCGCTTCGTAGAGAGCGTCTGCCTCACGGCGAATCGCTTCAAGAGCGAACCTCTTCCCACGCATCCTTCGCGATACGACAACCGAGAGTGTGGTGTTCGTCGCGGGTCGCACGGAAGACCTCCTGAAGGTGGGCAGGCTTGCAAGATTCCGGTGTTTTGTTGGCATTACTTGCCCGCCTCATCGCTTGCCCTGCGTCGAATCGGTGCGAAGGAAACACCAACATTCGCCAGAACACGCACAAAACGAGGTTGCATCAGAAGCGGTGTTTTCTAAAATTGATAGATGTCGTTGTTGATGAGGTTCGTTCGCTTGAGACCAGCCAGGAAAGGAACAACATTGCTTACCGAACAAGAGGTCTCGCGTAGCTTTCAAAGTTTGTTTTCCAACAAAGTAGCCGGGCCGGACGTGTTCGCCAAGGCGGAAGCGTTGCTTGATGAGTTGCGAGGGGAAAGCCCTCTTCGCCACCGGCTCAGTACCGATCTTGCCGAACTCCGGCGAATTCACGGCGTGGAACAGGCCGTTTAGAGCGTAAGCGGTCGTCTCACAACGAGGGCTTCAAGCGGTTCGCTTGGAGTGTGCGTCTCGCCTTGCAAAGCGCGACGTGGACGTAGCAGCTTGTCGCAGGGCTGTCGCGAACCGGAGGGCTGTTGATCCTTGCGGCGCTACGATCTCCCCGACCAGCAATTCTTGGTTGCCCATCAATTTCTAGGGTATCGGTCGTTCCTCATGCGTCATCATCGATTGATTTCGACGCCGAGCGTATAGCCGTTGATAAAGAGGCTCTGGGTGTTCTCGTTCCCTAAAATGCCCAACGAGGGAAGTTGATAGTTCACCATGTTCGAGGGGCGAGCCAACCCATCTTGCCAAGTGCCGGTCCACCCTGCCCGCAGGGCAATTGACTTGGTGACCGTGTAACTCACGTCCGCGCGCAATTCGACGGCGGGGGCAAGTTCATCGGCATGCAGCCCATTATTGAACGACGTGGCGTTGAAGATGGCTGGTAAGTTATTGGCTCGCGAGGTGGTGCTTGCTGGTGCAACCGCGTTGTTTAGTGAACTCGCGATGGTGCCGTTTTGCCTGATGTTCTGGAAATTGATGCCGAAGAAGCCGCGACCTTCCGCAGAGAAATTAAAGTGACCCAAGGTCTTCGACCAACGCCCCATCAGTTGGGGACCAACGATGTTGTTTTCAGCGCGGGTGCTCCATCGACTCTCATCAAGGATTCCGCCAGTTCCCCGTACATCGAATTCTTCATCGAACTTGGTATATCGCAGCCCGAGACCAAGTTCGAAGTTGCTACCACCTTGGAGTTGATCGAACCGATAAAAGGGCATGATTTCGATCCCCTTGACCTTCACGACATTGCGTACTTTGAGTTGCTCGAACACAACCGGTAGACGAGAGAGATCGTTCAAGTCCTTGAAGGATTCCGGCAGCACTCCGTCGGCGACCCCATCGCCATCAAGGTCGAAAGAGCGACCTTGTGCGGTGCCAAACGCGGTGGCAGGGGGGATGAGTCTGTCGAGACTCGAATCGTCCGTGGCGTTCGGGATACCTACTACACCAGTATTGATGAAACCGTCCAGAAGGCCAACGGGACGCAACGAAATCAACCCCGTCTCCACATCGAAAAACGGCTGTAACAACAAGGGGTCACCGAAGACCACATCGACATTTTCCGCGGTAATGCTGCTGGTTTGGGGGTGGATCAGGTTGAGCCCGACCAACCAACCCAAATGCCCTTCGACGTTACCAAATTCGATGCGATTCCCGTTGGCAAAGTCGCTACCGAACTTGCTAGTGTCGATGGTGTTGGTCTCTAGCCGTCCACGCTGAGTCGGAAAAAAGCCTGGTAACACATTCGGGAAACTGTTTGGAACATTTCCTCCCAGTTCGCCGGAGGCTACGATCGCCGAGCCATTGGGTATGCCAATGTCGGTCACCGCGGGCGAGGTGATGGTTACTCGTTGCCAGGAGATCTCGCCGAACCAGCCTTGGCGCTGACGAGGATAGCCACCCCCATAGCTGGTCACTTCGGCGGGAGCGAAGAATTGCAGATCGTCAACGTTATCCTGGGCTCTGGCCATGGAGCCGCCCCAGAAAACGATTGCTCCCAACACAATCCATGACATCAAGCGATTAGTCGACATGGTACCCATTTCACCTTGTGGGTTACGAAGTCTCCGCGCGGAACCGCACGGAGAACTCCTTTTACTATCAGGTCGTGCCGGTAATATCGGACACACCGGTGATTCCAGTTGAGAAAGATCGGCAAACCCTGCCGAATATATTGATTTCGTAGAACTGCTAGCAGGACGTCAAACAACTTTCCGGGGAAGTGGGAGGTGTTGGAGCAGCAAGGAGCCCCACGTGCGTGGACTCCCAGGGCTTCGTAAAGACGCCCCACACCAACCGAGGAAAGACAATTCTTCAGAGGGTTGCGGCTAGCCAAGAGCGGTAGAAACTGCTCATCGCGACAGGTGAAGGCAAGCTGAGCGACCATCGATTCGGCGACAAAGACGAACGCTTATGCTCGCCGTGGAACGTGCGCAATAAAAAAAGGCCTCCGCAGGTGGGGCAGGTACCCGCGGAGACCAATATGACCGAAGTCTCCCTCGATCAGTTCTCAGTATAAAAAGAAGAGGGCCCCCTGTGCAAGCAGTTCGTGCCGAACTTTCTTGGAATGTACGACGAGACGTGATCTTCATGACGGCAGCGAACAGTGGAGGCCGGTAACATCCGCCAATCGCAACATCGCCGGACCACAATCCCAGGCACTTCCCATGGGGGGCTCAAGTTCCTTTCGCCATGCCCGTGGACGTGGGGCTTCCGCGGAGGATTGCAGGGGGGTGCTTGTGGCCGTTACGATGGGCCCCACTTGCAAGCAATGCAAGCGACCCTGTGCGGCCCGTTCCCACCGTTGAGGATCTTCCCCATGCCAAAAGTTTTGATGCCCATCGGCGACGCGACGGAAGTGTTGGACACGATGTATCCCTACTTTCGCCTGCCAGAGGATGGCTTCGAAGTGGTGGTCGCCGGGCCCGAGGCGCGGTTATACCACATGGTTTTGCACGAGATTCCCCCAAACGCGGATCCACCGTGGGACATCACGCAAGAACGACCCGGCTACCATCTTCAGGCCAGTGTCGCCTTCCGCGATGTTGATCCAAGCGACTACGTGGGAATGTTCGTTTCCGGAGGCCGTGCCCCGGAATATCTTCGTTATGACCAAGATCTTCTGCGAGTCACGCGGCATTTCTTCGAGGCCAACAAACCAGTCGCCTGCGTGTGCCACGGCATCGAAATTTTGACGGCGGCCGATTGTATCAAGGGGCGTACGGTAACCACCGTGGCCAAGTGTGCGCTGGATGCCAAGCAGGGCGGCGCGAAGTATGTCGACGAGCCAACCGTGGTCGATGGCAATCTTGTTTCAGCCAGGGTCTGGCACGACAACACACCGCTGTTGAAGAAGTTCGTGGAAATGCTACACAAAGCAGCCGACTAATCGAAGATGCTTGTTCTTGGGATTCCGCTCGCATCGGAATCACCGCCGCCAACGCTTCCATCCATCTTCTCACGCACACATCGCGAAGGACTCCATGGGCGACTGGATCTATCGAACTGACTTGTGGGTGATCTTCATCTACATGGTTTCCATGTTGGTCGTCGCCTGGCGTGTCTCTGGTTCGAGCCGCGATGTGGAAGGTTACACGGTCGGCAATCGAAGCATGCCGGGCTGGGCGATTGGCCTCTCGGTGTTGGGTACCTTTACCAGCAGCATTTCTTTTCTGGCGTTGCCGGCGACCACTTATGCCACGAACTGGAACGCGTTCGTGTTTTCGATGGCGTTGCCCGTCTCCGCATTGATTGCCGTGCTCTACTTCGTGCCACTATACCGCCAGAAGGTGCGTTTCTCGGCCTACGAATTCCTAGAAGCCCGTTTCGGCTATTGGGCACGAGCCTACGTCGTGGTGTCGTATGTCGTGCTGCAAATTATCCGCGTTGCCATGGTGTTGCTCTTGGTCGCCTTGGCCGTGGCGCCGCTGTTGGAATGGCAGATCATTCCCACGCTCATCTTGTTGGGGACGCTCGTCATCATCTACGACACGCTTGGTGGCATTCAGGCGGTGATCTGGACCGATGTAATTCAGGTGGTGATCCTCTTGGTCGGAGCGCTGTGGTGCTTATTCGCGCTCACCTTCGGGTTGCCTGGCGGGATAAGCGAGTTTATCGAGTCCGTCCCGCTGGATCGTATTTCGCTCGGTGTCTGGGACAAGGCCACCGAAAGCTCGAAGCCGTGGTGGGATGTGTGGTACCTCGGGCAGTCGACGATTCTCGTTGTGCTGGTCTATGGAATTTCGGAGAACCTGCGAAACTATGGAACCGATCAAAACTATGTGCAGCGCATGCTGGCGGCTCGTAGCGATCGCGAGGCCGCCAAGTCGCTGTGGATCGGAAGCTGGGCCTATCTGCCGATCTCCGTCATGTTCTGCTTGATCGGAACGGCTCTGTGGGTCAACTACCCTACCCCGCCGATGATCGATGGCGAGGCGCTCTCTCCAGATAAAGTTTTTCCGTACTTCATCCACAACCAACTACCCTTGCCAGTGGCGGGGCTCGTGATTTGGGCCATTATGGCGGCCGCCATGAGCACCGTGGACTCGAGCCTCAACTCGTCGTCCACCGTCGTCTTCATCGACTTGGTGCGGCGCCTCGGGCTAAAGCCGAATTGGATGCCCGATATTCTCGTGTTGCGTGGGCTGACGATCACCCTGGGGATCGTTGGAACCGTGGCGGCAATCGCTATCTACCAGCGCTATCTGAACGAATCTGAAACCATCATGCGAATGTGGTGGACCTATGCGGGCGTGGCCGGGGGAGGCATGTTCGGCCTGTTTCTCTTGGCGTGGCTGTTTCCTCGCACACCCAACTGGGCCGCCGCGACGGGCGTCCTACTTTCCATTCCCATGTTGATTTGGGGAATCCTGCCAAAGTCCTTCCTTGCCGAACAAGGGTGGGAACCTTGGGCATGTCCGTTGCACGGAAATCTGGTCGGAGTGGCGGGTACGCTGGTTATCCTGATGATGGGATTGTTGGGGGTGCAGTCCGTGAGAATGGGATGGAGTCGGCCGAATCCAAAAGCCGATCCCGTGGTAGACGAAACGACAGCCGGATGATTTCGATGTGTCGTGAATTCCTCCAAGGATGGAACTGCGTGAGAACCATGGTGACGTCCCTGAATCCATAAGCATGTCAGAAACGCGAGCCCCCTGATTCGTGTTCCTAGCCGCCGGAGTCCTCCCAAACGTGTCGAAATCTACAGATATTCGCTTGCTCAACGTTCGCCATCAAACGCAGGAGTTTGCCTATCGCACGCCGATCAAGTTTGGCGGGCGCGTCGTCAACTCCGCGACGATCTTCGACATAACCGTCGAGGTCGAAACACGCGACGGTCGCCGTGGTCAGGGAACCGGATCGATGCCGCTGAGCAATGCTTGGGCTTGGCCAACCGATGCAGTGCCGGGCGAAATGGCGCTGGCGGCGATGCAACGCCTGGCCGAACTTTACGTCGAAGCAGGCAATCAATACCGAGGGGTTGGGCATCCGCTGGAAATCGTCAACGAACTCAGTCAGCACTGGTCGTCAACCGCGGAGACCCTCGTTGTGGCTTTGAAGTTGGCCGAACCGATCCCGCGTTTGGCACAACTTGTTTCGGCCAGTCCGTTGGACGCGGCGATCCACGACGCGTATGGCCGCTGCCTGGGATTGAATGCGTACAACACCCTGGGTAGCGAATTCGTGAATCGCGATTTAAGTCACTACCTTGGCCAAGATTTCGCCGGCGAGTATCTCGATGCCTATACAACGCGACAGCCACGGCCACGCATGCCGCTGTACCATCTGGTGGGGGCGCTCGACCCCCTGACCGACGCCGACATCAATGAGCGGATCGACGACGGGCTCCCCGAAACGCTTCCCGAATGGATCGCGGCCGATGGTTTGACCCATCTTAAGATCAAGCTCAACGGCGACAACTTGGATTGGGATGTCGATCGGGTGGTGGCCGTTGAACAACTCGCCGCCGAAGCGCAGCGCCGACGAGGCTGCGATCACTGGTATTACTCTCTCGATTTCAACGAACGCTGCGCCAACGTTCAGTACGTGCTCGACTTTCTCGCCACCCTCGACGAACAATCGCCCGCGGCGTTGAACCGGGTGCAGTACATCGAACAACCGACCCACCGCGACTTGACCCGGGAGCCACGGCAAGACATGCACCCGGTGGCCAAGATCAAACCGGTGGTGATCGATGAATCGTTGGTCGATTTGGAGAGCCTGTTGCTGTGCCGCGAAATTGGCTACAGCGGCGTGGCGCTGAAAGCCTGCAAGGGTCACTCCGAAGCCTTGTTGATGGGCGCGGCGGCTCAAAAATACAACCTGTTCCTCTGCGTTCAAGATTTGACCTGCCCCGGCGCATCGTTTCTACACTCGGCAAGTCTCGCGGCTCGAGTTCCCGGGGTCGCCGCGATCGAGGGAAATGCGCGCCAATATTGTCCGGCGGGGAATAGGAGCTGGAGCGAGAAATACCCGGGCATGTTCACGATCGACGACGGAACGCTCGACACCTCGGTGTTGAGCGAAGTGGGACTCGGATTTTCGGCTTCGTGATTTGTCTAGTTTTCGTTCTCCAGCGGTACTGAAACGGTGCAAGACGAAACCACCAACACGGATCCCAACGCGTCGCCACGAACTCCCGCGCAACTTCCCACCTACTATCGTGGCGAGCGCGCGACACTGGACGAACGTGGGCGATTCGGCGAGAAGTTCGCCCGACAGATCGTTGAAACCACGCGCCCCTTTTTGCCCGTTCCAGCGGAACAACTGTGTGTGTTGGACGTTGGCAGCGGCTACGGTCACACGGCGGCGGCTTTGTCGCGGCTCTGTCGTTCCGTGGTGGGAATCGAGCCCAGTCGACCGCTGTACGACTTTGCCGTCGGTTGCTACGCTTCTGGAGAGTTGACGAATCTCGAGTTCCGCTGCCAAGACGCGGCATCGATGACCGAAACAGATCGATACGACCTCATCGTTCTAGACAACGTGTTGGAGCATGTGCCCAACCAGCCGGAGACGTTGACCAAAATTGCCACGGCGCTCAAGCCGGGTGGGGTACTCTACCTTCTCGTGCCGAACAAATTGTGGCCGATCGAACCGCACTATGCGTTGCCGTTTCTAAGCTATCTGCCATTGCCGCTTGCCAATCTCTACCTTCGCGCAAGTGGGCGAGGCAACGACTATGCGGATGCAAGCTATGCGCCGACTTACTTTCGTCTGAACCGCCTGTTGCGTGGATGCGGCGAGCTTTCCTTTCAGTATGTACTACCGGCGGACCTCTCGCTGGCAGCCGGTGGCGGCTCCTGGACCTATCGCCTGGGCGTGGCAGCCATTCGCCGCTGCCGCTGGCTGTGGATCGTCTCCAAGGCACTGCTTGTCGTTGCCGTGAAGAACACCTCTCGGCGAAGATGACCACCGGCCACATCCGAACAACCCCGATCGTGCCTCCGCCGTGCGCGGAAGTTTTGCACGTCGTGCATATCTTCCAAGCATTTGGAAGTTCTTTTCCCTCGCGGCAAAGATGCCAGCACACTATCCGTAAAACGTCAAGAAATCTTTCGCTCATCCTGAACTATCCATGAACCATGGAGTTCGGACTCCGGTCCGGGTGACCGAATTGCTGGTGCCGACTCTTTTGGCACGCCGCTTGCTGTTCCGAGAGGGAACCACCACGGTAATCCGCTGGACCAGATTCACCGTTCAGCACGAAATGTGAACCCCATGCGAAGGAGAACCCCCCGATGTTCGACGGAACCCCAGGATCCTCATCCAACGATCACGACTTGGAGCGTCGCGTTGCTAGCTTTCTTGCCAGTCGACACATGGGATCGTTACGAAAACTGGAGATCGAAGCCCGGGAAGGGGTCGTCACGCTCCGCGGACAGGTTCAGTCATTCTACGAAAAACAAATCAGCCACCTCTGTTGCCGTCGCGTAGCCGGGGTACGCCGCCTCATCGACGCGGTCGACGTCGTTACCGCCACGCAACCAGCCTAGCGTTCCCTCTGGCACGTGGAATGGTCAGCGGCACGATCATCCCATCCTGTAGGCTGAATTCACCCCTGGTCTGTCAGGCGTGGTACACTCAACACAGTGATTGCTTTTTTCTAGAGCAAGCCGACTTCGGTCGCCTGCTGGTTTGTGTTGCGTGTTCCGAGACGTCTCGTGAGTTTGGTTCCCCAAAAGATGGTGATCGTCCTTTGGCTGGCTGTGATTGCCACGGCGACGATATCCCACGGGGCGGTTGTTGTATTTGACAACCGCATGCGTGAGAGCGTTTCGTTTGAGCTTACGGCGATGCGAAAACCAACGGGGGACGTCCAGAGCAAGCGCCCGCAATGGAAACCCTACGGCAAACCGCTTCAGTACAACCTTGCCAGCGGCGAGGTTCTTCCCATTCCGGTCTTGGGAACCGTGCGTGTCGCCTTCGGCACGAGACAACCACGGCAATACATGCTCGACCCCAACACGGTCTGTTATTTCGGGCTTCTCGACGGCGTGCTTGACTTGCAACAGATCGGCTTCACCGATGAGGAGGAATTCGCCGCCACGGCGTCGACCTCCGCGTCGCGTTCTCTTCACGCCACCGCGATCGCCACCGCGAAACAAGAACAACGCTGGCGCGCGATTGCCGAGTGTCCGACGGCGGTGATTCCCGTGAAAGTCCTGGTCGACGACAACGAAGTTGCCCGCACGGAGTTGTGGCATCGGCGGCTTTCCGATCGACTCGAAGCCGCGTCGAAGATATTTGAACAACACGCCCGGATCCGCTTCCAGGTGGTGGCTTTTGACACGTGGCAATCCAACGACGCGATCAACAAGTTTTCCTCGTCCCTGAGTGAGCTGGAGCGAGAGGTTCCGGTGGCGCCCGCGCGGTTGGCCATTGGATTCACCAGTCAATACAAACAGCCCCAAGGGACCACGCGGTTGGGCGGCACGTTTGGTCCGTTTCGCTCGCACATCTTGATACGAGAGTGGCACAATCATATTTCCGAAGCAGAGCGAACCGAAGTTCTGGTTCACGAATTGGGGCACTACTTCGGCGCCACGCATAGCCTGGAACCAACTTCGGTGATGCGCCCCAAGCTTGGCGATCGTCAATCGCGGAAGCAGGGTTTCCGCATTCGCTTCGACCCCTTGAACACCTTGATTTTATATCTCGTCGGTGAAGAAATCCGCTACCGTGGCATCGACCGCTTGTCCGAAGTGTCGCCCGAGACAAAACAAATCTTGCGCAATATCTATGCCGAACTCACCCGTGGCTTTCCCGAGGACAACGCTGCCCCGCGCATGTTACGTTTTCTTTCCGCCCCCTCGGGTCGTCTTCTCTCGCCCACGCACGGCACTGCCGGAGCGGTCCGCGACACCCGATGAACGGTTCCTGCTATTGAGGCGTGCCCTTGCAACGGAACTCTTCCAAGGCAATCAAAGTAGATGGAGTGATCGCCTCAACGTACTTCGTGCGTGACAGGCCAACTGGCGCGGGTTTCATCCTCGTACAGCCCCATTTCTTCCAAGGGCAGCTTCTTGAATCCGATCGACCAGACGGGTGAGTCGGGTTCGAGGGCAAAGTCGACGGCGCGGGGAAACTTGCCCTCACCGAGACGCTCGGGCGTGGCGAAATGAGGGTCGCGGTCGACGAAGTTGCTTTCGATGCTCTGGTACTTTCGTGCCTCGTCATTCACATCGTCCCACTTGCCGCCGTATGAAACATTGGCGAACACCCGATTGCCACGGGGGGCGGCGGGCTCCTCTTCCAAGATGTTCACAAGCTCGGGATAACGCTCGCTGTAAGGCGGCTTGTTGTAACGGATGCCCGAGAGCGTTCCCTTTTCGCGGCCTTCCTTCACCCAGGCGTCCGCGTGATCGTGTGCCCATCCAAGCGCCCGGGCATCGATGTGCAGCGACGGATTGCAGTCGACGAACAGATTATTCTTGACCACACAATCGCGACCACCCCCGATGAAGGCGGCGCGGGTTACGCGATAGAACAGGTTGCCGGAGATCTCCGTCCCACAGAACATATCATCGAGATAAACTCCGACACAGCCACGCCCCTGGAAGCCGTTGATGTGGTGTAGGTAGTTGTTTCGGATGACGGTTCCTCGCATGGTCCAGTTGCGACCGGTGTAGATCGCGCCGGCATCGTTCGACTCGTAACAAACACTATGAATCTCGTTCAGTTCGATCACGTGGTCGTTTCCACCGAAGCCCATGCCCATGTGCGGCGCGTCGTGAATCAGATTGTGAGACGCCCGATTTCCCACGCCTTGCAAGGTGATGCCGGGTTGATAGACGCGTTTCACTCGGGCGTAGTGGTGGATATGGTTGTTTTCGGCGAAGTGTTCGCCCGGTTTCAGGGTTGTTCGATCACCTCCAGAGAGCGAAATACCGCCGGCGCCCATCTGGTACAGATCGCAGCCGACGACGCCACATCGGGTTCCTCCGGAGACGTTCACCGCCCAACCGCCGACGTTGCGAACCGTGCAGCCCACGATACGGTTTTCCGTACCACCGGAGATTGTGATCGCGGTCCCCCGCGCGCCTTCCAAGGTAAAGCCTTGCCAGGTGACATACGACACGTCCCGCATGGATAACAAAGAAGGAATGACCGAAACAACGGCCTCGCTTTGTTCGACCGGAGAAGGAGGCTAGAAGTAGAGCACGCCCCGCTGGCGATCCACATACCACTCGCCCGGCTGATCGATCTCCGAGAGAAGATTAAAAGCGTAGAACCACTGCCCCTTGCGGTAACCATAGCCATGATACGGCGGTTCGACCTCGATCACATGCCGCTGGGCGTCGATCGACTTGATCTTGTGACGCTGTTCGGACCAATCCCAGAACCAATAGCCATGTACCCAAGCGTCTTGCTCGTCGATCCAACGACTGGGTCGGTCGCCGTCGTACGTGAAGATACCTTCGGCACATCCTTTCACACCATGAATGGTGCGCTCAGTCTTGCCCAACACATCCACGATTTTCGCGAAGCCTTCATTCGGCCAACGAGACACGGTCATCGGTCGACCATCGAAGAACAACTCGATCCCGCCACCCCCGGGCGATCCAAAATCGGATACTCCAAGTTGGTTCAGGTCCGCGCTCATCAACGGTTGGCGAGCCAAGGGGTCGAGCCGGTCCAACACTTTCGGGTCTTCGACGCGTTTCCAGTTTCGCACGACGCGACCGCCAAGTAGCCGCACCTGTTTACCCTTGGCGGCGCGATACACGATAGGCGATTTCTTGGTTCCCGCATCGTCGTTGGTCAACTGAAGAGGAGTCTCGAAGATATAAGTCCCCTCGCCCACGACAACGATCGCTCCCTCGGGCAATTGCCCGCTTCGGCGATGTTCTCTGATGCTGTCGCGGGCTCGGGTGAGCGTGGCGATCGGGCCGTCAGTCTCCGTGGCGTTGGGCACGGCGAGATATCCCGACCATGCGTCATTCCCGTTGGGGGCCACAAAAAGACGCAGCGGTTCCGCGCAGCCACGGTGTGCGAACACACCGAAGAACAAGACGAAAACACCCGCGGCGAAAACGCGTAAAGCGATGAGTCTCATGCGGCGGCCTTTCCGTCCAGTGGTCGTGCTCCTATCGCATGATGTTAGCCTGGAACCCTGCTCGACCACAATGAGCCAAGGGACGCGTACTCGGAGCGATGGCACGACAAGATTCGCTCTAGGAGGCGTCTCGACCACGCAACATCGTGAAGTACGAACCGACCACGCGATCGAAGTATTCCAACTTCATCTCCATGGTCAAGCCGTTGTAAACACAGTAGCTGCGAATTTGTTGCAGCAAATCGCGGGCGTGGCACCGCCGCATCGGGCGCCCTTCCGCCCGATAGTGCTTCTCCAGCAAGCTTTCGACAACCTCGTGGCGATACTCGCAATCGAACACCTTGCCATAGAGCTTGAACAGCTCGTGGAACTCCTTCTCGCATGGATCGCCGATGTTGATTTTGTACGGAATCCGACGCAAGAACGCCTCGTCGACCAGGTCTTCTGGATCAAGATTGGTCGAAAAAATAATCAATTGATCAAACGGAACTTGGATTTTCTTTCCGTTGGCAAGAGTCAGAAAATCGGTGTGGCTTTCCAGCGGCACAATCCACCGATTGAGCAACTCGGCGGGTTCGATTCGCTGGCGCCCGAAATCGTCGATGAGCAGCAAGCCGCAATTGCTCTTCAATTGCAAGGGCGCTTCGCTGACATTGGCTCGCGGGTCATACCGAATTTCCAAGCTATCCATGGTCAATTCGCCGCCGACGATCACCGTGGGACGACGAACCTTGACCCAGCGAGGGTCGTGGTTTTGTGATTTGATGATCCCGCCCTTGGGTCGTGGCGCGGGTTCGTGATAGACGCCGTCGAAAAACTTGATGAGTTGCCCATCTTCGATGATCGCGTTGGGAATCCAAACATGCTGGCCAAAACACATCGTGATGCACTTGGCCAACGTTGATTTCCCGTTGCCCGGTTCGCCGTACAGGAACAGTCCGGCGCCGGAGTTGATCGCGGGTCCAAGGTTTTCAAAGAGATCGCTATCAATACAGATGCTGGCGAATGCTTTTTCCAACGCTTCACGTTGAGGCGATTCGGCGCGAATTGTCTGAGCCTCGACCGACAAGAGATAATCGTCGAGCGGTACGGGAGCCGCGCCAACGTAGGCACATGCCTGCATATACGACTGGGCACGCTGGTGCCCCGAATCGGTCAGCGCGAATCGATAGTCGTTCAGCGCGGCGGAGCCTGAGTGACAAATGATTTGACGATTGCGAAGCGACTGCAGGAGTTCGTCGAGAATGCCAAAGGGGAGACAGATTTTCTCGGCGATGCCACGACCGCTAGCAGTGCCAATGGTAAGGAGCAACTTGCAGATCAGTGACTCGACCAGCGTATCGCTCAGCCCTGTTTGTTCGAGAGTTTCCGGCGCCGATGGCAAAAAGCTCTGTTCAGCAAGAAGCGAGGCAAGTAGGCCCGTTTCCGCCGTGGTGGTGGTGTCGCTCGTCAGCATGGACCTGGCTCCTGGCGGAAAGAGAACGGCGCGGACGCCCCCCCTTGTTCGGTGGCAACGAAGGCTTATGGAGAAGCTTGACTTCACCAGCGCAAGTCTAGTTCAGC
>Ga0114931_10006848_pt1 | contig 13984 bp, 12 predicted proteins | sample 2SBtaG_FD_89579 | JGI IMG/M metagenome (GOLD analysis project Ga0114931, IMG submission 89579) | Deep subsurface microbial communities from Kolumbo volcano to uncover new lineages of life (NeLLi) - 2SBTROV14_V59a metaG | ecosystem: Environmental > Aquatic > Marine > Volcanic | place: Kolumbo...
CCTTCACCAAGTCGGGTCAAAAACATTTTCATTTGCATGGGCGTTGTATTTTGCGCCTCATCAAGAATGACCAGAGCACGGGACAATGTACGCCCCCGCATAAAGGCCAGTGGAGCGATTTCAATTACGCCACTTTCCAGGCCCAGTTCAACTTTTTCAGGAGGCAGCATATCGTAAAGCGCGTCATAGAGCGCACGCAGGTAGGGGTCAATTTTTTCGCGCATGTCGCCGGGTAAAAAACCAAGGCGTTCCCCCGCTTCAACGGCAGGGCGCGACAGAATCAGGCGCTCGATCAGGCCAAGCTCAAGAGCGGCAGCAGCATAGGCGACGGCCAGGTAGGTCTTGCCGGTGCCAGCGGGGCCAGTGGCAAAGGTCAGCTCAAAATCATCAATGGCGTGCAGATAGTCGCTTTGTGTTGTTGAGCGCGCCGTGATCAGGCGTTTTTTTGTTTTGATCTGTGCGGCGCCGTCCGGGCCGTCTTTGATGAGTTTTTTGTTGGCGCTGCCCTTGCGGATTTTTCGCAGATTGGCCTTGCGGCTGGTCTTGTCGTGGATGATCGGCATCATCGGATCGAGATGGCGGATGGTGCCATCGACATCAGCCGGCGTGATGTCTTCCCCGTGGCGCAGGCGATGATAAAGCCCTTCCAGCACGGATTTGGCTGTTTTGATGGCATGGTTAGAGCCAGAAAGGGTAATCAGATTGCCATTGGTGTGGGCGTCGATGCCTAGCCGGTCCTCAATAAGTGCCAGGTTTTCATCGAACTCCCCCAGTAGCTCAAGCATGAGATTATTGTCCTCAAACTCAAGGGTGAGTTGTTTGACCTCGCTTTTTTGGGTCTGCCCTGTTTTATGTGAGTCTGGTTTGTTTTGATTCGATCCGGCTGTTGAGCCCATGAATTTTCCAGTTCTTTTTTGTCTTTAGACAAATGCTTCTCTGTCGATTTTTCCCATCTGTCCGACCATTTGTCCCGTCAGGCTGTTGCGGGTGGCATCGACAATCTCGACCTCGATAATTTCGCCGAGCAAGGCCTTGTCAGCCATCACATGAACAAGCTGCAAATAAGGTGAGCGTCCCACCAGTTGCCCGTCAAGGCGGCCATGTTTTTCAAGTAATATATGCAGTTCTTGACCGATCACCCCTTGATTTAAGGCAAATTGCTGCTGCTTTAGCAAGGCTTGCAGGGTTTGCAGGCGGGCGCTGGCCACCTCTTTTGGCACCTGGCCGTCCATATTGGCCGCTGTGGTGCCAGGGCGGGGACTGTATGTGAACGAATAGGCCTGCGCATAGTTGATGGTGCGCACCAATTGCAGGGTGTCTTCGAAATCTTCGTCCGTTTCGCCGGGAAAGCCAACGATGATATCGGTGGAAAGGGCAATGTCGGGGCGGGCGGCCCGTATGCGCTCTATCACATCGATATATTTATCAATGTCATGCGTGCGGTTCATGGCCTTCAATATTTTATTGGAGCCTGATTGGAACGGCAGATGCAGATAGGGCATGAGCTTTGGAATGTCGGCGTGGGCATTGATCAGATCATCGGTCATATCATTGGGATGGCTGGTGGTGTAGCGAAGACGCGCCAGCCCGTCTATATCGGCCAGCTTTTCGATGAGCCGGGCCAGACTGGCAGCCTGACCAGCTTCGTTAGCGCCATGATAGGCATTGACGTTTTGCCCTAGAAGGGTGATTTCACGGGTGCCCTTTTGGGCGAGGTCGCGGGCCTCAGCGACGATTTCTTCAACAGGGCGCGAATATTCGCCGCCTCTTGTGTAGGGCACGACGCAAAACGTGCAGAATTTATCGCAGCCTTCCTGCACCGTTAAAAAGGCCGTCAGTTTTTTGGTTGTGCGTTCTGGCAGATGGTCAAATTTCAGCTCAACAGGAAAGTCGGTGTCAACAATGCGCTGCTTGTGCTGCTCGGCGGAAAACACATAGTCGGGCAGGCGGTGGAAACTTTGCGGACCAATGACGATATTGACAACTGGCGCGCGCGACAGAATTTCGCGCCCTTCGGCCTGCGCCACACAGCCGGCCACAACAATGGTGGTATCAAAACCCTCTTGCAAACGCCTGTTGCGCACCAGCTTGATGCGCCCGAGTTCCGAATAGACTTTTTCAGCGGCTTTTTCGCGGATATGGCAGGTGTTCAGCACAATAACATCGGCTTGTTCCATATCATCTGTTGTCGTAAAGCCGATCTCGCCCATCACTTCAAACAGTCGGTCGCTGTCATATTCGTTCATCTGACAGCCATAGGTTTATACAAACAGTTTTTTACCTTTTTGTGTGCCTGTCATTTTTCCCGTTCCTCCAGAGATCCTGGCCCGCTTGCTGTTTCCTCATGATTATTCTGGCTTGTATGCCCATTCCTGGCGAAGGTCTACCCTAAAGAGACTTGGTCTTTCTGCCAGAATAGACACAAAAGCGGCCATTTGATGCGCGGCGTGCGCTTTATGGTGAAGAAGGACGCGGGATGAAAAAGAAAAATTGACTCATCGCGTCAGCCTTTTGTATGAACGCTGCAAGCCAGTTGATCCCTGCGGGAGAGATCGTGCTGTTCTAAACATGGAACAGATGGCGCCGAAGGAGCAACCGCCCCAGCTAAATGACGGGAAACTCTCAGGCAAAAAGGACCGCAGGAAGATGGTACTCTGGAAAGCGGGCGGCGCGTTGGCGTGGCCCCACCGAAGGGGTAAGTTTCTGTTTGAAAAATGCAAACAGGGATCAAATCTCTCAGGTTCCATGACAGAGGGGGTATGTGTCCGATTCTTCTTTGAGAGGATTGGGTAGATGCACGTTTTGTTATGGAATAGGAGAAGCCTTTATGGCAGGTCAGCAGGAACATACCTCTTTAAAGCACACACCGCTTTATGATTTCCACGTCGAAGCCAAGGCCAAAATGGTATCGTTTGCTGGCTATGAAATGCCGGTGCAATACCCGCTTGGCGTGCTCAAGGAACATTTGCATGTGCGTGAAAAGGCCGGGCTTTTCGATGTCTCGCATATGGGGCAGGCGTTTTTGATCCCCGCTGATGGTGATTTTAAAACGGGCGCGCGGGCGCTCGAAAAATTGGCACCGGGCAACTTTCTGGCGCTCAAGCCGGGTCGCCAGCGCTATTCGCAACTGCTCAATGAAAAAGGGGGTGTGCTTGATGATCTGATGGTCACAAGGCTCGGTTTGAGCGGCCATGAACACTGGATTTATCTGGTGGTCAACGCGGCGTGCAAAGAGCAGGATCTGACCCTTATCGAAAAAGCGATGCCGGAAAATGTCGAATTGAAAAGAATGGACGATCTGGCGCTCATTGCCTTGCAGGGGCCAAAGGCTGTTTCTGTATTGGCAGGCTTTGCGCCGGAAGTGGAGGATATGGCCTTTATGAGTTCGCTTGATATTCCCGTCAAGCACCCGGACGGCGATTTGTGGATACATGTGTCGCGCTCTGGCTATACCGGTGAAGATGGCTATGAGTTATCGATCAAAGCACCTGATGTTGGTAAATTCTGGCAAATGTTGCAGGATCATGAGGATGTCGAGCCCATCGGCCTGGGCGCGCGTGACAGTCTGCGCCTTGAAGCCGGACTGTGTCTTTATGGCCATGATATTGATGAAAACACTTCGCCCGTTGAGGCCAACCTTGTCTGGTCCATTGGTAAGCGGCGGCGTAGCGAGGGGGGGTTTCCTGGTGCCGGGCACGTGCTTTCACAGCTGGAAAACGGTGTGAAGCGCCAGCTTGTTGGTATTAAGCCTGATGGTCGGGCGCCAGCCCGCGAGGGTACAAAAATACTTAGTACGAATGGCGAGGAGATTGGCCTTGTCACGTCCGGCGGCTTTGGTCCTTCAGTCGGTGGGCCGGTGGCCATGGGCTATGTTGGTGTGGACTTTATCAAGCCGGGGACAAAAATCACACTGGAAGTGCGCGGCAAGCCTCTTCTCGCCCATGTGCAAAGCCTGCCCTTTGTCGCCCACAATTTTTATCGCAAAAAGAAATAGGAAACGAAAACAATGGCCAAAATCTATTACACCAAAGAACATGAATGGATCAGTGTTGACGGCGATGTCGGCACCATCGGCATCACCGATCATGCGCAGGAACAGCTTGGCGATATTGTCTTTGTCGATCTGCCCGAAACCGGCAATACAGTGGCGAAGGGCGATGAAGCCGCTGTCGTTGAAAGCGTCAAGGCTGCAAGTGATGTGTTTGCGCCGATCAGCGGCGAAGTGGTCGAAGCCAACGCGGCTCTTGCCGAAAATTCGGGACTGGTTAATGAAGACGCTGAAGGCGCGGCCTGGTTCATGAAAATAAGCTCTCTGATGAAGGCGAGCTGGGTGAACTTATGGACCGTGCCGCTTATGAGGCATTTGTGGCTAGCGAGAGCTGATTGGCTCACGCGAGCGGGGCTAGCCACGCCCCCCGTTGGGAGGAGACCATCCAAACTCCCCCTTTTCTTTTTTTTAAAAGAAAAGGGGGTTGGGGAAATGCATTTCCCCATGCGGGTGTGGGCGGCAGCCCACTTGCAAAGCAAAAATATAATGAGGACAACCCCATGCGCTATCTGCCCCTTTCTGACAATGACCGGCAGCAAATGCTAGCCAAGGTTGGTGTTGCTGATATAAACGAACTGTTTGCCGATGTGCCATCGGGCAAGCTTTTAAAAGAGCTGCCTAATCTGCCGTTAATGGCGGGCGAGATGGCCGTTGAGCAACATATGTCGGCGCTGGCGGCGCGTAATCTGTCGGCGGGAGAAGCGCGCGGATTTTTTGTCGGGGCGGGGGCCTATCGTCACCATGTGCCTGCCACTGTCGATCATTTGATACAGCGCTCCGAATTTTTAACGGCGTACACACCCTATCAGCCGGAAATCTCGCAGGGGACTTTGCAGGTTTTGTTCGAGTTTCAAACGCAGGTGGCTTTGCTCACTGGCATGGAAGTGGCCAACGCGTCGATGTATGATGGCTCGACCGCGACAGCTGAGGCGGTGTTGATGGCGCGCAGGGTAACGCGACGTAAGAAGGCGATCGTTTCGGGTAATCTGCATCCTCATTATCGTGATGTTGTGAAAAATATGGAGCATTTTTCCGGCGGGAATCTGCTGCTTTGTGATCCGGTTTTTGATGGTGACGAGGATCTCATTGCGCAGATTGACGAAGAGACGGCCTGCATTGTCGTGCAGACCCCGGATTTTTACGGCAATCTGCACAATTATGCCAGGCTGGCGCAAGCGGCGCATGCCAAAAAGGCGTTGCTGATTGTCGTCGTCACTGAGATTGTTTCGCTGGGAGCGCTGAAATCACCAGGGGAAATCGGCGCTGATATTGTCGTGGCCGAGGGCCAGTCTTTGGGCTGTGGGCTGGATTTTGGCGGGCCTTATGTGGGCCTGTTTGCAACGCGTCAAAAATATATTCGCCAGATGCCGGGGCGTTTATGTGGACAAACTGTGGATGGAAGCAGTAAGCGCGGCTTTGTTTTGACGCTTTCGACCCGCGAGCAACATATTCGGCGCGAAAAGGCGACGAGCAATATCTGCACGAATTCGGGGCTGATGGCGCTGGCCTTTTCCATTCATATGACCTTGCTGGGTGAAAAGGGCTTGCGCGGATTGGCGGAGCTCAACCATGCGGCGGCGGCACAGCTGGCGGAAAAACTGGCGCAAATCAAGGGCGTTGAACTGGTGACAAAACGTTTTTTCAACGAGTTCACCCTGCGACTGTCCAAACCGGCCAGCGAGGTTGTTGAAGCTCTGGCTGAACAGAAAATTCTGGCGGGCGTACAGGTTTCGCGGCTGTTGCCAGAAAATGAAGACGGTCAAAATCTGCTGGTGGTGGCCGCAACCGAAATGGTGACACAGGAGCAGAGCAATCTGTTTGCGAACCTTTTGAAGGAGGTGCTGGCATGAATATGAACCGACGGGGGCGTCAGACGCAGCCAAATCAGGGTAGCCGTACTAATATGGGGGGCGATGAACCCCATTCCGGCAATCGCGGTTTGCAGATCGAAGAGCCACTTTTGTTCGAGCTTGGCGATAGGCAGACTACCGGCATTGATTTTCCAGCGCTTGAAGATCAGCATGACATTGAAACCCGTTTCGGCGATCTGGCGCGCAGCGAACCCATCGGGCTGGCCGGTCTGTCAGAGCCCGAAACCATGCGCCATTATGTGCGTTTGTCGCAAAAAAATTACAGCATTGATACGGGCATCTATCCGCTGGGCTCGTGCACCATGAAGCATAATCCACGGCTCAATGAAAAAATGGCGCGCCTGCCGGGCATGATGGACATCCACCCTTTGCAGCCGCAATCCACCGTGTCGGGGGCCATCGAATTGATGGAGGAGCTGGCGCACTGGTTGATGGAATTGACCAATATGCAAGCCATTGCCCTGTCGCCAAAAGCTGGCGCGCATGGGGAGCTTTGCGGTATGATGGCCATCAAGGCGGCGCATGAGCATGCGGGTGATCTTCATAGGAATATTGTCCTTGTACCTGACAGCGCCCATGGCACCAATCCGGCGACGGCGGCGCTGATCGGCTATAAGGTGCGCTCTGTTCCAGCGCAAAGTGATGGCACTGTGACCGCGAATAGCGTCAAGGCAGCACTCGATGAAAATGTGGCGGCGATCATGTTGACCAACCCCAATACGGGCGGGGTGTTTGAGCGTGAGATTGTCGAAATTGCCGCGCTGATCCATGAGGCCGGGGCCTATTTCTATTGCGACGGTGCCAATTTTAACGCCATTGCCGGCAAGGTACGCCCCGGTGATCTGGGCGTTGATGCCATGCATTTCAATCTGCACAAGACCTTCTCAACGCCGCATGGTGGCGGGGGGCCGGGCTCGGGGCCAGTTGTCTTGTCAGAGCGCCTCGCACCCTTTGCGCCCTATCCGTTTTTGCAGCGCGATGGGGAAGTCGCGCGACTGGTGGAAAATTCGGTGGATCAGGCGGGGGATGACCACCATCCGTTTGGCCGGATGACAGCCTTTCACGGGCAATGGGGCATGTATACAAGGGCTTTGACTTATATGCGTTCGCATGGGGGCGATGGTCTGCGACAAGCTTCCGAAGATGCGGTGCTGAACGCCAATTATCTGCGCGCTTCCCTGTCAGAGTATATGTCGCTGGCCTTTGGTGAAGACCACATCTGTATGCATGAAGTGCTGTTCGATGATGGTTTTTTGAAGGGCACTGGTGTGACGACGCTTGATTTTGCCAAGGCGATGATTGATGAGGGTTTTCATCCGATGACCGTTTATTTCCCGCTCATTGTGCATGGGGCCATGTTGGTGGAACCGACCGAATCAGAGAGCAAGGCGTCGCTTGATCAATTTATTGAGGTGATGATTGCGCTCACCAAGCGGGCAAAGGAGGGGCAAAGCGCAGATTTTGCCAGCGCTCCCTTGTTCACGCCACGTGGTCGTCTTGATGAAACCGGTGCCGCCCGCAGGCCGATTTTGCGCTGGTTGCCCAAAAAAGAGACGCTGACAGAGTAAGTATATTCATCAAAACAAGTGCTTGAACCTTGTTTGAACTGTGCCTAAATAGAAAAGCAGTACGTGCCTTCTTTGCTATTGTACAGTAGTCTATTTGGGGGCGTATGATGATCCAACTTAGAGGGAAACCAATATGTTTACAAAATTAACTGGCTTATCGGCAGGTATCGTTCTCGCATTTTCAATGATTTCAGTTCCAGCAATTGCGCAAAAAGCAGGAATGAACGGGCCTGAAAGAGAATGCAAATCTCAGGCTATTGTACGCACTGGGGGGTCTGCGCGGACCATGCTTTTTGCACGTAAAAAAGCAAGAGATGCCTGGCGTCAGAAGGTCAAACGTAAATTTGGACGGCAATGGACGGCCTGGCCACATGCCAAAAATCCAGATTATAGATGTCGTAAAATCCGCAAGGGTCGTAAAGTTTGCAAGATTTCAGCAAACCCGTGTAAGCTGACGGTTGTTTTGCATGGACCGCACAAGGTTTGTACGTTTTATAAAATTCAGGGCACCGGCACAAAAGCCAGACTCAAAGAGTGGGCCAAGCATAAAGCGCGCAAGGCGTGGGCGAAACGGGTTCGGAGCTTTTATGGCAATGAATTTGATACATGGTTGCTTTCCAACAATAAGGAAACCAAGTGTGAAGATTTTGATGATGGTACACATAAATGTTCGGTCATCTCTCAGCCTTGCAACTTTAATCTGCTTAAATAGCTGGTTGCTGTATGGGTAGTGACACAAAAAAGGAGGCCCCATATTTCGGGATCTCCTCTTTCGTTTTACGCAACAAATTTTTATGTATACTGAAACTTTACTCCACATAACAACGCTTTTACTGATCAAAAAACCTAGTTGGGCAGGCCTGTTGTATTGCACATGGCAAGGGCAATAATCAATTCGGCTTTGTCCCAGTCTGATGGATCACTCTCCAGCTTGAAAAGACCATAGGCGCGCACTGCATCTTTTGGCGTACCGCCTCGGCGATCAATCGCCTCGCAGTAATTATGAGCGCGGCCAATGGCTTCTGTCCATTGAGCGGGATTGATCTGGTTCTGTGTAATCATGGCGTCTCTCCATTCCAGATACTGTCTGTCACCGACCTGTTTCGATAACAATTTGTTGCCTGTTCGATGATTTAGACAGGCCAGAATGGTCAAAATTGGCACGAAATATGATTTGTTTGTGGTGCTTTGATGGTTGTCAAGGGAGTGAGCTGGCCCTCGCTGGGCAGCGCTTTGACAAGACAGTCTTGGGAAGTTTTTTAGCTGTGCTACTACGCTGCTATTTAAGCACCAGTCCCCAAACCCCAATATTCAAAATGGTTTCCAAAGGCTTGCCTTTGGCGCTATCTGCGAAGATGCCCGCCCGGCGAGGGCAAGCGAAACCGTCGCTTTAGCGCTAATGGATGGGTTGCCGTGAACCTGCGACCCCAAGGCCAGCAATGAGCGCTGCGAACAGCGAGGCCAGGACGTTATAGCCGGAAAAGGACAGGCCAAACAGACGGAACTGGGCGATATCGCAGCGCACGACTTTGGTTTGTTTCAAGGCTTCGAGCAGGCCGCCCGTGCCGCCGCCAAGCTGTTCGAGGTGATCGCCGGTGCAGCTTGTGGGACCGGCCCACCATTTCCATTCAATACCGGCGTGATAACCAGCAAGTCCCGCATTGACGATAAACATCAGGGCAATGGCAACCAGCACCAGTTTGACCAGAAGAAGCTTGTCGAGCCGGTAGAGCAGCAGGGCCAGTAAAGCGAGGGGAACGGCGATATACCAGGCTTTGCGTTCAATGAGGCACAGCGGGCAGGGTTTGTAACCGCCAATAAGTTCAAAGCCCAAAGCGGCCACGATAATGGCAAGAGACAGTGCCAGCACCAGGGCGGCGCTGATCGGCAGGGGTTTTGTCTTAAATCTGGCAAGCATTTCGTTGAGCATGGCGACAGTTCCTGATTATAGCCAGCGGCTATGGCAACCTGGCTGCTGACGGGTGAACATGGTTGATCTGACTACGGTTTCTCGTAAGCTTTGACTTACCTTGGAGTGGCTTGAGACTATCAACTTAACTCTTTGGTATTCACAGATACAATATTCAGCCTTCGAAATATAGCAAAAGTTCAATTCTCGGTGAGCGGTTATGTCGGCCGCTTGCAGTCGGTTAGAACAGATATTTGACGAGGAGAAAACCGCCAAACAGGCTGACCAGAAAGACGAGGCTGACAAACCCGAAATATTTTTCAATAAAGGTACGGATTTGTGCTCCAAACCAGTAGAGCAGACCAGCGACAGCAAAAAACCGGATCGAGCGCGCAGCGATGCTGGCCAGCATAAAAGACAGGAGATTCATGCCCGTCAGGCCGCTGGCAATGGTGAAGATTTTGTAGGGTAACGGCGTCAGGCCGGCCATCAGGACAATCCAGATGCCATGCTCATTATAGGTGCTGGCGAAGTGCTGGAATTTTTCGGTGTAGCCATAGAGATCAAGAATGGGCTTGCCCACCAGATCGAAGAAATAATAGCCTATGGCATAGCCCAGCATACCGCCAACGACTGAAGAAACCGAAGCCCAGGCCGCGTAGACAAAGGCTTTGGCACGCTTGGCCAGCACCATGGGGATCAGCATGATGTCGGGAGGCAGGGGAAAAAACGAACTCTCGGCAAAGGACACCGCCGACAAGGCCCAGACCGCTTTGGGATGTTCAGCCATTTTCATCATCCAGTCGTAAAGACGCCGTAGCAAAGGGAGTTTTTTTCCCTTGTAAGGCAGATGCTCACGCACTCTGGCCATTTCGTGCTGTTCAACGGTCTGTTTGATCCGACTTCGGATAGATTGAAACATATCAGGCTCTTTTTAAATTTATTGTCCAGTCTGTACCCTTATCGTAGGGACGCCAGACTGTGAAGGGCTTTTCACGGGTAAGGAAAAATCCGGTTTGGTTCATTTCGTTCTTGCTCCCATCTGCTTCACGCGATAAGAAAGCTGGATGCAAATCAGGCAAGGGTGCATATTGTTACTCTTGTCCCGGCATTTGCCCCTGTGGCGGAACTGGTAGACGCGACAGATTCAAAATCTGTTTCTCGCAAGGGAGTGCCCGTTCGAGTCGGGCCAGGGGCACCACACACACAGCTGTGTGATGAACTTTTGAACTGAAAATATACTCAAACTATTCCAATACTCGTCAAAGCTTGCGAGAAACAGTCGTCAGATCAATCATGTTCACCCGTTGGCAGCCAGATTGCCATAGCCGCTGGCTATAGTTTGAATGTTTTTCCAGACGACGCCAACCTGAAAAAAGCCTTTTTCAAGCCTCAGGATTTTATTGCTGAAAACTTGCTGGTGATGTGATAGGTTGCCGGTGATCCTTTATAAAGAAGTTGGGGATCAATGGTGAGTAAGTGAGTGCGTAGCGGACCAATTGCAGGTCCAGGCGGGGATCCGGATCGTTTGACAGATTTAGTTTCAAGATTTATTGCAGCCCTTATGCTGATCACTGTTCCCATGGGAACGAGTGTAATGGCCGCTCCGACTTTGTTGATGGATGCTGATAGTGGACTGGTGCTTTATGCTGAAGAGCAGGATCACCCCTGGCATCCGGCGTCCACCACCAAATTAATGACGGCCTATCTGGTTTTTGAAGCCATCAAAAACGGCAAACTCAAGCTGGGCGATGCCGTGTTGCAATCAGAGCGCTCCATCAAGGAACCGCCCAGCAAGATTGGCTATCCCGTTGGCGTTGGCATGTCGATCGAACTGGCACTGCAATCACTGATTATCAAGTCAGCCAATGATGTTGCCGTTAGTCTGGCGGAAAAAATTGGCGGAACGGTCGAAGGGTTTGCGGCGCGCATGAACCGAAAGGCGCGCTTGCTTGGCATGAAGCACACCCACTATGTCAATCCGAACGGTTTACATAATATAGACCATGTTACAACGGCGCGCGATCTGGCCATTCTGACCCAGGCTTTGTGGCGCGATTTTCCAGAGCACCGGGCGCGTTTTTCTCGCTATTATATGAATATAGGTCGCAGAAAGTTGCATTCCTACAACTCCTTGCTGCGTACCTATGCCGGTACAGATGGCATGAAAACCGGTTTTGTGTGTGCATCTGGATATAATATTGTCGCCAGTGCCACCAGGAATGGCCATCGCTTGATTGCGGTTGTGCTTGGGTCAAGAAGTTCCGCGAGGCGTTCAGCCAGAACATCGGCTCTTTTGTCCTATGGTTTTAAATATTTTGACTGGAAAATGCTGCTGGGATCAAAGTCGAAAATACCAAAGCTGGCCAGCCTGCCGCTCGGTGATGATGAGAAGGCAGCACCAGGCAATATGCGCCCGATTGTCTGTCGTCCCCATCGCCGCGTTGTCAAAAAAAGAAGAAGAAATAAAAAAAAAAGGGTAAGGTGACGAGAAGTGTGCAGCAGCAGGTGTCATCTGGTTTCATGAATCACTGATGTTATGCAGTTGTTGAAAATACCCCGTCGAAAAATCCCCCTAAAAACGCCTCTGGGGACTCGCTACGCGCGAGCGGCAAAGGGACTAATCCTTATGCAATCCCAAACACACAGGTTTCCAAAGGCTAGCCTTTGGTGCTGTCCGCAAGGACCCGCCGGAGGCATTTTTGCGCAGGCAAAAATGGGTTGCGTAATATCAGTGAATCATAATTAGAGCACCTCAAACAAAGCCTCTATCATTTGCGAAAAAGGCTTTGTTGTGTGAAACAGAACAATGTTTTGTTTCATGTCAGGCTTTGCTGTTGCAGTCCCGTTTGGTTGCGCAGAACCACCAGATTGGGGCGCGGCAGGTCGATGAGGCCGTCGCGGCGAAATTTGGAAAAGGCGCGGCTCACGGTTTCGATGGTCAATCCCAGATAATCGGCAATATCCGTCCGCGCCATTGGTAGCTCAATGGTGAAGCCCTGTTCAACTTCAGTGTTTTTCGGTTTTTGAAGCCCGGCAATATCGAGCAGGAAATTTGAAACACGTTCAATTGCTGGCATGCGTCCAAGCAAGAGGATCTGTTTTTGCATTTTCTGCATTTCCTGCGACAGCTTTTGGGTTAATGATTTCATCAGCTCGGGATCTTTGGCAAGGATTTTATCCAGACGTTTGCGCGAGACTGCAAGAACCGTGCAATCGCCAAGCGCTTCGGCACTATAGCTGTGCGTGTGCAGACAGCTTGAGGCCATGATTTCTCCTGCAACAACAAAGCGAATGATCTGACTGCGGCCATTGGGCAAGAGCTTGTAGGCTTTTATGGTGCCCTGCTTGGCAAAATAGACATCGTTCGCAGGGTCGTCTTCCCAAAACAGGGTTTCTCCGGCCTTCAGTGTCCTTTTCGTGGCCAGCTCGCGTAACTGCCGACAGCTTTCTGGACTGGCGACAAGATCCAAGATGTGAAATGGATGTGTCTCATTGCTTATATGATCTGTATCAATGCGCAGATGAGATGCTCTGTGCCTTGTGCTGATGGATGTTATGACTTCCATAGTTTGATTTCCCTTCCTGTTGCGGCTTAATAGATACATTTAAAATGAATGTTATTAAGTAGCTTTCAGCCTTCTCCCTGAAGCTCATTACAAACCAAATGGCTGGTGCCAGATATTGGGGGAAATACGTAATTTACCAGTCTATGATGTCGCAGCATCAGCAAAAGAGAATATTATTTCGCGCAAGGGGCAAAGGCTGGCAAGAGGCCGGTGGGCTCACCAGAAAAGGCAATGCATGGGCAGTTCATCAAAAAAAAAGGTGCCGGTCTTTGGTATAACCGGTTGGAAAAATTCTGGAAAGACCTTGCTGACGACGCGGCTGATCACTCATTTCAGTGAGGCGGGCCTGCGGGTCGGGGCCATTAAACATGCGCACCATTCGTTTGAAATTGACCATGAGGGGCGTGATTCTTACAAGATGCGCCAAGCCGGAGCGCGGCAGATTGCTGTCGTCTCGCAATATCGCTGGGCCATGATCAGCGAACTGCAGGACGATCCTGAACCCGACTTTGAAACAGTTCTTGCGCAGTTTGCCGGGTTTGACCTGGTGCTTGTCGAAGGCTATAAGCAGCTGGCCTTTCCTAAAATAGAAGCGCGCAGCTCATTTCAAAAAACCAGACAATCTCTGGCCAAGGATCGTAGCGATATTGTCGCCATTGCCAGCGATTGTGAAGAGGGTCGCGGTGAACTGCCTTTGTTTGCGCCAGATGATATTGTCGCCATCGGACAATTCATACGTCAGCATCTGGCACTGACATAACGCTTTTCTCTACCCTAGTTGCCCGTCGGCGCCAGGACTTGCGCCGACGGGCAACTAGGGTGCGCTTCACTTAAAATGACAGTCTCGACGAAAGCAATGCTCACCGCGCGGCGTCTTGACAGACAGTCAAGGCGGACTGGTCCCCAAACTCCAATCGTTAGATGGTTTCAAAGGGCTCAAATAGCGAAGTGGTAGCCCAACTATAAAGGGCTCAAATAGCGAAGCGGTAGCCCAACTATAAAGGGCTCAAATAGCGAAG
>Ga0114931_10006849_pt1 | contig 13983 bp, 11 predicted proteins | sample 2SBtaG_FD_89579 | JGI IMG/M metagenome (GOLD analysis project Ga0114931, IMG submission 89579) | Deep subsurface microbial communities from Kolumbo volcano to uncover new lineages of life (NeLLi) - 2SBTROV14_V59a metaG | ecosystem: Environmental > Aquatic > Marine > Volcanic | place: Kolumbo...
ACGGCATATGGCTTCCCGTCACAGTGACCTGATCGCCTATTTTTCCCTTCCCTCGGGACAACACAATTTGCGCTCCTTCTTTTTGTTTGGAGGATGGAACGGAAGAATTTCCGAAAAGAAAAAAATCAGCTTCCACCGTCATGGATTCGGTTTCCGCCGTAAAAAGATCCGGTTGCATAAGATCGCGGACGAGGGGTTTGACGAGGTGAAAATCGCGGACCAGTTCGCCAAGATCGATCTGGGTCACCCGCCAGCCATAACTGTAGATGGCACCGACCACGAGAGCGATCACCAGAAACCGTGTTCTGGCAAGGAACGGCCTGCCATTGTCCGATGTTTTCATGGGCTTTCCCCTATAAATACTTTTGCCGCACTTTTACCGGCAGTCGTGGATGCATTCATCGGCGCGAAGGCAGTAAGCATGCCCGCAACATTACGTTTCTGTTGGCCGGGACCGCAGTTTCCAGAAAGTTATTTGAAGTAATTTTGCAAAGGATTGATTGTTCACGGTTTTTATTGCAAACTACTTGACCAAAGCGAAAGAAAAAGCGGGCCAACCAACTGAGTAGGGAAAAGTATATTTTAAAAAGATCTATTATTGAAGGATTCCTTTTCATAAAGCTGTTATTTAACATGAGGATAAACAAATACTACAATCCGCGCTAAATCCAAACATTTTGGTCACAAAAGGCGGTTTTCTTAATTGAGGAATCTCGGTTTTATTCATGAAAGGGTAGTTTATGTCCAAATATGAAGAAATAAAACAGAACGTGGATTCAATCGTAAACCAAGCTAAATCAAAAGTAGAAGAGCTCGAAGTTCAGCTATCTTTAGGAAAAGCGGATGCGGAAGATTGGTTAGAAGAGGAGAAAAAGAAACTCAGCGTTTCTCTTGGAAAAGCAAAAGACGCCGTGGAAAATGCGAAAAATATCTCTAATGAAAAAAAAGAGGACTTATTAACAAAGTACCAGGAATTACAAGTTCAACTGGCGTTGGGAAAAGCCTAAACCCGGGAAGCTTTCGAAACTCAAAAATCAAAAATTGAAGGCGCCATGGAAGATTTCCAAAAGATCGTCCAAACAGTCGATGATGAATTAAGCGATATTCCCGGATTTTTGACGAATATCAGCAGTCAATTAAGTTCCAAATTAGAGTCTTTTGAAGTTCAGTTTGAACTGGCCCAGGCCGTATCGGAAGACATCTTGGAAGAAAAGAAAAAAGAGCTTTCCAATCAATTAAATGAATTAAAAAAGAAATTAGAAAACCGAAAAAATCTTGCCGACGATCGATTGGAAGAGTTTGGTAAAGATCTTTCCAGCGGCTTAAGCAAAATAAAAAATGCGTTTTCGAAACTCTTTGATTGATAACGAAGGGTTGCTTAAAATCAATCCAGCTCAAATTCGTTGCGCCAGTCACTATCATCCTCGAGGGGAGTCTGCTCCGTTTTCAACAGAACGCAGTCTTCCAGAACGAGGAAATCCATCCCCGTGCGCATGAAACAAAGATACGCCTGTTCAGGCGTGCATACTATCGGTTCCCCTCGCACGTTGAAAGACGTGTTGATGAGGACGGGGCAATCGGTGACCGCGCCAAAATCCTTCAGCAGATTATAGAACCGGGGATTGTAATCCGGAGCCACCGTTTGCACACGCGCCGAATAATCGACATGCGTGATGGAAGGCAACTGCGACCGGGGCACATTCAACAAATCGATCCCGAACAGTTTTTTCTGCTCCTCCGTCAAGGCAATGCGTTTGTCCTGCCGGACCGGGGCGACCAACAGCATGTAGGGGCTTTCGGACTCCATTTCAAACCAGTCGCTCACTTTTTCCGCCTGCACCGAAGGCGCAAAAGGCCGAAACGATTCCCGGAATTTGATTTTAAGGTTCATGATGGACTGCATTTTCGGGCTTCTGGGGTCTCCGATGATACTGCGCGCTCCCAGAGAACGCGGGCCAAACTCCATCCGCCCCTGGAACCAGCCGGCCACTTTTTCCTCCTGCAACAGATCGACGACGGTTTGTATCAATTCCGTTTCGCCATATCGCTTGTAGGGAAATTTATTTTCATCCAGATACTTCCGGATCGACTCCGAATCGAATTGGGGACCCAGATAAGCCCCCTTCATCGCATCCTTGCCGGCGACGACCTTTCTTTCATTTTTCAACACCTTGTGCCAGATGCAAAGGGCCACTCCCGCCGCGCCGCCAGCGTCCCCCGCGGCGGGTTGAATCCACAGTGCGTCGAACACTTTTTCCCTGAGAATTTTTCCGTTGCCGACACAGTTGAGCGCCACGCCGCCGGCAAGACACAGAGACTTCATCCCCGTGAGTTTGCGAACGTATCGGGACATCTTCAACATCACTTCTTCTGTCACCACCTGCAAAGAGGAGGCGATGTCCATTTCCCTTTGCTCAAGCCGGGTTTCCTGTTTTCTGGCGGGCGCTCCCATGAGGCGGTCAAACCTGCTGTTGGTCATGGTCAACCCGCCGAGAAAATTAAAATATTTCATGTCCATTCGGAAGGAGCCGTCTTCCTTCAGGTCGATCAGGTTGTCCCGGATCAGATCGACATACTTGGGTTCGCCGTAAGGGGCCAGCCCCATCACCTTGTACTCCCCGCTGTTCACCTTGAAACCCAGATAATACGTGAACGCGGAATACAAGAGACCCAACGAATGCGGAAAACTCAGTTCCTGAACCAGGTCCAGTTGATGGCCCTTGCCCACGCCGATACTGGTCGTGGCCCATTCGCCCACGCCATCCATCGTCAGGACCGCGGCTTCCTGGAAGGGGGACGGGTAGAAAGCGCTGGCCGCGTGCGACTCATGGTGTTCGGAAAAAAGAATCGGGCCGGAGTAATCCAAATGCTTGCGGATATTTTCCCGCGTCCACAGCTTGTCCTTCAACCAGATGGGAATGGCGGAAAGAAACTGCTTGAGCCCCGTCGGGGCGATGCTGAGATAGGTTTCCAGAATCCGTTCAAATTTGATGAAGGGCTTATCGTAAAACCCCACATAATCCAGGTCGGATACTTTAATGCCGGCTTCCTGTAAACAGTATTCGATGGCTCGCTTGGGAAAGCCAGCGTCGTGCCGTTTACGGGTGAATCTTTCTTCCTGCGCGGCGGCGACGATTTCTCCGTCCTGCACCAGGCAGGCGGCGGAATCGTGGTAAAAAGCGGATATGCCTAATATATTCATGAATCAACCATAAGGAAATCAAGGAACCATTCTAATATAAAATCAATGTTTTCGGATCGTGATAATTTTTGGAAGCGATTCAATCAAGGCGTTAGCGGCCATTAAATTTCCATACGAACTCCAATGAGGGTCGCATGAATGATAAAGATCCTCACTATAATCGATAAGATCGATTAAATCGACGTAATTTATTTCTGTTTTCTCCGCAAAATTTTTAAAGATTTTTTGTATTTTCAAATCGCCCCTGTTTTTCGCCTCATAATCACTTGGCATCGGAAACAAAACCACCGTCATGCTTTTATTATTCCTTTTCGCCTCCTCAGCGATCCGGCGCAGTGAACCCAAAGTGTTATGTATTTGAGAATCCAAAGCATCCCTGTAACCGGAATAATTCGAGGTGAAGAAACTTTCTTTCAATTTATTTATTATTAGTAATCCTCTAATTTCGCGCAAGACGCCATAAAACCAAAAATATTTTCTTCCTGTTTCCATCATCCAATTTTTTGTGATGGGAAGTTTTCTCCCTTCTTCCGGCTTTTTTATTTTATACAGGATCCCTTCCCCATCTTCTGAATAATACGGCCTGAATCTTCCATTAACATCTGATATCAATCTCTGAAAATCAAGGTCGTTATCTCGAAAATCATTATTGGGGAAAAATCCAACAATGACATGATCATGTTCAAATTTACCTGCCAAATTCTTATAAATCAATTCATACGAAATAGGTCCAGCGCGAGCAACGCCAAAATTTAGAAATTCAACGCCAAAAAACTCTTCAAGAATATTGGTCATTCTTTCTTCGGCACTCACCCCCCAACCTTCCACAAAACTATCGCCCAAAAAAACAACTCTGTTTTTCCCCTGAATGGATCTTTCTATGTCGCGAGCGCCATAACTGTTTGCAATATACTCAACGTTAAAACATGCGCTGATATCCCTGGCTTTTGAGGCATTATTATGCCATGTGCCCCATTCATGATATTCCGTATAATAAGCCTCTGTGGTATCAAGCTGTCTCTTATTTTTGGCCCAATAATCCGGGACAAAAACAGAAGCGCCAAAATTAAAATAAAAAAATAAGAAGGAAAAAAATTCCAGAGAAAGAAACAGAGATATCAGGACAAGAAAAATAGTTTGCGTGTTTCTTTTCAATCGCCGCCGCATGTTTCCCTTGATCGCCACAAACCGGCCCATCCATCAGGCTCAATGTCTAAACAAAATTTATCATCGCTTTCACAATGAACATAATACGGGTTACGAATTACTATTCAAAATGATTAAAAACCCGGTTATTTTTATCTAAGCGATTTCGATATTTCATCCACGATCCTGTCGGCGGCCTCTTTCGGATCTTTTGCATCCCGAATGGGCCGACCCACCACGATCAAGTCCGCCCCCCGCTTAATAGCCTGTTCAGGCGTAGTGATCCGGCTCTGATCGTCTCTATCGATCTCACTCCAAGCGGGCCGGATTCCCGGAACCACCGCTTTTAAATTAAATAAATTCTTAATCAGTTCGACTTCTTCTCCAGAACAAATCACTCCCGTGCAACCGGAACCCTCGGCCTGCAAGGCTCGCTCCATGACAATATTTTCCAACTTGGTCAACTTGGAAACTTTAGAAAATTGCGCATGGTTTTTCTTTTTATCTTCAATGTAACCCAAGCTAAATCGACCCAAATCGTCTTCAGAAATGCTGGTGAGCACGGTAACGGCAAGGACTTCCAATCCAGCGTCTTTCACATCCGGCGGAATTTTGGGACACGCCTCGCCTTCTTCCAAATGAATGGTGACATACTTCACATCATGAGATGAGGCGGATATTAAAGCTCTACTTAGAGTTGCCGGAATATCGTGCAACTTGAGATCGAGAAAAATATCGGCAAAACTATGGTCCCGGACCCTCTTAAGAACATCCGGACCTTCCTTGACGAACAATTCCAGCCCGACCTTGAAACAGCCGACGGAGCCTGCAAGGTGTTTGACAAGCCTCTCGGCCTCTTGACGGTTGGGGACGTCGAGCGCGAAGATGAGGCGTTTTCTGGCTTCCTGTATCAAGGTATTTTCAGCGTTCATTATTTTTTCAACAGCAGTTTCAAGTTGCGCTTAACGTTTTTAAGATCGGGGTTGATATCAAGAGCGGTCCGGTAATTTTCTACCGCCAGAGTTTTCTCACCCCGTTTTTCGTGACACCAGCCCAAATTAGCGTATCCTTTCGCAAAGCCCGGCGATAGCCGGATCGCCTGGGCAAATGATTTGGCGGCATCCTCAAAGCGATCCAATTTCGCATAAGCGGTACCCAGGTTGTAATGCATCTCAGCCAGTTCGGGCATTTGGCGGCTGGCCTTCTTCAATGGGCCGATGGCTTCCTCATAGCGGCCCTCGGCCAGGAGAGCTTCCCCCAGGTTTTTGGCGTCCTCCTTGTTCCCTGAATTCAGGAGAATGGCCTTTTGCAGCGGGTCGATGGCTTCCTGGAATTTTCCCAAACGGTGATACACCGATCCCAATAAAGAAAAATAATGCGCGGCGCCGGGCCTTGACTTGATGATCACGCGAAGCGGTGCGATCATTTCTTTATAAAGACCCAGATTCTCGTAGGAATTCACAAGCGTCATGCGCGCCTCCAACAGGCCAGGGTCCAGTGTGAGCGCTTTTTTCGAGTAGGCGACAGCAACGCCAAATCTCTGTAAACTGGCGTACATCAGGCCCAGGTAATGGGTCGCCCCGGCGCTTTGCGGGTTCAATTGCACCGCCTGATTTAGAGGCTCCAGTGCATCTTCATATCGACCCGCATTGGCGAAGGCCACGCCCAAATCCAATTGCGCCGTAAAATCCCGCGGGTTTTCTTTAACCGCATCCTCATAATATTCCAGGGGAAGTGGTGGATCGACCTCCTGGGCTTGCAAGGCTTCATTCCCCAGCAATAACAGGAGCGGAAAATATCGAAGAGTTTTTAGCATGTTCCACACAACAACTTGAGGACCGGTTGCACCGGAGATCATACTAGTGTGGAATACGGCATTTGTAAAGCGGATGGCTTGCATTCACCCTTGCTCTTTGTCCAGTTCGTGCGAAAAAAAAGCGTCGTGAAACCGCGACATGACGCTTCCATCCTGAATCAAACTCATGTCGATAGAAATCTTCTGGCCCGCAAGGTCCCGGTAGAGACAACCCGGCATGTCCCCTCCCGCGGCGATGGTGTGCCCCGCTCCACTGCCAAAGCGCAGGTTAATGTCGGTAAAAAGAAGTTGGCCGTTTACGGGACGAATGCCCTGGAGATTGGCAGGCCCTTTGAGTTCGAGCCGTGACCCCACCCGTCGGACGGCTTCGATGATCTTTCCATCCATGCGTATCCTGCTGACCATCACCTCCCCGCCGCGAACCGCCAATCGCTCCCTGGGAACAACCAGCAGGAGTTCTCCGGATTTATCCGAAAACCAGTCGATGGTGAATTCCTGCCCTACAATGTATTTCTGCAGAAGATGGCCGGGATATTTCCGCGCATAAAATTCCAGATCGCGGCGATTTTCAATGACAAAATTATCCTTGCCGCCTTCCCCCCGCCCAGGCTTGGCGATCAAGGGAAACTCGCTGGAATTGGAAAATAATGGAAAACCTCCCGTCAGGGGAGAGGGAATTTTCTCCGCTGTAAAAAATTCGGACAGTTTTTGTTTGTCATGGCAGATCTCGATGGTCTTAGCATCCTGAAGGTAAGTCAGGAGTTTTTCCCGATCAAAATCCCGTCGGTGGCGGTTTAAAAACTCCACCGCCTTATTGGTCATGGGGAGGATCGTGTGGACGGTTTCGCGCCGACAGATATCGAGCAACTCCGCTTTGCAGGCGGCGTCTTCAAAGCGAGGCAGAGTGTAGCCACGGTCCACCACCTGCATGGAAGGGGCGAAGGGATCGCTGTCCGCCCCGATGAGCCGGGACGCAACCTGCAACCGGTCTCGCGCCGTAAGAAATGATTTGACAAGAGAGACCCGCCAATGCGGCGCAAGAAAAAGAAGGTTGAGCTCCTTCATTCAAGATTCCAGACAAAGTTATTTCAAGGGTGCTTTTAAATAAAATTCAGGTTTTCAAGCCGCTGTAAAATTTTCGCGGACGCGCCCCAGATGCGATGGTGTTTGTGCCAGTAGACCACCATTTCTTCGGACGCCTTAAAACCAATGTCCCGCTGTTTCGTGGCAAGCAAAGACGCCAGGGGGATCTCCAGCACTTCCTGTACTTCATCGCTACAGGCTTTGATAATGGGAGGAAACAGCAAGACCGCCACAAAGGGGGTGATTTCAAACCCGGTACGGGTTTGCACTTTCGGCAGACAACCGACGACACGCGAAGGGTCCACCTCCACCCCGGTTTCCTCTTTAGTTTCCCGTAACGCCGTGCAAAGAAGATCCTCATCCTCCCTTTCCATAACGCCTCCGGGAAAGGAAATCTCGCTGGCGTGGACCTTCAAGTCAAGCGCCCGTTTAGTCATGAACACATGCGTCCGCTGTATTTTTTTATATAAAATCACCAGCACCGCCGACCGCTGTGGATGTGGCGCCACCGGCTCCCGAACCACCGGGAAACGATTTTTCAATTGCGTTGTGATTAAAAAAAGATTCATTCCTAACCCCTGAGAATGGAGTCTGCAAAGCGGTCATCCGGCCCAAACCACGGTGTATTCCTCCAGATCGAAGCCCACCGTCACCCGGTCGTTATCGACGGCGATGGGCCGCTTGATCAACCTTCCGTTGGAAGCGAGTAACTCGATGGCCTCCGTCTCCGTCATGGCGGCAATCTTGTCCTTTATTTTAAGTTTTTTATACTCGACGCCGCTGGTATTGAACAGTTTGCGCATACCTTTCACTTTCATCGCCCGTTTGAGCACGGATTTTGGCGGCGGCGTTTGCGTGATGTCGAGGTCCACGTATTCCAGATTTTGGCTGTCCAGAAAAGCTTTCGCTTTCCGGCAGGTACCGCATTTATTGTACCCGTAAAATTTCATGACAAGGCATCTCCTGAAAAAATTTCATTCTGGCGATATTATAACAAGAGCTTTTGGCGACCCTAAGAAATCACGCGCCGCGATTTTCAGGGTCACGGAGGCTAAAATTCGGACAGGACCCTATATATGGTGCAACTTGAGTTCACACCCTACCAGAAATGGTATGATTTTTCCTTTACTTAGCCTCCCGATTGAGATATCTTCGGCCATTATAGCGCATGATCGGGAATATTATTTTCCAGGGGTTTTTGCCAGCCGATGATTTTAAAAAGCTTGGAACTAGAAGGTTTTAAATCCTTCGTCGATGCAACTCGGTTGCATTTCAACAACGGGTTCACCGCTATCGTGGGTCCGAACGGTTGCGGAAAAAGCAATGTCTCCGACGCCATTCGCTGGGTCATTGGCGAACAGAGTTCCAAATCCCTGCGCGGAACCCGGTCCGCGGACCTCATTTTCAATGGCAGCGGTTCGCGCAAACCCGTCAACCGGGCGGAAATTTCCCTGACCCTCAAAAACGTCCCCTCCCGAATCCGCATCGCCAACGTCCCAAACCTTGCCGAGGAAGTGAAAATCACCCGGTGCTATCATCGTTCCGGGGAAAGCGAATTTTATATCAATCAGGTGCCCTGCCGTTTGAAGGATATCACGGACTTTCTCATGGACATGGGGATCAGCCCAAAAGTTCTGACGGTGATTGAACAGGGGCATGTTCAAGACATCATCACCTCCAAGCCCGAGGATCGGCGGATTCTCATTGAGGAAGCGGCGGGAATTTTGAAATTCAAGCACCGCAGAAACGAAGCCATTCGCAAACTGAGCGCTTCCAGCCAAAACCTGGAGCGCATTTCCGATATCGTCCAGGAACTCCGGCGCCAGGCGGAGTCATTGAAACGGCAGGCAGCAAAGGCCGAACGCTACAAAAAATGCCAGTCTGAAATCAAGGACCTCTCGCTCAAATTATTTTCCTGGAAAACCAGTATTTTCCAAAGCGAACTGAAAGAAATCGACGCCGCCTACACCGCTCAAAGCGAACTAAAAGCCCGGCAATCGGCCCGCTTTTCGCATCTGGAAAATCAGATCACGCAGTGGAATATCGAAATCGACGCGTTGGCTCTGGCCCAGAGCGAAAAGAAAGATCAGGTGCATCAACTCACCGGTCAAATCGGAAAAAATGAGCACGGCATTGAACTCAGGCAGTCGCAAAGCGCGCAGGCCGAACGCGATGTCAAGGTGGCGGAAGAAGAAACCGCAAGGATGAATGAGCAGATAGAAAATCTAGCGGCCCAAGCGGAAACCCAACGCCGGGAATTGGGAAGCGTCTCCGATGAAATCAATGAACAGGAGGAAATCCTCAACCAGGGCAATCTGAACCTGGAGAGGGACAAATCCGTCGTTCAGGAACTGGAAAACAACGTCCGCAGGGAAGAAGAAAAGGCCCTCGCCAATTTCCATCGCATTTCACAAAAGCGGAACGAACTCACCGCCCTGGAAACCCGCAGGCAGTTTTTGCAATCCCGTAAGGAACAACTGAACCGGGAACACGAAGAAACGCGCGTTCAAACCAGCCAAAGCCAGAAAATCCTCCTGCAAACAGAAACCGAGCACCGGGAAAAACTGCGGGCATTTTCCTCACTGCAGGAGCAGATGGCGGCCCTTTTACGCGCAACCGGAGAACTTAGGGAGCAGTTGCAGGTAAGGTCGGACGCCTTTTCCTCCCTCAAGGAGAACGCGCTCACGCAGTCCTCCGTACTGTCTTCCTTAAAAGAACTCAGAAATAAATTTGAAGGATTTCAGGAGGGGGTAAAATCCCTCATGTCCGGCAATACCAACGGCAACCAACTGCATGGGCTTAGGGAAATTCTGGTGGACGTTTTAAAAACTCCCGCCGAATATGAAACGGCGGTGGAAGCCGTTCTCGGAGAAAAACTGCAAAGTATCATCGTGGATTCTTATCCCGATACCGCTGAAGCGATCCGTTATTTGCAGGATCATCAGGCGGGGAGAGGCTCTTTCATTCCCCTGCACCCAAAATCCACCGCCCACCCGCCCATGCATTTGAACGGCAACTCCGCCGTCGTGGGCAAGGTATTGGATGTTATCGAATGCAAGGAAGAATACCGCTCCATCATTGAAACCCTGCTGGGAAACGTGGTGATGGTCAATGACCTCGATACCGCCTTCAAGATGCATGCGGACGAAAATTTCAACAGCGTCACCGTCACCCGGAGTGGAGAGATGATCGACTCCCAGGGATTGGTAACGGGCGGAGCAGTGCAAAAAAACTCCTCCGGGCTTCTGGCCCGCAACCGGGAAATCGAAACCCTCACTAAAACCGTTTCCCGTCTCCAGGATGAAATGCTGGACGCCCAAAACGGCATCAACCAGTTAAAAAACGCGTTGGCGGAACAGCAAGAGCAATTGGAGAAAATCGAAAAAACCGTTCGTGCCAGCGAGATGGCCAACAGCGGCAGGGAAAAAGACATACAGCAATTGAGCCAGGAAGTCGAACGCCTGGAACAGCGGTTTTCCACTCTTGAAACAGAAAAATCAAACATCACGCTCGAACTTGAAGCGTTGACCGAACAACAGGAAAAACTCCGGAATGAAGCCGCTCTTGCGGAAAACGAAAAGCAAACATTTGAAGAAAGCATCGCCAATCTGCGCCGGGAAGTGGAGCAAAAAAGGGGCGAATTGGAATCTAAAACCGCTGAAATCAGCACCGTCAATGTTCGAATCGCCTCTCTGATCGGTAAGCGTGAAAACACCCTCACCGAAATCAAACGGCTGGACCTGCAACAGGAAAACCATCGGCATCGTATCAAAAGTCTGGAAGACGCCCGGCAAACGAACTCTGAAAAAATTTCCGAATTGCAGAGGGAAATCGAATCTCTGGAAAAACAGATCCTGGAACAGGCCCGTGAAAAAGACCGCCTGAGTGAAGAAACCGTTCTGCAAGAGGAAGCCCTGACTGAAAAGGAAGAAACTCTGGAGCACATGGAAAAGGAGTCGAAAACCCTTGCCCGGCAGATTCAGGAGGTCACCGAGTCCATTTCCAAAATCGAGCTCAGGCAGTCGGAATTAAAAATCCAAACGACCCATCTGGAAGAAAAAGCCTACGATGATTTCAATGCCACCAGTGAAGAAATGATGCGGATGTACGATGAAAACACAGACGCAAAAGAAATAGAGGAACAGGTTCGCGTCCTCAAGGAAAAGATCGCCAAAATGGGCGAAGTTAATCTCGCCGCATTGTCGGATTTTCAGGAAACCAATGAACGCTACATTTTCCTGAATAGACAGCAGGAAGATCTGGAAGAATCCATAGCCATGCTTCACAATACCATCGAAAAAATCAACCGCACCACCAAACAGCGTTTCGTAGAAACCTTCCGGCAGGTCAACGACAATTTCAAGAAAACGTTCAGTCAATTGTTTCAGGGCGGCAAGGCGGAACTCTCCCTGACGGACGAAGCAAACCCTCTGGAATCCGGCATTGAGATCGCCGCCAACCCGATGGGCAAAAGCATGCAAAACCTTTCATTGATGTCCGGCGGAGAAAAATCAATGACCGCCATCGCCCTTATTTTTGCGGTGTTCAAAGTCCGGCCCAGCCCTTTTTGCCTTCTCGATGAAGTGGACGCCCCGCTCGATGAAGCCAACGTCATCCGGTTCCAGGAGATGTTGAAAGATATGGCCCTCAACACGCAATTCATTTTCATCACCCACAATCAAAAGACCATGTCCTTTGCCGATGTGCTCTACGGCATCACCATGGAAGAACGCGGCGTCTCCAAAGCCGTCTCCGTCCAGTTGAATTAAAGCCCTCCCGCTTTTTCAAAATTTAATTGCCCCCGCATTGAATCGATCCCCTGTAAAAGTGTTATACTGGCTTCCTCCCTTATTTCTATAGGCGAAACCATGGCGGACGCTAAAGACATCGACGATAGCCTGGAGTTTTTACGGTATTTTGAAAAGTACGCGCAAAATTCCGGCCTCGGCGTTCTCGTTCAGGAAAAGTTAAGCGCCGACAAAAACCGTCTTGATCTCGCCTGCAATAAAATGCTGGAAGACGATTTTAAATCCCTGGCCCAAATCGAACCCTTGAGCCGGTTGCAGTCCCTGAATCTGGATGAAACGGGTTTGACTTCTTCGGGATTAAAATATCTGATGGGGTCAAAAATATTTTCCAACTTGCAAGCGCTTTCCCTGGCCAATAACAACCTCGACGACGAAGGCGTTTTTTACCTTTCCAAATCGACTCATTTATCGGGCCTTACAGAGCTCAACTTGAGCAGCAACGAGATCGGCATGCTGGGCGCGAAAGTTTTGTTCCCTTCTTCTGTCATCAGCAGTTTGGACAAACTGGATTTGTCATACAACCGCATCGAGCCTTTGGGCATCAAGGCAATTTCTGAAGCGCCGCAAAAACTTCAGTTGCGCACTCTCAATCTCAGAGACACCTGCCTGGGCGACGACGGCATGAAACAAATCGCCAAACACGTTTGCCTTACAGGTTTGGAAATTCTTGACCTTTCGGACAATGCCATCACCTGTACAGGGATGGAGGCCCTGGCCCGATCCAATGCGTTTCCTGAAATCAAACGCCTGGTTCTCAACAACAACCCCGTCGGCGACGATGGAATCCATGAACTCGCCCATTCAGAATCTTTTTCAACACTTGAGGAATTGACCCTCATCAACACTTCCTTGACCACCGACAGCGCCATTTCCCTGGGCGAATCAAAAACCCTGACCGGCCTGAAACTGCTGGACATGAACAACAACGACGTCCGCGCCGAAGGGGTGGAAGCATTAGCAAAATCTGTCAATATGAGAGGATTGGAACATCTGGATCTGGGGGAAAACAAACTCGGCCCCAAAGGCGCCGTCGCTCTTGCGGAAAGTGAGCATCTTTCCGGTCTCAAACACCTGCGGCTCAATAACAACAACATCATGGACCAGGGAGCGATCGCGATCGCCAATTCCAAAACCCTTATCCACCTGATAGCGCTTTTTCTCGAAAATGAAAACTGGATTCATGCACCGGGAACCCAGGCCATCGCGGAATCCCAATCCCTGTCCAGTCTGCGGAAGCTGGTGCTGACCCTGAACGCGATCGGAGACGAAGGCGCACGGCATCTGGCAAATTCCAAGTCCTTGGCCGGTCTCGTCAACCTCAACGTCGCCGGGAACAAACTCAGCCCCAGCGGAGACAATGCCCTCATCCATTCGACCACCCTCGTCAATTTGAAAACTCTGGAGATCGTTTGAACCCGCAAAAGCCGTCGAAAAAATATTTAAGGCGCCGGGGAAGAATTCGCCTCGAGGAGAGATTTATTTTTACGTGCGGCCTTCAGGTTTTTTTGGACCGTCTCCAGACTGCGGACCCTCCCGGATTTTTCAAAAATGGCGCGCGCCTTTTCAAAATAGTGAATGGCCCGGTCATAGTCCCCCTTGGAACTTAAGGCCGCCCCCAGATTGTTCAAATCGCGTGCGACCTGGGCGTGATCGGGCCCCAGCGTTTTTCGATTGAGATCCAGGGCTTTTTCATAATAGGCGATGGCCTTGTCAAAGTCGCCCGTCGCCCGTAAAGCCGAGCCCAGATTGTTCCACAAAGTCGCCAAGTTGGTGTGCTCCGGTCCATGGACGGTAAGATAATTCTTTTCAGCCCTTTCATAGTACTCGATGGCCTTTTCATTATTGCCTTTTTTCCGCCAGATGTCTCCAATCTGGCTGAGGCTAAAGGCTTCTTCCGGATGATTGGAACCGTAATTTTTCCGGTTTCT
>Ga0114931_10006850_pt1 | contig 13983 bp, 9 predicted proteins | sample 2SBtaG_FD_89579 | JGI IMG/M metagenome (GOLD analysis project Ga0114931, IMG submission 89579) | Deep subsurface microbial communities from Kolumbo volcano to uncover new lineages of life (NeLLi) - 2SBTROV14_V59a metaG | ecosystem: Environmental > Aquatic > Marine > Volcanic | place: Kolumbo...
CGCCGCGCCCCACCTTGTTCCGCGGCCAATTGGTGTTGCCGGCGGGGCACGGTTGGCGTTAATCTATGCCGCCCGGTGCGGCAACGACATGCGTGGCGCCGGTCGCCGCGACGGTTCAATGCGGGTCGCATGCCGCTGGGCGCCGCCGTGTGGTGACGCATATATGTAACCCATTCCAAGGACTGTTCTTGCGCAGGGAGCGACCCCATCATGCTGGACCGACGAATTCACATCACATGGCTTGTAACACTCTGCGCGGCATGGTTCGCGTCCATCGATGCGGTATCGGCACAGGTCCGCGAGGCAGCGGTCGTGACGTCGGCCACGAACGTCCTGAACGAATTCGTCAAGATTCCAAACCAGGGGATTCCACGTTCGTTGCTAGCACGTGCCGAGGGCTTGGTTATTATTCCGCACATGATCAAGATTGGGTTTGTCGCCGGTGGTCGGCGTGGCAAGGGCGTCGTCGTGACGCGCGACCAGAATCGGGCGTGGAAGCCGCCGATGTTCGTCACGATGACCGGCGGCAGCGTCGGCTGGCAAGCCGGCATCCAATCGACCGACGTGGTCTTGGTGTTCATGACGCAGCGAAGTGTTCACGGGCTCTTGCGCGGCAAGTTCACGATTGGCGCGGATGCGGCCGCCGCCGCGGGTCCGGTGGGGCGGCAGGCATCGGCCGCGACTGACGGCCGGCTGCAGGCGGAGATCTTGTCCTATTCACGCAGCCGTGGCCTGTTTGCGGGCGTATCGGTCGATGGTTCCGTGCTGCAGGTCGACGCGGCGGCGAATCAGGCATACTACCGCAGCGCCGGCATGACTCCGGATGGCACGCCGATCGTCCCCAATGCGCAACTGCCCCCGTCGGCCGGCCAGCTCTTGGCGCAATTGGCGATCCACACGGGGTCGGCCGTTGCCGCGCCGTCGATGCCGTCGGTCGGCGCGCCAGCGCCGATCCTGCCGAGCGCCGCACCGGTCGGGTCGGTGACCAGCGCGGCGCCGCGTTCCGGCCAACCGCTTGGTACCGCGCAACCCAACGCATCGGCCGCCGCCACGCCGCCGGCCGCCGGGCCACTGCACATGGGGCCCCCGCCCACCAACACGCAAAACGATATCGATACCACGCGGCGTGGTCTGGTGGACGCGGCGGCCAAAGTCGGCCCGTTGCTCGACAAATCGTGGCGTTTGTACTTGGCGCTCCCCCAACAAGTGTTTACCGGCACTGCCCCGCCGCCCATGGATAAACTCGACACCGTGATCGAACGCTTTGATCGGGTTGCCAAGGACAGCCGGTACCGCCAGTTGAACGAGCGCCGCGAGTTTCAGCAATTGTATCAGCTGCTGCGGATCTACCGTCAACAGCTCCAGCATGCCACCGCGCACTCCGGCGCCCGGCCGTAAGGCGGAATCACGGCGCGTTGGGGTCAACTCTATTTTTTCGTAACCTGTTCTTATTGGCGCGGACCCTCTATATTGGTTGCTTGGGCCGTCACCAACGCACGTCGTGCGTTGGTTTCCAAATCAGATTCTTAGGCTGCGGGATGCGCGCGCCGTGTGCGCATGATGCGAAGCGAACAACGGGAGCGCCGCGGAACAAGGGCGAATTCCCTTGTGGGCCGCGGGCCACCCGCGGCAGGCATGTCGGTGGTCTCTTTTCACTCTGTCGAAAACGGTTGAGGTGCGTTTGTCCGCGCTTTTGTGAGGTTGCTCATCATGAGAAAAGTCGGTTGGATCCTAGTGCTGTTTGGCTGTGTTTGCATGGTTGCCTGTGATAAACCGCCAGAGTCCGGATACACGCCGCCGAAGGTCTCGGTGACGGCGCCGCTCACGATGGACGTTCCTGAGTACGAGTACTTCACGGGCCGGACCAGCGCCAAGGACTCGGCCGAGATTCGGGCACGTGTCGAAGGCTATCTGAAGGAGGTGCGTTTCCGGGACGGCGAGGAAGTCAAACAGGGCGACACGCTGTTCATCATCGAGCAGGACCCGTATGAAACGCGTTTGCTGGCTTCCAAGGCCCAACTGCAGCAATCGCAGGCCACGTTGAAGCTGGCGGAGGCGAATGTGCGCCGCGCTCGTCAGTTGCTACAAAAAAATGCGGTGACGGTCGAGGAGGCGGACCAAAAAGAAGCGGACGTGTTGATCGCCAAGGCGCAGATCGCTCTGGATGAACAGCGGGTCCGTCAGGCGGAAATCGATTACAACTATACGATCGTGAAGAGTCCGATCGACGGCAAGACGGGCCGCCACCTGGTAACGCCCGGAAACCTGGTCGGTGTCGGGGAGAAGACACTCCTGACCACGGTGGAAAAAATGGACCCGATGGAAGTGTTTTTTGACATGCCACAGTCCATGCTCGAACGATTATTGAAACGCTACAACACGGCGATTCGGGAAGCCCGGCAACTGGAGCCTCCCGCCGAACTCGGCCTGCCCACGGAAACGGGCTACACGCAACGCGGCATACTGAATTTCCTGGACAACCGCGTCGACGAGGAAACCGGAACGATCCAGGTACGCGCGGTGTTCAACAACGCGAAGCGGCTTCTTTACTCCGGCATGTTCGTGCGGTTGCGGATCCCGGGGCCCAGTACCGAGGGGGCCTTGCTGGTCAAGGAAGACGCGATCAGCACCGACTTGGGCGGCAAGTATCTGATGGTCATTGGCAAGGATGACGTCGTGGAACGTCGGTATATCGAGTTGGGCAGCGCGTACGGTGACATGCGGGTCGCGTCCCCCTGGGACCCGAAGACGAAGACGGGTCTGCGGGAGCAGGACAAGTATGTTGTCAAGGGCTTGTTACGTGCGCGGCCCGGCTTGCCGGTCGAGCCGGAGGTGATCGAGGTCAAGCCGGAGCATGTGACACAAGACGAATTGGAGGCTGCCGAGAATCCCGCGAAGGCACCGGCCGCGGTGCCACCGGAAGTGCCGTCCAAGGGCAATTCCGCGTCATCACCGGCGGCCAGCGGTCCAGCGGCCACGCCACCGAAACGCGCAGGGTCCAGCTCCGGCGCGAAAGCCGCGCCCGCCAAATCGGATTCCGCCACGAAACACTATTGAGTCCGCCGCCGGGCCGCGTCTTCGGCCGGTTCGCCGGCCGCCGATATGGCAACGTCAACACGGTGTTCGCACTCAAACCAGGGCGTCATGTCGCCGGTCGATTCCAAATATTCTCCTCTTTCAAGAGGTCCCGCTCATGCTTAGTCGATTTTTTATCCAACGGCCGATCTTCGCGTCCGTTATTTCCGTCGTCATCGTGCTGATCGGGAGTATTTCGATCACGCTGTTGCCGATCGAGCAGACTCCGGACATTACCCCGCCGACGGTCATGGTTTCGGCAAAGTACCCCGGTGCCAGCGCGGCGGTGCTGGCCGAAACGGTGGCCGTGCCGATCGAACAGGAGGTCAACGGCGTCGAGAACATGTTGTACATGAACAACAAGTGCTCGGATGACGGCACCATGGAGCTGACGATTACGTTCCAGGTCGGCACCGACATCGACATGGCGACGGTCTTGGTACAGAACCGCGTCGCCGTCGCGTTGCCGAAACTCCCGGACGAAGTCAAGCGTGAGGGCGTCACGACCAAAAAACAGTCCACCAACATGGTATTGATGGTGAACCTGCGCTCGCCGAACGAATCGTACGACGAGATCTACTTGAGCAATTACATGTCGAAGAACATTCGCGACGAGCTGGCGCGCGTGGATGGCGTGGGCGAAGCACGGGTGTTCGGGGCGAAAGACTATGGCATGCGGATCTGGCTCGATCCGCACTTGATGAAGGCGCGCCGCTTGACCACTTCGGATGTCGTCAGTGCGATCCGCGAGCAAAATGTCCAGGTCGCGGCCGGGCAGATCGGCGCCGCGCCGGCCCCTCCGGGCCAGCAGTTCCAGTACACGGTCAAGGCGCTTGGACGTTTGAGCGACAAGGAACAATTCGAGAATATCATCATCAAGGTCGGCGCGGATGAACGCGTGGTGCGACTGAAGGACGTCGCACGCGTCGAGTTGGGCGCGCAGACCTACAACTGGTCGGTCTCGCTCGATCAGAAACCGTCGATTGGTGTCGGCGTTTATCAACTGCCGGGCGCTAACTCGCTGGCGATCGCACAGGGCATCCGGGCCAAAATGGATGAACTGGCCAAGCGCTTCCCCGCGGACGTCGAGTATGCGATTGCGTACGACACGACGACGTTTGTGACCGCGTCGATCGATGAAGTGGTCGAGACCCTCATCATCGCGGTCATCCTCGTCATTTTCACCGTTTGGATTTTCTTGCAGGACTTGCGCACGACTCTCATCCCCGCGGTCACGATCCCCGTTTCGTTGATCGGTACGTTCGCGGTCATGAAGGGCTTGGGCATGTCGATCAACACGCTCTCTCTGTTCGGGCTGGTGTTGGCGATCGGCATCGTCGTGGATGACGCGATCGTGGTCGTCGAGAACACCATGCGTCTGATTGATGAAGAGGGTCTGTCGGCCAAGGCGGCGACCGCGAAGGCAATGAGTGAGATCACGGGCCCGGTCATCGCGACGACGTTGGTTCTGTTGGCGGTCTTCATTCCAACGGCCATGATGCCCGGCATCACGGGCCGCATGTACCGGCAGTTCGCCCTGACGATTGCGACCGCGACCGTGTTTTCATCGGTCAACGCGTTGACATTGAGTCCGGCGCTGTGTGGCGTCCTGCTGCGGCCGACACCAACGCGCAAGAACTGGTTTTTTCGTGGCTTCGACACGGGATTTGACAAGACGACCCACGGTTACATGAGCGTGGTGAAGACGGTCGTTCGCCGGTTCCTGATCAGCATGATCATCTTTGTCGGGCTTTTCGCGGCCATGATCGCCGGCTTCCTGCACGTTCCCAGCGGATTCATTCCCGATGAGGATCAGGGGTACTTCATGGTCGCCGCCACGTTGCCGGACGGGGCCACGCTGCAGCGAACGGATCCGTTAATGGAGCGGATTGGCAAAATACTCGAAAAGACCGATGGCGTTCGGAGCGTGATCGGGATCTCCGGTTACTCGGCACTCGACTCGCTGGTCGTCACGAACGCCGGCACATTCTTCGTGGTCTTGGAACCGTGGGGCGAGCGGTCAACGGAACAGCTTCACGTGGACGGGATCATCAGGACACTGCGGCCCAAATTGGCCGCGATCCAGGAAGCGAATGTGTTGGCATTCGGCCCGCCGCCGATCACGGGACTCGGCAACGCGACCGGTTTTGAATTTCAGCTCCAAGACTCTGGTGACGCAGGCTTGACACTGCTTGACACGGTGGCACGGGACATCGTGACACAAGGGACCAAGGACCCGGTTCTCACGCGGATGAACAGTAATCTGCGCGCGACGGTCCCGCAACTGTTTGTCGACGTCGATCGAGTCAAGGCGAAGAAAATGAATGTGCCGCTGAATGAAATATTCGGGGCCTTGCAGGCCTATCTCGGTTCGGCGTACGTCAATGATTTCAATAAGTTTGGGCGCGTCTACCGCGTGCTGATTCAAGCGGACGGCAAATATCGAAGCAAGGCGGCCGACATCAAGAAACTGGAAGTACGTACGGCCGCGGGAAAAATGGTGCCGCTCAGCACGTTGATCACGGTGCGGGACACGGCCGGACCGCAGGCGATCTTTCGCTTCAACCAAAAGCCGTCGGCCACGATTACCGGCCAGCCGCGTGCCGGGTACAGTTCGGGGGATGCCGTGCGTGCCATGGACCAGCTGGCGGCGCGTACTCTACCCACGTCGATGAGCTACGAATGGTCGGGCGTTACGCGTCAGCAGATCATCGCGGGCAATCTCGCGCCGCTGATTTTCGGACTGGCGATTATCCTGGTCTACCTGTTCCTGGCCGCGCAGTATGAAAGTTGGACGATCCCACTGGCGGTCATGTTATCGGTGCCGCTGGCGCTGTTGGGCGCCGTTGGTTTGACCTGGTTGCGCGGCTACGACAACAACATCTACACGCAGATCGGTCTGGTGTTATTAATTGGCATGGCAAGCAAGAATGCGATCCTGATCGTCGAGTTCGCAAAGCAACAGCATGAAGAGGGAGCGCCGATCGTCGACGCGGCCATCAAGGCGGCCCAGCTCCGGTTCCGCGCGATTCTGATGACCGCGTTTTCATTTATTCTGGGCGTCATTCCCCTGGTGATCGCGTCGGGCGCCGGGTCGGCCAGCCGCCGCGCGTTGGGCACCGCCGTGTTTGGCGGCATGCTTGCCGCCACCGTGTTCGGTATCTTTTTCATCCCCGTGCTCTACGTGGTCGTCCAATCGGCCAGCGAGTGGCTCGCGCGCGTGGCGGGAAGAAAATAGGAGCGGGCTGATCCGATAAATTCCGCGCTAAGGGACTGATAAGTTGGCCAGCGCCACTTGGTCTGTCACGCATGGCGCAAGTCACTACAGTCCAGGGGGTTACGCCCCCGCCCACCTTGTGTGGGTGGAGCGTATGATTATGCACTACAGCAGTGCACGAAAAAAAACTCTTCTCCCCGCCCGCCGCTGCGCGGCGGGCGGGGAGAAGAGGGGGCCGGCGCGTGACCTGTATAAAAACGCGCCGTCGCTGGAGTGAGTTTTGTCGCGCCTCGAACCGATGTGTGGCGTCGCGGCTGGCCAATCTCCTTGTGTAATGCCTTCGGCGTAAGGACATGGCGCGGGACGTGAACCCAGGGTGCGCTCCGCCACCCTGGGTCCAGGTCACCATAACCTCTATTCACGCCGCGGGCGTTACACACAAAAACACGATCCGACGCCAACGGCCGCGGCGCAACCGTCACCTAGGCGCAACAAAAACGCAATAATACAGTACCACCAGTTTGCCCATATTCCGGGGTTATCAACTGCCCAGCCGGAACCTGTGTACGGAACTCCCATTTCGCCACGTACGGTCCATCGAATGCGACGCCAGCTCATCATCATGACGCGATATCCGGAGGCGGGACGGACCAAGACACGCTTGATTCCGGCCCTGGGCGCTGCCGGCGCGGCGGCGTTGCAACGAGAAATGACGGAGCATATCGTGGAGCGCGCTTGGCCGTTTGCCACGGCGCACGGAATCGATTTGGTCCTGCGGTTTGCGGGCGGCGACCGCGAACGCGTCCGGCAGTGGCTTGGCGCGGACCTCGCGGTGGAGCCGCAGGGCGCCGGTGATCTTGGGCAACGGATGACCCATGCCATCGCAGCCGCTTTCACCGGTGGTGCCCAGGCTGTCGTCATGATCGGCGCTGACTGTCCGGGGGTCGATGCGGCCGTTCTCGACGACGCGTTCACGGCACTGGACAGCGTGGACCTGGTGCTCGGTCCGGCGGGTGACGGCGGCTATTATTTGATCGGCATGGGGCGCCCCGAGCCACGTTTGTTCGACGGGATTGAATGGGGATCGTCATGTGTTTTGGCACAAACCCGGGCGGTGGCGGAGCGGGTCGGGCTGGTACGCCGTGAACTGCCGGTGCGAAGCGATGTGGATCGGCCCGAGGATCTGCCCGTTTGGCAGCGCGAGTCACGGGGGCGGCCGCGCATATCGGTGATCATCCCGACGCTTGATGAAGCGCTGTATCTACGCCCGACGCTGCGCGGCGCGGCGCATTGTGCGGGCGTTGAATTAGTCGTTGCCGACGGCGGCAGCACGGATGGCTCGCCTGCCATTGCGCGTGAGCTCGGCGCGCGCATCGTGTCCACCGAGCCCGGTCGGGCGCTGCAGATGAATGCCGGCGCGCGGGTCGCGGCGGGTGATATTCTCCTGTTTCTGCATGCCGATACCCTGCTGCCCGGCGGATACGGACGTTTTGTCCGCACGGCACTCGCGGATCGGGACGCGGTGGCCGGCGCGTTCTGCCTGGCGATCGGCGGTCCGTCGCGCGGCCTGCGGGCCGTCGCTCGCTTGGCGAATCTGCGCGCGCGGTGGTTAGGGCTGCCCTATGGTGACCAGGCGGTCTTTCTCCGAGCGACGACCTTCAGCCAACTGGATGGGTTTCCGGAATTACCGATCATGGAGGACTTCGTCATGGCGCGGCGTCTGCGGAAACATGGGCGGATCGTGACCGTGCCCGCGACCGTCACGACCGCCGCGCGGCGCTGGAATCGACTGGGCGTGCTACGCACGACGCTCATCAACCAATTGATTGTCGCCGCGTTTCTGATGGGCATGAGCCCGGAGCGAATCGCACGGTTCTACGGCCGACGACCGCCGCGGAAACGGGGGCCATGAACGAGCCCCGCCGGCGCGGCCTTGTCCGCGCATCGTGGCGTGGGCACAGGCAGGTCCGTTCTCCGAACGGACCGCGCGCCATCCCAACCGCATGTCCCAGCACACCTCCCGCACGGCCCATCGAGCCACCGGAATCCCAAGCCTTCTCGCCCCATACCGTGCCAGGACCATGCGGTCGACGGCGTGCGGAACGGCGTGGGGACCCGCACCAGCCGGGGCCGGAACGCGTCACTGGTGGCGCGATTGGCAGCGCGGTATGATAATCGGAGTTTATCGTTCAAGTGGTTGCTTGCATAAGGAGCATGGCATTGCGTACTTCTACCTTGATTCTGGGACTGACCACCGTTTGCTGGATGACGTTTCTCGCCCGTGCCGAGGAACCGAAGCTGAATATTCCGCCGACCGGATTCCGCGCGTTGTTCGACGGCAAGGACCTTGCGGGATGGCATGGGATGGGGCACACGAGCCCGCTCAAACTGCACGAAATGACGGCCGTCCAGCGGGCGAAGAAACTGGCCGCCGACACGGTCGAAGCGAAAAAACACTGGCGCGTCGTCGATGGCGCGCTGGTCAATGACGGGCACGGACCGTATCTGACAACGGACGAGGAATTTGGTGACATCGAGTTAATGGTCGACTACAAGACGGTGCCGCGCGCGGACAGCGGGATTTACTTGCGTGCCACGCCCCAGGTCCAGATCTGGGACTTCACCAAGGCCGGCGGTAAATGGAAACTGGGTGCCGATAAGGGGTCCGGTGGGCTTTGGAACAACAGTCCAGGCGCGCCGGGCAAGGACCCGCTCGTGTTGGCCGACAAGCCATTTGGCCAATGGAACCACTTCCGGATCCGCCAGATTGGCGCACGCACTACGGTCTATTTGAACGACCAACTGGTCGTTGACAACGCGATCATGGAGAACTATTGGGACCGCAAGAGTCCCTTGCTGGCGCGCGGCCCGATCCAATTGCAGACGCACGGCGGCGAGATTCAGTGGCGCAACATCTTCGTTCGCGAAATCCCACCGGAGGAGGCCAACGCCATCCTGATAAAGAAGGACGCGGACGGTTTCCAGTCCGTCTTCAACGGACGGGATTTTAGCGGCTGGTCCGGCGCGACCGCGAACTACGAGGTCATCGACGGTGTGATCCGCTGCAAACCGCACAAGGGTGGAACCTTGTTCACGGACAAGGAGTACGGGGATTTCAAGGTACGTCTGGAATTCAAGTTGCCAGCCGGCGGGAATAACGGATTGGCCATTCGCTACCCGGGCAAGGGCGATGCCGCCTATGCAGGCATGTGCGAGCTGCAAGTGTTGGACACCGAGGCGCCGCGCTACGCGAAACTCGATCCACGCCAAGCCCACGGCTCGGCGTATGGAATGATCCCGGCCAAACGCGGCTATCTTCGACCGGTTGGGCAGTGGAACTACGAAGAAGTCACGGTGGTTGGGTCGAACGTCAAGGTCGAGCTGAACGGGACGGTCATCCTGGACGGCGATCTGTCCAAGGTCGACAATTATATGCACGGTAGAAAGCACCCCGGCAAGGACCTGAAGCGCGGGCATTTTGGATTCGCCGGCCATAGTGATCCGGTCGCGTTCCGGCACATCATGATCAAGGAACTTGATTTGGGATCATCGACTTTCCGCTCAAGAGGTCGCTAATTGCCTGCCGCGGGCCGGATCCCCCAGATATCCAGGCGGACGCGTTTGCCGCCGGCACAGAAGGGGAGACAGAAGCACGCACTACCGACTTCCGAGGTGGCATCCATGGCGAATTGCGGCATTTTTCCCAGCAGGAATCCGCGTGCCGCCTCCGGATTCTTATCCTGGTACTCCAGGTCCGTTAGTTTGAGCCAGAGGTTGTGGTTCAGCTTATCGAGTTCCGCGGCGTTCGGTGCGTTGTAAGCCATGGCTTCAAGCCAAAGGATCTGGCCTTGCTGATCGAGTTTACAGTGAACCAGTTCACGATGCGTGCCGGCATCACGTGCGTAAAGCTGTTCACGATCTTCGACGTTGAATTTCAACTGAAATCCATCCAACAGCGCAGTCAGTTGTTTGACGGACGAACCGGGGATTGGCCGGTACGGTGATGGTGGTTCGATTTCGACCGGTACGATCAGTAGCTGGTATTGAATGTCACCCGGTTTCGGTTGGTGGATGTTTGTTGGCGGACCGTTCGGCCGGGGTTTTTTTGTTTTCCGTTTGTCCGCGGCGGGTTTACCTTGCGCTGCCCTGCTGGCCGCCACCACACGCGCCGTCAATTTTTTGGCTGGTTTGAGCGTGATGAACGTGCGGCCGTAATAAAAGGAGTACTGAGTGTCGGCATCAACATATGCCATACCAATGCCGATGTGGTCTTCAAAGGTCTTATCCGCGGCCAAGCCAAGTGCCTTGGCAATGGGCCGCGCGGAATCTCGACACAGGTCGGCCAAGATCGCGTCCTGGTCGGCCGGACCGCTCACGCTGCAAATCACGTTCTGTATCCCAAGACCATCGTGCTGAGCCCGCACCTGAACTTGATTCGGTGGCGTCCTCCTCACGAAGGTGGCGACGCCTTGGTCGTCGGTCAGGGTGAAACTACTCCCCAGCGCATTCTGGAATTCTGTAAAACGTGCTGTGGAGAACGTCGGGCCGCTCGGCCGTTGATGACTCGAACTTGACTCCGATGGAGGCGAACCGGTGTCATCCTTTGGCTGACATCCCAGCAACAGGCTACATAGCAGCAGCGTTACGAATCCAAAATGTCGATTCTCCATGGACCGAATCTCCTTGCAAAGAACGCGGATTAGTGGGTCACCTGGGCTGTTTTCATTCTTCCAATGCAGGCTGTGCACACCGTGCACGCATGTTTCGAAGCGAACAACGGGAACGTGACCGAACGAGAACACACTCCCTTGTGGAGTGCGAACGTCCCACAACTAGGTTATCCCGCGACCGGGCACGCCGCAAGCGTCCAGGCACGCGCCGATTGGCTCCGGTCTTCTTGCCAGTTATTCTTCGCGAGACCTTGGTTGTGCGGCAGCGTGCGAAGATGGGGGGCACGAATATTTTGTGGCAAGAATAGGCAAATCCCCCGGCTGTTCGTGTCGACACCCATTGCTGTAATCGCCCAGTCCAGGCGCGGACGAGTACCGACGGACGATGCCCGTCGTACTCAGCACCCCAAACACGGTTCAGCCAGCGGCCGCGCTGGCGCTGGCGGGCGATCTTGGTTGGAGCAAGAGCCTCGCCCGTTTTTTTGAGCCAACCTAAACAGGGGGCGTGTGGATTGGGGGAGTTGCGGGAGCAGCGCGGGAAAGCGCGGGACGGTACGCATGGAAGGCACGGTCGGCGGCCGCGCCAACGCACTGAAAGTTGTCTGGTCGGATCGCCTTTTGATCGTGCGACAAACCGCATTTTTCGCGAATTAGCGTGCACAACTGTTGACGCCTGGATATCCGGTAGGCTAGGATATATGGGTTAGTGTGTACGAGTGGCATTGAGCTCGTTGCCTAACCGATCCTTGGCCGAACTGATGGCATGTGGTAGCGGGACGAGAAGATCGCGAATCAGGGCAGTTAAAAGTCGCACGCTTTTCTTGTCTAATATTTGGCGATACACCATGGTATGTCTCGCGGTTCAGGGAGAACCCGTTTCGCTCAAAGTTGCTCCTGGTTTCGACTATTGTGCAGAAGATTGACGATACGAGGCTCGCCAGGGCGGCGGGCGTTGTGCCGAGCAGCTTTTATTGTGTGTTCTTACGGTTATTTTTTTCTAATGGAGGTCTCGAAGAAATGAGAACCAGGCGTAGAGGTTTTACTCTTGTCGAGTTGCTTGTGGTCATTGCGATCATCGGCATCTTGGTCGCGTTGTTGCTACCGGCCGTGCAGGCGGCTCGGGAAGCGGCACGACGAATGCAGTGCACCAACCACTTGAAACAGTTCGCGTTGGCGTCGCATAACTATCACGACGTGTTCAGAACGTTCCCACGGTACAGTTATTTCAGCAACCGAGACGGCAATCAGGCATGGCGGATTTGGCAGGGGTTCAGCGTGCACACCATGCTGCTGCCTTACATGGAGCAAACGTCGATCTACGACCGGGTGGATTGGCGATTGTTTTGGTACCAGCATCCCTTTGCCATCAGGGGGATAAAGATCGAGACATTCGTCTGTCCCTCATCTCCCGCGCCGCCCTCAAGCTGAGTATTTGGAGCGGTGGCCCTGGTTGCAACTACGCGGTAAGCGCCGGTCCGACGCTTGAGTGGGTTGGTAGTCGGCGTCAGGGCCCCGGTGTTTTTTCACCTCAAAGAGAGACAAAGATAGGCGACATCCAGGACGGCACGTCCAACACGATTCTCGCGGCGGAAGTCACCACGGGTGACGGTGACGGATCGCGCTACCGTGAGGGCGAGCCGGTTCGCGGTGCCCAATACGGCGAGGCCCGACCCTGGCGCTGGCCGAATCTGCAGCAGGCCAAGATCGAAACGTGGGGACTCGCATGCCAGAGCAACCGAGGCAACCACTTGAGCAGTAATGGTTGGGGCTGGTTCGGCGCCAATTACACGCAGACGGTGTTTAACACGGTCGCGCCCCCGAACTGGAAGTATCCGACCTGTATTGCGACCAACCCTCCAGGATACTCGTCCGACCGAGATGGTCTGTATCCGTCCCGGAGTAATCATCCGCAGGGCAGCGTCCATGCGATGGCCGATGGCTCAGTTCACTTCATTTCAGAAAACATCAATTACAATCTATATCAGTCCCTGGGAACTCGTGACGGTGGGGAATCCGCGCAGCTACCACAATAGTGGCGATAACGGGCGGCGGATACTTGTCACGAGGATACCGGGTCGAGACACTAGAAAGAGTAAAGGAGCGATGGCCACCATGAATTGGCTGAGAGTTCTTGCGTTGGGCGTGGTCGTGGCAGCGATGACGGGCTGTTCCGACAAGGGAGAGGCCGTCAAGGAAAAGACATATACCCCACAAGAGTCCGTCAAGATGGCGTTGGAGGGCATTATTAAAACGGGACAAGGAGGGAGTGAGATTGGGGCGATGATGCAAGATATCGACAAGCTGAGAGCGGACAATCCGCAATTGGCCGACTCGTTGTCCAAGGATGGCGAGAAGTTGATGTCGATGAGTGACGCGAGTAAAGTCAAGGCGCTGGCAAAGGACATGTTAAAGCGGCTTGAAGCGGGCGGTTCCGGTGGTGGAACGAAGTAACTGAAGGACGCATGGTCACCCATGGCCATCCGTGGGTCCCACTGAATATGGCCCTTGTCGCGCGGGAAGCCGCCGGCAGGGGCCTTTTTTGCTCAAACGCACATGTTTCCGGGCCAAGGAACGGGCGGTTCTTACAGGCTGCCATGCCAACGGCGGTAGCGGCGCGTTCCGCCGCTACGACGGACTGGGCATTTCGTCGTACGTGCTTGAGACGGGGCTTCGGGCCGGTTGTCATGGGGCCAACGGATGGTAGGCCCGGTCTGGGGTGTTGAAAAGTTGGCGTTGACCCGGGGATCTGGTGAGGATTTAGCAGGCATTTTTCTGGAGGCTCGGATGCCGTGATGCGAAAGCAGACGGTATTGGATCCCTACACCGTATCGTGTGTCATTTTAAGTCGCGAAGCGACGGCAGCACGTAGCTGCGGGTGAAAGCCCGCGGAATTGAGGCCCGAAAACGGAACCAAGCCACGCAGCGGCGCTAGCAGACAAGCCATTTCAACTGGTACATCCCAGCACCTTGGAGAGTTGCTGTCGCCGCTTCGCGGCTCGGGTGTTTTGTGGGGCTGGGATC
>Ga0114931_10006851_pt1 | contig 13982 bp, 18 predicted proteins | sample 2SBtaG_FD_89579 | JGI IMG/M metagenome (GOLD analysis project Ga0114931, IMG submission 89579) | Deep subsurface microbial communities from Kolumbo volcano to uncover new lineages of life (NeLLi) - 2SBTROV14_V59a metaG | ecosystem: Environmental > Aquatic > Marine > Volcanic | place: Kolumbo...
ACAAACAAAAAACAATTTCAGATTGGAGCGTTAAACGAAGATATCAAAACCAGAATTTGAGATTTATCTCCGACGATAAAAGTTTAAACAGCGACGGAGAAAGTGGAAATATTTTCTTTAACACTTATTACATCTACATTCCACTTAAAGTTTAAGTTAATTGGATTTTTCATTTTTTCTCCCTTAACCTTAATGCGTCCTCATATCTTCTCAAACATTTGTCATTAAAATAATAAGAATGAACTACCCTTCCATTTTTTACCATATATTTTTGATTTCCAATTTCATAAATGTTTGATTCTTTATTTAATGGAACCGCTCCTTCCTTTAAAATAGATTTTAATGTTAGTTTATCTTTTAAGTTTTTCATTTTGTTTTTTGTTTCCTAAAATAAGGCTTATGGGAAATTTATTCAATGTTTCTTTTCATACAACCTCGAATTATTTTAAAGTTATATATAATTTAAAATATAATTCAGGAGTAATTGCGAAAGCTGTTCGAATTTTGTTCCATCTAAACAAGAACAATTGTTGAGGTCAAAAAATCTCCTTGAATTTGAACTTTCTAAATATAATCTAACATATACTAAAAGTATAATAGCGAGGGTGGGATTTGAACCTCACGACCTCCGGGTTATGGGCCCGACGAGCACTCCAGACTGCTCCACCTCGCTATAGTGATATTAATATAGGATTGTTGTGGCTTTTAAAAGTTTTGATGATGAATTCAATTCAAAATCTTAATAAACCCTAAAATATTGGGCATTTTATGGTTTACACTAATATGTGGAATGATGCATTTAATATGCCTAAAGATTTTTTTCTCGGAGGTTTCCTTGGAGTTTTTACAATTGGAATAATAATCTTAGCAATTGTTTTTCTAATTGCACTTTACGTTTATCATTCTCTAGTTTGGTATCAAATAGGAAAAAAGCAAAAATACAAATATCCTTGGCTTGCTTGGATACCGTTTGCAAATATCTCTATGATCCTTGAAATGGGTAGTTTCAATTGGGCTTGGATTTTTTTAATTTTAATTCCAGTTATAGGATGGATTGCAGTTTTTGTTCTTGCAATAACCTCAATGTGGAGAATCTTTGAAAAAGAAAATTATCCGGGATGGTTTAGCATATCTCTTGTGATTCCTAAAGTTGGGGGGATTCTTTATTTAATTGTAATCGGATTCGTTGCTTGGGGAAAAGGAATGAAAAGTGAGAAAAAGAATTATAAAAAAAGAAAATAACTATTTATTCACTTCCCCTGTTTTTTTCCAATTGATATAATTTCTTTCTAAGATTTCTATTAATTTATTTCTGTCTTCAGCTTTTCCGAGTCCTTTCCAATCAAGAACGGCAAAATCAACTTCTTCAACAGTTTTGTTTATTGCTTCTAAAACCATGCTTTCATTTATTGGAAAAACATATTTTGGAATAATGTGTGCTATTGCAACATTTGAATTTAACTCAATTTTATTAAAACCTGGACAATAGTGAGGTCCGCCTATTCCTATTGCTATTTCACGATAAGGATTTTTTTTCCAAGATTCAATTGCGTCCCTAATGGTTTTTGCGATAACAAAAGAAGCTCTCTTATCTTTCCATTCAGTTTCACTTCCTCCAACTTCGATAAATAAAGACGGTCTTTCGATTAGGGGCCCGTGGTGAGTTGCTTCCATTGTAATGTCATATTTTAATTCGGATTCTTCTGCATTTTTTTTCAGGGTTTCAAAAATGTGCTTTTGAAAAAGTGCTGAAGCAGGAGAAAGTTCACCCGCTTTACCCCCTCCCCAAACTTCTTTGAAATTTCCAGGGGAATGGACTGAAAGAGTTTTCATTGGTTTTTCAGATTTGTGTTTTGAAACAAAAATTACGAAGTCATAAGCATTTATTTTTTCCTTATCCAAATTTTCAGTCTTCAACATTTCTCCATTAATACTGTAAAAGTTTAAATTTGGTGCAAGGTCCATTAAATTTAACATCATATTTCTACTTGCAGGGTCTGACTTACTTCCAACGATTAAAAATTTTTTTATCATGTCTTTTAGAAGGATTAGGAAATTATAAAGATTCTTGTTGTTGAAAACATTTAAATTCATTGCTGTACTTGCGAATGCATGCAAGAAATATTCAAACTTTTAATTGGACTGGTTGTTTTGGCCCTTGGAATTCCTATCGGGGACTTCTTGAAAAAACTAACGCTTGACGAGCAAAAAAATGGACAAAAGTGGTTTAGACTTTTAATTTCATTTTCTATTGCGATTGGTTTTTATGGTCTTTTTACCGGAAACGATTGGATACTCTTTTCATTCTTTTTTATTGCAATAGTTACTTCTAGAAGTTTAATTGTTAGAAACAAAAAGATTAAAAAATCTCTAAAAAAATAAATTTATTTCTTTTTCTTAGAACTAGTTTTGTGCTCTTTTCTTGTCCTTAGGTAAAAGTCAGCTACAAAGAAAACAACTCCTGCTGAAATGAGAGCAAAACCAAAAGCAGTTGTTAAACCATAAACAAGTCCCACGACGACAAAAAGAAGTGAAAGAACTTCTAAAGTTGTCACCTGTTTTATTTTTTTAATATTTTTAGTCATAAATAAAAAAAGTACAATTACAAATAGTGTCAAGTATGAGATAAATAAGTAAAGTGTTAGTGGTTCAGCCATGCTTTTATTAAATCACGAGGTATAAAAAAGGTTTCGGTTGAAAGTTAGGGAGAAAATAAGCTTCTGGGGGAAATTGGGGGGGAATCTGCAAGACTTTTTTTGCAAAGAACATCCGGATTGAGAGAATTTTCTAAAGAATTAAAAAAAATTTTGGTGAAACAGAATAAATTTAAAGGGTTCTAGGAGAAGAACTTTTTTAGATTGATAATCATTATTAAGTAGTAAATTAATGAAAAGTTTTATAAAGATTATATTGGTACTCTGAATTATGGTAGGATTAAGTTTATCTTTAGGAAGTGCCAATTGGCGTGAAGAAATGTGGATTGAAATATTTGATAAAGCAAAGAAAAAAGGTAAAGTAAAGGATGCGAAATTGGGCGTGCATGATTTTCAGTATGCTTTGATTAATCCAAAAGATGGATATGGTAGAGATACGATTTCAACAAATGGAAAATATTACCGTTATACTGGTAGCAATGTAACTCGACATCTTAAAGATGCTGAAAAAGACGGTTCTATCGGCACGAATTATGGGGGTTTAGCGTTCGTATTAGAATGAGAATTGGAAAGACCTGGTTTCGCAGATTATGTTGGGCTCCATGAACATATTGAAACATTGCCGAGGGATTTACCTGCAATTCCGTGTAATTCGAATTTAGATAGACGTCATGGAGAAGCTTGTAAGGCTGAATTGGGAGAAGTACTAAAAAGAGAATCAGAATCTGTTGAAGCTTATGCAAATTGGATTGTAGGGATAAATCAAACTATAAAAAATCCCGAATATGGATATTTTGAACGGGCTATCCCCGATTTTTTGCAAGTGGTTAAAGAAAGTAAATTAAGCCCAACGGAAGTTCTTAAAGAATTTAAAAGCCAATTAGATGAGGGGTACCACTTAAAATAATTTCTTTTTTGTAGAAAAAAAAGAGGGGTTCTTCTTTTAGTTATTTTGTGGGAAGAAGAACTTTTATTAATGAAATGACCTATCCTTAATTATGAAATTAAAGATAATCCCAAAGAGTCAATTTAAAGAGAAAGATTTTGAAAATCTAAAAAAGATTATTTTAATTGCAAAAAAATTACTAAAAGAAAATAATATTTCTATTCCAAAAAATATTTATTTCTATAATTCTTTTGAAAAATTTATCAAAAAAGTTTTGCCTGAAGTTGAAAGTTATAACTTTAGCGAAAAAGTTTCTAGGGAAATAATAAACTGCGCATTAAATAATGGAACTTATGGAACTATAAATTTTGAAGAAAATGCAATCGTAGAAATGAACTTTAACCCATTCAAAAACGGATTTTATCCTGCATTGGAATTTTTAGAATTATTAATCCATGAATCATTACACTTACATTTATATAAAAAATTAAACAAAAATGTTAATCTGATTAAATTTAAATTTGATAAAGAAAATTTTATTGGGAATCAAAAGATAGTTTTATTTGATGAAGGGTATGCCGAATTTATGACAAACAGAATTTTGAAAAATTTTGACAAAACAAAAATTGAGAAGATTATAATCCCAAGAGCTTCAAAAGAAAAGCCAAAATATAAGAATTTTGTTGAATATATAAATATGGAGAAATTTGATAAAAATTTTGAGGATTTGGTGGCATTTAGTCAGGAAAAAGGATTTAGTATTTTTAAAGATAAATTTGATAATGACTCAAAGAATGAGGAAATTTTGAATTTTGCCTTTGAAAAACTAAAAGATTTTATTTGAATACATAAAAGTTATATTTCTTATAAAAGGGTTTTTCTTGCCAGTTTTTTCTTCTACACTTTTTTTAAGCAACCAATTTAAAATTATTTCTGTATGGGCGCAAAAAGGTTTATCTCTTTGATAAATATCTTTTTTAGACAAAGTTTCTGCATTAAATGGGCATCCACCCCCGCAAATTCCCAAAGCAGGACAATATAAACATTCTTTCATATTCAGAGGATATCTTTCTGTCCAATATTTAATAATTGGGCTCTTTTCAATTTCTTCAATCTTAATTGAATTGAGATTCCCAATTATAGATTTTCTATTGCAAAGATATGCTTCACAAGGTCCAAGATCCCCATTTGGGAAAAACACCAATTGATTTCCAACACCCCCACAGTCTTTAAATCTTGGAAGACCATTAAAAGCCCTTACTTTTCTTTGTACTCTATCCTCATAAAGACCTTTTTTCTGAACCTCTTGTGAAGCTTCAATTAAAGAATCATTTAACTCTGGAAGAGAATTTAAAGAAATTTTAGTGTATCTTGGATTTAATAAAATATTAAACCCAACGCTGCTCGCTCCAAGTTGAATAAAATGATTTGCAGAATTTTTTAATTTTTTTATATTGTGGTCGCTAATTGTGCAAGAAATTCCAAATTTAATTTTTGACTTTTTTAACAGATCTAACCCAGAAATTATTTTATCATAAGTCCCTTTATTATTTTGAGTAATTCTCATTTTGTCATTACTTTCTTTTTCCCCATCAAGAGAAATTGAAACCCCAACAGGATATTTTTTTATCGCTTTAACAACTTTTTCGTCAATTAAAGTTCCATTTGTAGTTATTTGAAAATCTGGCAGAATCTCATTTTTATCACAAATTTTTTTTATTTTGTCTAAACTTTCTATAAAATAATTTTTAGCCATCAAAGGTTCAGAACCATAATAGATAAATGTTAATTTTCTCTTTTTTGGATTTTTATTCTTTTCAAATCTAATCAGTTTATCTAAATATTTAATTAACGAATCAAATGTTTGTTTATCCATTGAATAATTTTTAAAGTTAGGCTCTGAGCTCCCTTCAACGTAACAATATTTGCATTTAAGATTACATCCAGTATTAAACAAAAAATAAATTATTTCTAAATCGAATTTGTTTAAATTATAAGATTTTTTTAAATAACTTATAAATTTATCTTCTGAATAAGAATCAGGAACTAAAAGATGTTCTTTTTTTAGTTGCACTACCGAATCGTTTGTTTTCTTATTTTTTAAAGAGAAAATTAATTCATTAAATTCCTTGTTGTTTAGAATATAAGATTTATTTGTTATTGAATGTCTCATGATGTAAAAACATTCGTCTTCGAAGATACATTCATAAAAATTTACAAATTTAGAAAATCTCATTATATAAGAAATAAACCTAATTTAATTTAGGAAATATTTTGCGTCAGGAGTTTCTACTTCATACATTGGTTGCTGTTCTTCTTTGCTATGGCTCCATCCATTGTATCTAAGTTCATCGTTGCTTTGGATGTCATGACACCAACCTTTGCAACGAAGTTCCATTCCGTCTATATATTCTTCAGCTTTTGCTTCAAGTTTTTCCATAAATTTTAGTGCTTATTCAACTTTTTAAAGATTTCTTTGATGCATTTTTCAAAATAATCTTCGGCGAAGTCGACTATCTGTCCAAATGAAGAAGAGCCCCTCAAATTTCTCAAACTTCCATTAAGAATATAAAGCCTCTTTTGAATGATATTTTGTGAGGAATTAAAATGTTATACATAATTGGTCTTGGACTTAATGAAAAAGGAATAAGTAAAGAAGGGCTTGAAGCTATTTCGAAATGTAAAAGGATTTATTTGGAAAATTATACTGTTGACTTTCCTTATACAGAGCATCAGCTTGAAGAAGTCATAGGCAAAAAGTTCAAAATCGCGGACAGGGAAAAAGTTGAAAATTTAAGTTTGGTTGATGAAGCTGAAAAACTTAATGTTGCTTTGCTGGTTTACGGCGCGCCCTTAAGCGCAACGACTCATATTACCCTAATTGACGAATGTCGGAATTCAAGAATAAAATTCCGGGTTATTTATTCAGGTTCAGTTTTTGACGGCGTCGCTGAAACGGGTTTGCAACTTTACAAATTTGGAAAAACTGCTTCAATGCCGAAGTGGCAAAAAAGTTTTGAGCCTGATAGCTTTATGGAAATCGTTAAAAACAACCAAAAAATTGGAGCGCATTCTTTAATTTTGGTCGACATTGGCCTTGAATTTTCAGATGCATTAAAACAGCTTGAGCTTGCAGCTAAAAAACATGAAATTAAGTTAGACAAAATTGTTGTTTGCCAACGACTTGGAACGCCTTCGAGAAAAATAATGTACCGGACTCTTTTAGATGTTCGTGAGTTTTCTGGAGTCTTAAAACCATACTGCATAATTATTCCTTCAAAACTTCACTTTGTTGAAAAAGAAGTTTTGGAAGGATTTAGTAAGAGGTATTGAATTAATTTTTACACCAAAAAATCTTAAAAAGAGAGTTTTCTTAGAATTTTTATGAATATAAATGAGACTGAAAAAGAAATTTTGAAATTTTGGGAAAAGGACAAGACTTTTGAAAAGTCCTTAAAAAAAACAGAAAAAGGAAAGCCTTATATTTTTTATGACGGGCCACCTTTTGCGACGGGACTTCCTCATTACGGACATTTACTTGCTTCTATTTTAAAAGACGTTTTCACGAGATTTTTTACAATGAATGGAAGACTCGTAAAAAGAAATTGGGGATGGGATTGTCATGGACTTCCTGTTGAAAATGTTGCTGAAAAAGAACTAGGCCTTAATTCTAAAGATGAAATTGAAAAAATAGGTGTAAAGAAATTTAATAATTTTTGTAGAAGTAAAGTTTTAACTTACGCTAAAGAGTGGGAAAAAACAATTGACAGGATCGGCCGTTGGGTTGATTTTAAAAATGGTTACAAAACAATGGACACAGAATACATTGAATCGATCTGGTGGGCCTTTAAAGAACTTTATGAAAAAGGGTATTTGTATGAAGGTGAAAAAATTTTAATGTATTGCCCTCGGTGTTCAACACCCCTAGCAAAGTCAGAAATTGCAATGGACAATTCGTACAGAAATGTAAAAGACTTGTCGGTTGTTGTAAAATTCAAAATTCTTGGCGAGAAAAACACTTATGCTTTGTCATGGACAACTACTCCTTGGACGCTTCCTTCAAACCTTGCTTTAACGGTTAACCCGAATATGGATTACGCCTTTGTCGAGGATTTGTCTGACAAGAATACTTATATTATTGCAAAAGAACTTGTTAAAAATTTTTACAAATCTCCTGATGAATATAAAATAAAAAAAACCTTGAAAGGTAAAGAACTTGAAGGAATTGAATACGAACCCCTTTACCCCTATTTTAAAGATACACAAAATGCTTTTAAATTTATTTTAGGAGACTTTGTAACCAGTGAAGAAGGAACTGGAATTGTTCACACTGCTCCAGCTTTTGGAGAAGAGGATAATGCTGTTTGTAAGAAGTACAAAATTCCAATCGTTCAACCAGTTGATGAAAAAGGGAACTTTACTAAAGAAGTTAGTGATTACGTGGGAAAATATGTTCATGAAATAAATGAAGAAATTGTTATTGATTTAAAAAAATCTGGGAAAGCAATTTTATCAAAAAAAATTGAACACGAGTATCCTTTTTGTTACAGATGCGACACGAAACTAATGTACAGGGCACTTCCAGCTTGGTTTGTGGATATTCAAAAAGTTAAGAAAAAACTTCAAGAACTTAATTTAAAAATTAATTGGATTCCCGAATTTTTAAAAGAAGGAAGGATGAAAAACAATATCGAAACTGCTCCAGACTGGAACATTACAAGGAATAGGTATTGGGCAAGTGCAATTCCAATTTGGAAAAGTGAATCCGGAAAAGTTAAAGTGATTGGTTCAATTGAAGAACTGAAAAAATATGCCAAAAATTTGCCTAAGGGAAAAATTGATTTACATAAAGACTTTTTAGATGGAGTAAAAATTGAATATGAAGGAGAAGAATATAAAAGAATTCCTGAAGTTTTGGACTGTTGGTTTGAGTCGGGTGGAATGACTTTTGCTCAGTTCCATTATCCTTTTGAAAACAAAGAATTTTTTGAAAAAAACTTTCCAGCTCAGTTTGTTGTAGAATACATTGGACAAACTCGTGCATGGTTTTATTACATGATGGTTTTGTCTGCGATTCTTTTTGACAAAATTCCTTTTGAAAACGTTTTAACAACGGGGACTATTCTTGCCGAAGACGGACAAAAAATGTCAAAATCTAAAATGAATTATCCGGACCCGAACAAAGTTGTTGAAAAATTTGGGGCCGATTCATTAAGATTTTATTTATTGAATTCGAGTCTTATGAATGCGGACAACTTTAACTTTTCAGAAAAAGGTCTTGAAGAAATTTACAAAAAAGTTTTAGTTCTTCTATATAATGTGAACAATTTTTATGAAATGTATAATGAAAAAGGTGACGAAAAATATGTTGAATCAAAAGAAGTTATGGATAAATGGATTATTTCGAGAATGAACAACTTGATAAAGGAAGTTGGTAAAAATTTGGGAGATTACAATACGATAAAAGCGACAAATGAAATAAAAGACTTTATTGATGACTTATCAACTTGGTATGTTAGAAATTCTAGAGAGAGATTCAATGAAGGAAATTTGAATGCAAGAAAAACTTTGAGAAAGGTTTTGGAGGAAACTTCAAAAGTTATTTCTCCAATTACTCCTTTTTTGGCTGAAAAAATTTATCAAACATTAAATGGAAACAAAAAATCGGTTCACTTGGAAAACTGGCCAAAGTTTGAGAAAAAGAAAATTGATGAAGAACTTGAAACCCAGATGAAGGTTGTTAGGGAAATTGTTTCAATGGGATTAAAACAAAGAGATCAAAATAATGTTCCATTAAAGTGGCCTCTTTCAAAAGTTGAATTTGCTTCAAAAGTTAAACTCTCTAAAGAACTTAAAGAAATTATAATTCAAGAGCTTAATGTTAAAGAATACTCTGAAAAAAAATCTGAAGAAGAGTTTGAAGTCGCTCTTGATTTCAATTTGACCCCCGAACTTGAAGCGGAAGGTTACGCGCGTGAAATCTCTAGAAAAGTCCAGGCTTTAAGAAAAAAGATGGGTTTAAACAAAGAAAATATGATTGAATTAAAAATTGAAACAGATAAGGAATTTCAAGAGATTTTGGAAAGTCAAGAAGATTTAATTAAAGAAAGGACAAATTCTAAATGGCTTAAAATTAGTGAGAAAATTCCTAATCAGCAAGGGGAAAGTGAAGAATTTAAAATCAAGAAAAAAAGAGGAAAAATCCAGATTGTTAAACTATAGAGGAGTAACTTTTAAAATTACTTCTTAGGAATAGCAATCTTTAAAAACTAAAAGCTCTTCAGAGGGTTAATAAAATGATAGTTAAGGACGAATTTTTGGGAAGGCTTCGAAAGATTTTTGATTTAAATCTTTATGAAGTGAAGGTTTGGACTGCTTTACTTTCTCGTGGGACTTCTACTGCTGGAGAACTTTCAACGATCTCTGACGTTCCAAGGTCTAGGACTTATGACATCTTAGAATCTCTTGAAAAGAAAGGATTTATTATTATGAAGGTTGGTAAACCTATTAAGTTTGTTGCCATTAAACCCGAAGAAGTTGTTGAGAGAGTTAAGAAAAATTTAATGGTTGACGCTAAGGAGAAAACTAAAAGACTTGAGACTCTTAAAGAAGATGAAGTCTTGAAAGAGTTGACAGGATTGTTTACAAAGGGTATTAAGTTCGTTGAACCTAGCGACCTTTCTGGGAGTCTTAAGGGAAGACAAAACCTTTACAATCATTTAGACATGATGGTTAGAGATGCAGAGAAAACAATAACAATGGTTACAACCGCTGAAGGGTTGAATCGAAAACTTGAAGCTTTAATGCCAAGCTTTGAAAAGGTGAAAAAAAGAGGAGTTAAAATTAGAATTGCTGCTCCAATTGATAAAAATAATTTGGCTATCGCTAAAGAACTTAAAAAAGTCGCGGAAGTTAAAAGTCTTGATAATTTTAAAGCTCGTTTCACAATTATTGATTCTAACCAATTAATCTTTATGCTTTTGGATGATGAAAAATTCCATCCTAACTACGACATCGGAATTTGGATAAATACTGAATTCTTTGCCTCCGCTTTGGAACAAATGTTTGAACTTGCTTGGAAAGAAATGAAAGCAATTAAATAATTTTTTAGGTTCAACAAAAAAAACTTTCTGATTATTTGCAAATTTTAAAAAATAATTATTTTCCTAAACCTTTAAGCGTGCTTGCAACTTTTTTCACACCTATTTTTTCAGGATAGATTGCAAAAGAAGCTTTAACTTTGTCGAGATATTTTCTATTAACTGACAAGATATTTTTTTTAATCCACGCTGGAGACACTTCGCTTAAACCTAAGATTCCAACAAACTCCTTAATTGCTTTTTCTACATTTTTCTTTAGGTTTTTTCCTTCGAGAAGAAGGTATCTTTTCTTTTCTCTATGCGAAGGGATTAGTGCTTTCATTATTGTTAAAAGATATAAATCCTTAAATATGTTTTCTTATTGATAACTTAATGGCAGAAGAAAAATCTTATTACAGAAACTACTGGACTTTTTTTGAGAAGTCAAAAGGGTTCACCGACAATCTTAAAAAAGTAATAGCTCCCGAAAAAATTTTTTATAAAAATTATGAAGACAAATATTTATTCATTGAATTTATAACAACTCATCCTGGAAAGATAAGAAAATTTGAAAAAGTTGTGAAAGACGAAAATCTCCTTGTCCCTAAAAAAGTCTTAGAATTGTCTTTTAATAAGAATTAATTTTAGAAACTATTTTAAAGGGATTTCTCATGGTTGATTTGAAAAAGATAAAATGGAAATTTGTACTGTTGGAGGTTTTGAAGAGGTTGGGAAAAATATGACGGCTGTTAAAGTCGGGGACGACGTTTTTATTTTTGACATGGGTTTTTTTCTTCCAGGAATTATAGAGTTGCAAGAAACTGAAAAAATTGATTACAGTTTACCTGGATTGAGACGGGTTGGAGGAATTCCCGACGAGAGAATTCTCGATAAACTTGGTTGGAGAAAAAAAGTAAGAGGAATTTTTTTGTCACATGCTCACCTTGATCACGTTGGAGGACTTCCTTTTTTGTTAAACAGATATCCAAATGTTAATGTTTATGGAACTATTTTTACAATTAAAGTTTTAGAATCTTTAATTGAGGACTCTCACATAAAAATAAAAAACAAATTGATAGTTGTAAATTCAAATTCTAAAAACAAAATAAAAACAAGTTCAGGAGAAACCCTCGTTGAATTTATTCATACAACGCATTCAACAATAGACTGCGCATTTTTGGCACTTCATTCAAAAGAGGGAATTTTCTTTTACGCACTTGACTTAAAACTTGACAACTATCCCACCCTGGGGCTTCCTCCAAATTATAAGAGATTTAAAGAAATTGGAGAAATGGGTGTTAAGGTGCTTATTATGGATTCACTTTATTCAAAATCTGAAAAAAGACCAGGAGGAGAAAAAGTTGCGGAACATCTTCTTAAAGAAGCGTTTTCAAAAATCAACGGAGGAAGTGATAAAGCCTTATTTATAACAACTTTTTCAAGCCATATTGAAAGACTTAACAACATTGTCAAAATTGGTCAGAAAACTAATAGAGAAATAATCTTCCTTGGAAGAAGTCTTGCTAAATATGTTGAATGCGCAATAAAAGCCGGGGAGTGCCCATTCAAAAACAAAATGAGAGTTATGAAATATCGTAGGCAAGTTGATTCTTTTTTGAAAAAAGTTGAACAAAGCAGAGGAAGATATTTAGTCGTTTGCACCGGTCACCAAGGAGAAAAAAATTCTATTCTTGACAGAATCGCTCGTGGAGACACATACTTTAGATTTAGAGAGGGAGACAATTTAATTTTTTCTTCGAGTGTAATTCCAACAGAAGTAAATCTTGAAGCAAGAAAAAGACTTGACGCTAAACTTAGGAAAATGGGGGTAAAGCTTCAAGTTGATGTTCATGTTCATGGTCACGGTAGTCGTGAAGACATGAGAGAGATGGTTAATTTGCTTAAACCAAAACACATTATTCCTGCTCATGGAAGTCAAGAACAAGAAGAACCCTTACTAAATTTGGCTCATGAATTTGGGTACATTGAAGGAAAAACCTCACATTTGGTTAAGAATGGAGAGGTTTTGGAGATCTAATTTTTCAAAGGACAAATTTTTAAACAACAAAAACTTAATTTAAACATGGTAAAAGAGGAAGAGTATCTGTTGACGAATCAAGAAATTCTTGGAGGGCTTAAAGCTGCTATTGGACGGGGTCAAAGTTTAAAACAAGCTATGATGAGTTTTTACCAATCAGGTTACAAAAAAGAAGAGATTGAAGACGCTGCTAGAGCTTATCTTTATTTACAAAAAGGAAATTCCGAAGCCCAAGTTTTAAATAAAAATCCCTTAAATGAATCTTCTAAAAAAGAAACAAATAAAAAAATAAAGAAAGGCTTTTTTGGGAGTAAAAAGAAGGATGAGAAACAATTTTCTGCAATAGCTAAAACAAAAGCTCCTTCATCCATTGAAAGAAAGGAACCTGAAGAAAAGAAAAAAATTGTTCAAAAAATTTCTTCTTATGAAAGCCCAAAAAATGTAAGTGTGAAGTTAAAAAGTAAAGCCCTTACAACCGTTTTGGTTGTGACACTTATTGTTTTGGTTATAATTCTTGGTTTAATCTTTTTATTTAAGGCTGAACTTGTCAATTTCATTAACGGTCTCTTTGGTTAAAATGACTTTAATTTATGAACCTGCTGAAGACTCTGAACTTATGCTTGGAACTTTAAAAGCGAGAGTAAAAAATAAACAATTTAAGATTTTGGAAATTGGAGTTGGTTCCGGATATATTTTAGAAAATTTAAAGAAAGTTGGATTCACAAATTTGAGTGGCGTTGACAAAAACCCCGAAGCGGTTAGTCTTTGCAAAAATAAGGGCCTCGAGGTTTATTTTTCAAACTTATTTTCGCAGGTTAAAAACAAGTTTGAAATTATCTTTTTTAATCCTCCTTATCTTCCAAAAGACAAAAATGAAGACAAAGAGTCTGAAGTTATTACGACCGGTGGAAGGAAAGGTTCTGAAATAATTAATAAATTTTTAAAAGACGTGAAAAAATACCTTACGCCTAATGGCCGAGTTTTTCTTTTGAGTTCTACCTTGACAAAAGGGATAAAATGGCCTGAGTCAAAAAGGGCCATTGTTAGTGAGAAAAAATTGTTTTTTGAAAAGTTAGTTGTTTGGGAATTGACTTTTTAGTTAAATTGATTTTAATATTTCTGGCAACTTTTGAGTTTCATCAAAATGGCCTTCATCATTTTTAACAATTACTTTTGCCCCAAGCCCCACTTCAAACTTCTTCCATTCTTTTGGAGAAACATGTTTGTCGTTTGTTGAAAATATACAAGTTATATTTCCCGTGTGATCTAAAACTCTCTCAAAATCAATTTTATTTGTTAACCATGGACGCGCAATTTTTAATTCT
>Ga0114931_10006852_pt1 | contig 13982 bp, 11 predicted proteins | sample 2SBtaG_FD_89579 | JGI IMG/M metagenome (GOLD analysis project Ga0114931, IMG submission 89579) | Deep subsurface microbial communities from Kolumbo volcano to uncover new lineages of life (NeLLi) - 2SBTROV14_V59a metaG | ecosystem: Environmental > Aquatic > Marine > Volcanic | place: Kolumbo...
CTTCCGGAAGGTCACGGCTCAAACGGAGAGTGGAGGTTCCACTGCCAAACTCGACGATACTCTTCGCATCGATCGAGCGTAGATCTTCGAGGATCGCTCGATAAGCGCGCTCTCCTAAGCTCCAGCTGGACCCGAACTCAAGTGCTGTGGTCATCGTGTTCTTGGTTTTCCGCGTCCGGTGGAGGAGTATACCGCCCCAGCGCGGTCAGTCCTTGTTGATAGAGAAGGTCGCCCCAGAGCCGGCTTCCGAGCAGGTAAGTAGCACCGATCAGTGCCACGATGCCCAGCGTGACGGCACTGATCAAGATCGCGATCGGTGGCAAGCCGAGGCCGCTCATCGAGCTTCGCCCGAGCGCGGCGGTGACCAAGATGATGATGAAGACCAACCCAGGGCCGGCGTGGACGCGGAGGAATGACCACACGTGCGCACCACTGACTTTGCTCGCAAGTACGTATAGCAGCAGGTAGAAAATGAGCAGTGCTACTAGCGTTGCCATGGCAGCGCCGACGATCCCTGCCCATTGCGCTCCGAGGAACGTGCCAACGACGATCAGGATTCCGTAGATTCCCTGGCAGGCGGACAAAGAAAATACGTGGCCCGTGGCCAAGATGACGCTGGCGGCCAGTCGGTAGCCGGAGCGAAAGTACACACCGAGCGCGAGGACCTGAAACGGGACCACCGTCGCTTCCCATCCAGGTCCCAGCAATACGTAGATGATCTCCGGACCGAGCACGACGCCCCAGGCGCACAAGGGCAGCGTCAACGCGGCAGTGGCCTCCGTGCCGACCAACAAGGCTTTCTCGAGATAACTCCGGTCACCTTGAGCCCTGGAGAACGCAGGAAAGAGCACCATGTTGTGGACGCGGCCGAGCATCCCGGGCACGGTGGAGATCAGTTGATAAGCGCGGCTGTAGTATCCGAGGGGCTTGGGCCCGAGCACGCTGCCGATCACCACATAGTCGCCGTGGAGCGCCCAAAAGTTCAGCATTTGTGAGAGCGTGCTGCCCACTCCGAATCGCAGCAGGCCGTGTGTCTCTGCCCCGGCACGGGGGCGCGCGAATCGGGGCCGGACGAGGAAGAACGCGAACACGCCTCTGAGCGCGAGGTCCGTGTAGTATCCTGCCACGAGGGCCCAAACCCCCCAGCCAGCCACCGCGACGGCAACCGACGCGAGCGAAGCCGTCGCCGAAGAGAGCAGGACGACGATGGAGAGCGCTCGGAAGGCCAATCTGCGCCGCAGGACCGCAAGCAGCAGCCCAGATGTGGTGGCCAGAGGCCCGGACAACGCTAGTGCAATCAGAACAACTGGCACCGCGGGGTCGTCGTATAGAAGGAGAACCGTGTTTGCGTTGAGCGCGATGACCGCCGCAACGCTCATCGAGAGGCCGAGTGCGACCATGGATGCAAACGCGACGCTCCCCGTGCTCAGATTCTTGCTTTGAACCAACGCGTGGTCCATCGACAGTGCGCCGAGCGGGCGAGCAAATTCGATGACGGTGACCGCCGCCGCGAAGACACCAAACTCGGTTGGCGTTATTAATCGTGCGAGTATCGCGAGAGTACCCAGACGAACGGGCAGGCTGAGAGCGATCTCGGCGCCCGACCACTTCGCGCCAACTCTTAGTCGCTCGCCAAGATTTCTAGGTCGCGTCGTCAAGCTCCCCCGTGCGAACGTAGCGGACGATCGGCTCGAGTTTCGCTTTCCAGGTGAGCCGCCTCTCCGCGTACCGGCGCATATCCATCATATAGTTAGGATTGCGTTCACGCAGCTTGTTGACGAAATCGAGTACGGCCTGTACGTCTATGGCACTTTCGTCTGCAGAAACTTGCTTCACGAACTGGGTGCCGTCAGGGAAATCGGGATCCTTACTCGCAAGAACGAAGGGGACGCCTCGCGCACAGTACTCTCTAGCCTTGAGCGAGCTCGAACGGTGCAGACCGAGACGATGCATACCGAGGGATCCTAAAGCGATATCGGCATGCGAAAACAGGGCATCCAACTCCCTGCCACTGCGCGTTCCGTAAAAACAGACCGCGTCCTCGATGCGAAGGTCATGTGCCAGCGTGCGCAGCTCCTCCATCGCGGGCCCATCGCCGACAATATCGAGTCTCACTGGCATGGCTCCTCCATGTTCGTGGTACTGCGCGAGACCTTGCAGGATTCGATCGATTCCATGCCAGCGGGCGAGGTTTGCCACCACGATGATTGACGTACCCGTTTCGCGAGAGGCCTTGGCTCTAAGCGGGATTTGGTCGACGTCGATTCCGTTCGCCGTTTGAATGCACGGAATTCCAAAAATCTCCGACTGTCCAAAGAACGTCACGATGACGTCCACGTATTCCTTGAGCCGCATACGGCCGAGATCATCGAGTGCCAGAAGCACCCGTTGCTTCGGACTTCGAAGCTCTTGGCGATATGGAAACGTCGGCACCTCCACGATGATCTTGGTGTTTGGGGTGGCTTTCTTAGTGGCGCGCAGGAATCGCATGAAGCTTGGAATAGCGAAGGGATAGCGGATGTAGAGAAAGTCGTAGTTCGCCGGGTGACAATGCTTCCACACGTGTCTGTAGAACAGGACGTAGTGATTGAACGAACGAAATACGCGTCCGGTTCGCGAGTATTCGGCGAAGCGTTGCCCGCCAATAAGAGGTCCACGTAGGCTGCTGTAGACGACGTCCACGGTTCCGGCGAGCTCAGCAAGCGCTGCACGCTGGTACTCCATCTTGTTGAGGATGCCCTGATTGCCCGGCAGGTCGGCCGAGATCGGACATAAAAACAGTCCCCGCATGGCAGCGGTCTGACCTCCCTGTTCCAGGAAAGCAAGTCAGCCGCGAGCGAGATAGTCGATCAAGACCGTCGCACTGCGTTCGCTGGCTCGGCCGTCCCACAGCTCGGGAATGCCGCCGACCTTGGTGCGGCCGGCAAGGATCGCCTCGACATTGTCATGAATGGCCTTTGGGTCGCAGCCAACGATGATGTTCGTTCCAACCGATACAGTCACTGGACGCTCGGTGCTCGTGCGCAGCGTCAGACACGGAATCCCAAGGACAGTAGTCTCCTCCTGCAAACCACCCGAATCGGTCAACGCAAGCTTCGAGCTTGCGGTAAGCGCCAAAAAGTCGAGGTAACCGAGAGGTTCGGTGAGCTCGAGATTCGGCATTGCAACCGCCCTCTCCAGCAACGAGAACTCGTCGAGCCGCCTCCTGGTTCGAGGATGAAGCGGTATGACGACAGGTAGTCTTTCTTGGATCCACTCGAGCGTGCTGAATAGTGACTCCAGAACGACTGGATCATCGACGTTTGACGGGCGATGAAGCGTCGCTAGCGCGTAGGTTCCCGGAGCCACCCCAATGGCCTCCAGCGCAGGACGTTTCTTCGCCTGTTCGAGATGGCTGAGAAGCGTGTCGATCATCACGTTTCCCACGCGGTGGATGGCAGATTGCTGGGCACCTTCCGCCAATAGGTTCTCATCTGCATCGGCGGAAGGTGTGAGCAGCAGGTCGGCCACACGATCGGTGACGACGCGGTTGATCTCCTCTGGCATCGTTCGGTCAAAGGACCGCAAGCCTGCCTCGACGTGTGCGCACGGAATGCCGAGCTTCGCAGCCACCAGAGTCGCTGCCATGGTCGAGTTTACGTCGCCCACCACCACTACGCAGGCGGGCCGAAGCTCGCTGAACGCGCGCTCGAGCTCGATCATCATGCGACCAGTCTGCGCCCCATGCCGGTCGGATCCAATGCCAAGGTCGACGTCCGGGCGAGGGATGCCGAGCTCGTCGAAGAAGATCTGGGACATTGCCGCATCGTAGTGCTGGCCGGTGTGAACCAACATTTGCTCCACATCGACATGCCGGCCGAGCGCGCTCATGATGGGCGCAATCTTCATAAAGTTCGGCCTCGCGCCGACCACGTGGACGAATCGCATGCGGCTGAAGGCTAATCCAAATGCGTCAATGACTCAAAAGCCCCCGTTGTTGGGGTGCTGATGCGATCCGTTGCGGCTATCGTAGAGGCGGCGGAAAGGCGCTGGCTGTTTCGGGAGACGACGGACCAACATGTGCGGGATAACGGGATTGTGGTGCGCGGGTTCGGTGGCCGAGAGCAATGCGCGACAGTGGCTAGAGCGAATGACGGCAACGATGGTGCATCGAGGTCCCGACGCCTCGGGAATCTTTTTCGATCGCGACACAGGCGTCGGTTTCGGGCACCGACGGCTGTCCGTCCTGGACCTCAGCGAGCGGGGTCAACAGCCCATGCAGTCCCATTCGCGTCGTCACTGGATAAGCTACAACGGCGAGGTCTACAATGCGCCGGAAATTCGTGCCGATTTGGAACGTCGCGGTGTTGGCGTTGAATGGCGAGGGCACTCTGATACGGAGGTGGTACTCGAGGCGATTGAGGCCCTTGGGTTGCGGACGGCGCTGGAACGGTTCCGCGGGATGTTCAGCTTTGCCCTTTGGTACAGCCACGCGAAGCGTCTATCGCTCGTCCGAGATCGCCTCGGGATCAAGCCCTTGCTGTACGTGACCGGCGGCTTCGGTATCGCGTTCGCATCTGAGCTTCAGGCGTTCTACGAATTTCCTCCCTTCAAGCCGCGCCTCGATCGCTTTGCGCTCGCTTCCTTTCTTCGATATGGCGTCGTTCCTGATAGCCAGTGCATCATCGAGCAGGTCTGCAAGGTGCAGCCGGGAACCATCGTTCACTTCGATGCTCCCCGGAGCAGCGGTACACGAGATGGTTTCTGGGATGCTGCGAAAATCGCATCCAACGGCCTGACCGAGCCTTTCCAAGGAGTTCGAGAAGAGGCGATCGATGAGCTGGAGCGCTTGATCCAAGGATCGGTTGCTCTGCGCATGCGCTCCGACGTGCCTTTTGGCGCGTTCTTGTCCGGGGATATCGATTCTTACACCGTCGTGGCGATGATGCAGCAGGTCTCTTCGAAGCCGGTCAAGACCTTTTGCATTGGGAATACCCTGTCCGGGTACGACGAGTCGAGACACGCGGAAGCGGTTGCCGCGCATTTGCAATGCGAACACCACACGCTGATGGCCGACCCCTCGGACATGTTGGCCATCGTTCCCGAGGTAGCGCATCATTGGGATGAGCCTTTCGCCGACTCCTCGCAGATTCCTACTTTCCTGGTGTCGCGACTCACCCGCGCGCACGTCACGGTTTCCCTCTCAGGTGACGGAGGTGATGAGCTCTTTGCGGGTTACAACCGCCACGCTTGGGCTCCTCGTCTATGGGAGCTCGCACATCGTCTGCCCAAGAGCGCTAGAAAGGCGTTTGGCGCCCTTCAGCTTCTCCGCGTCGACGATTGGGACAGGGCATTTCGCGCAGTCGGTCTAGGGGACGCGCTAAGGCTCCCAGGCGACAAGCTATACAAGGTCGCCGCGCTTGCGGAGGTCGATTCGCCTCACGAGCTCTACCAGCGGCTACGCTCTCAGTGGACGGATCCCGCAGAGGTCATGGCTGGCGCCAATAAATTCGAGACGCAGCTAGTGATCGATGGTTTCGATGCCCCATTCGCGCAGCAGATGATGTTCTACGACCTCATCCAATATCTCCCCGACGATATCCTCACGAAGGTCGATCGCGCTTCGATGGCCGTATCGCTCGAGACGAGAGTTCCGCTGCTCGACCACGAGGTCGTGGAATTTGCCTGGCGGATTCCGCTGAGCTGGAAGATCCGCGGCCGGAGCCAAAAGTGGATCTTGCGGCAGGTTCTGTCCCGCCATGTCCCGGCAAGCCTTTTCGAGCGGCCGAAGACAGGTTTTGGTGTTCCGGTGGGACAGTGGCTTCGCGGTCCGCTCCGGGACTGGGCTGCCGACCTGGTCAATAGCGGCGGGCTCTCTCGTGACGGCATCTTCGACCCTGATGTCATCGCAAGTACTTGGAAAGCGCACCAGGCGGGACGTGGAAACCACGATCACCGGCTCTGGGCTATCCTCATGTTTCAGTCTTGGTGGAGGGCCAACCGGCGCAGCATCGAGGCGTAGTATGTCTGGTCTTGAATTGACGATGGGGCGATGAGCGACGTTCTTCCGGTTTTGCTGGTCACGATAGCTGGGGTGATCTTGGCGATGGCTTGCTCTACCGGGCTTTCGAGACGGGAGCGGAAGTGGGTCGTCGCCTCGCTCGTCATGCACGTGGGTTTCGCCTCCGCGCAGGTGCCGATCGCACTCAACTTCTATGGCGGCAGCGATATGTTCGGGTACTTCAGCTATGGGGAGATTCTAGCACGGATGATGGAGCGAGATCCGCTTCACATCATTCCAGAGGTGACTGCGCTTCTGCTACACAAGCCGCATCATCTTCCATTTACGATCATCGGCTCGGGCACCGCCACCGGCACCATGTCTGCACTGGCTGCCTGGTCCTTCTACCTCCTCGGCCCGTCCAAGTACGCCACGTGCATCGCCTTTGCGATGTTCTCTCTATCCGGCAAGATCGCCATGTATCGCGTCTTTCGAGCGAGCGTTGAGCCTTCGTTCCGCTGGCCGGTGGCGATCGCCACCCTCTTCGTGCCGTCATTTGTCTTCTGGTCCTCGGGCCTGATCAAGGAGGCGGTCGCAGTCACCGGGCTCGGATGGGGCCTCTTTGGGATCTACCTTTGGATCGGCAAAGGTCGCTGGGCTCTTGGCTGGGTGCTCATGGGGGCGGGTGCTATTCCGATTCTGCTCATCAAGCCCTACATCCTGTTTCCGCTCGTGCTCGCGGGAGGCAGTTGGTACTATTGGGCTCGCAGTCTGAAGCGAGGTCGCATACGCGTTCGCCCCGCTTATCTCGCCGTTGCGGCGGCGCTGGGCGTTGGCGGCATCGTTCTGCTAGCGCAGTACTTTCCCGAATATGCGCCGGACGCCTTCAGCTCGCGCACCTCTGAGCTCCAGCACATCGGCCGCGGTTTGCGTGGTGGCAGCAACTATGCGTTGAGCGGCGATGTGCCGACCACGCTTGCCGGACAGCTGGTGTACGCACCGGCGGCGCTGCTGACTTCACTCTTTCGACCTGTGATCTTCGAGGTGCGCAATCCGCTGATGTTGGCCAACGCCTTGGAAACCACGGTGCTCACACTGCTGTTCGTCCGGATTTTTTTCACCCGGAACCTTGGCAACGTTCGTCGCCAGGTCATGGACCAGCCTTTCCTCGTATTCTGCGTCGTATTCGTGATCGCGTTTGGAATAGCGGTTGGGCTCACGTCCACCAACTTGGGAACCCTGTCGAGATACCGCAGCCCCATCATCCCGTTCTTCGCGGTTCTGCTCCTCGTTTTAGGAAAGCCCCGTCGCGCTCGCTCCGGCATGAAGCAGGTTCGCGGGGCTCCGGAAACCGTGCTAGGCGCCGTCTAATGTATGGCTTCCGTCGATCAACGAAGCTCTATGAGAAGGGTGATGTTGGGGGCGACGTTCGACTGCCGAACTTCCTCTGCATTGGCGCCCCCAAATGCGCGACGACCTGGCTGTTCCAGTGCCTGTACGAGCATCCCGCAGTCTACATTCCAGACTTCAAAGAGGTCAATTTCTTCACGGTTTGCCGCTGGGGAGCTGACTATGAGACGAAGGGCATTGACTACTACACAGAGCTGTTCGGTGCCGCCAGACGTGACCAGATAATTGGCGATTTCTCGCCCAACCTACTGCATGATCCTCATGCGCCCGAGCGTGTGAAGATGCTTCTTCCCGACGCGCGTCTGATCGTGATGATTCGCAATCCGATCGAGCGGTCGCGCAGTCACTACTACTATGTGCGCAATCGGACCCACTATCGCAGTCACTCTTTGCAGGATCTCGTCGAGGATCCTTCCGCTGATCGAGCGGCAGTTCTCTCTCAGGGATTGTATGGCCAGCAGTTGGAGCATTGGCTCGATCACTTCCCGATGGAGCAGTTTCTCGTCATCAGGACTGAGGAAGTGCGCGACGCCCCTGAGCAGCTCTTCAGGCGCGCTTGCGAGTTCGTTGGTGCCGACCCGAGCTTCGTTCCGCCATCGTTGAGGCAGGTAGCCAATCCGGCCAGGTCGGTGCGCTTTCCTGCTCTGTATGGCCTAAACTTGCACTTCAGTCGGTTGTTGGCGACCCATGGCTTCGACCAGGTGCGGGTCGTGTTAAAACGTGCGGGGGTCGCGCGCTGGGTGCGGCGGGTCAACGAGACGCCCACAGACAATCCCCCTCTCACGGACCAAGAGATCCATGATTTGGCCGCCTTCTATCGCCGGGACACAGCGCGTTTGTCTCAGCTTCTAGGCCGCGATTACACCGATTGGCTCGAGGTGAAGCCTCGTCAGTAGTCATGCGCTCAGGCTCCGTCCGATGGAGGCTGCTGAGGCAGATCTCGTAGCGTTCAGGGAGTGTTTCGAGCGCAATGGCACCATCCGACGACTCGACACACTTCGTTGGCAGTACTTCGAAAACCCCACCGGTGAGCTGTTCGTCGACCTCGCCGTCTCCGATGACAGGATCGCTGCGATCTATGCGGTACAGCCAGCATTCGTCCGGGTGCGCGGAGATCGAATGTTGGCAGCGCAGTCCGTGGATACGTTGGTCGACTCGGAGTTTCGTGGACGCGGGCTTTTCCCCAAGCTGGCTGAGGCGGTGTACTGGCGAGCTCGCGAACATGATGGGGCGTTCGTATATGGCTTTCCCAATGCGAATTCAGCGCCCGGCTTCTTCAACAAGCTGGGCTGGCGTTCGCTCGATCCCGTTCCGTTCTTGGTGAAGCCCCTCCGCACCGGGTTCTTCGCATCCAAGTTGCCGCTCGGGCGATGGTTGCGGCGACTGCCTGATCTCCGTCTTCCGATAGGCAGCCCGAAGCTGTCAGCAACCCAGGAGCTTCGTCCCATCACGGAGCTCGGCCCAGAGCTGGGTGACCTGTGGGAGAGGTTTGCCGCCGAGGTGACGGTCGCAGTCGATCGGAGCCCGCAGTACCTGCGTTGGCGGCTTGGGAAGCCCGGGGAGCGGTATGAGTGCTTGGGAGTCTTCGAAGGGACGGAGCTCGTTGCCTTTTGCGCGCACACCACGGTCGACAAGCACGGTGGGAGGATCGGCTACGTCATCGAGTTGCTCCACGATCCTGGCCGCCGGGAGACTGGGACCGCGCTTGTCTTGGAGTCTCTCCGTCGCATGGCGGACGATGGGGCAGACGCCGTATTGGCATGGGGCTTCGGGCATTCCCCCAACGCCTATGCTTACTCCAAGGCTGGGTTCTTGCTGCTTCCCGAGAGACTTCGTCCGATAGAGCTACATATCGGCGTTCGGCCTCTGGACGAGTCATTGACTGCACTGCTGAGCGATCGACGCAACTGGTATATCAGCTACTGCGATTCGGATACCGTCTAATGCCTCGGGGCAGTTTCATCATCTCGCTTGACTTCGAGCTCCATTGGGGAGTCAGGGATGTGGTGAACGTTTCCATGAAGAAGGATCATTTCCTTCGTGCAAGGGAGGCGATCCCCCAAATGCTCCGTATCTTCAAAGCACACGAGGTGCATGCAACATGGGCGACCGTCGGGTTTCTTTTCGCTCGCGACAAACGTCATCTCTTGGATCACCTGCCTGAGCTTCGTCCGACATATACGAAGCGCCAACTCGACCCTTATGCGTTCCTCGACGAGATCGGCGACAACGAGCGCAGCGATCCGTTTCACTACGCACCCTCGCTGCTTCGCGCCATTGCCGCGGTTCCCGGCCAAGAGATCGCGTCGCACACCTTCTCGCACTATTACTGCCTCGAAGAGGGACAGAACGAGCAAGCTTTCAAAGCCGATCTTCGCGCGGCGGAAGCGATTGGCGCGCCTTTTGGCAAGGTGACGGAGGCGTTGGTGTTTCCACGGGGACAGTACAATCCCGCCTATGACTCCACGCTAGCGCGACTCGGCGTTCGGACCTACCGCGTGCCACCTGCCTTTTATCCGTACCGGCCGCGCCGGGCCGACGAGGAGACTCTCGCTCAAAGGGGTTTGCGGTTGCTCGACAGCTATGTTCCGATTGGCGGGCAGCATGGCGACCAGCCGAGCCCTGACGCGAGCGGCACGGCGCCGCTTCACGCGGGTTTATTCCTCAGACCGTACTCACGAGCACTCCGTCGGTTAGAGCCGATTCGAATCCATCGCATCAAACGAGCCATGCGTGACGCGGCGGGACGAGGGCGTGATTTCCATCTGTGGTGGCATCCACACAACTTTGGCTCAAATTCTCAAGAAAACCTGGCCACACTCGATGCCGTGCTGGCGGAGCACCGCTTCCTCCGGGACCGCTTTGGGTGGCCGAGCCGGAATATGAGCGAGGCGGCCCGTGCGGCGGAGGAGCAGGAGTGAGCCGACAGCCTAGGATTCTGGCCCTGGCTGCTTACCCGGAGCGTTCAGCGGCGACGCGATTTCGTCTCACGCAGGTGCTGCCCTACTTACGCGATCAGGGATGGGAGGTGCGCTTCGAGCCGTTCGTCGAAGACGAGTTCCTGACCAGCTTCTATGCACGGGGACACCGATTCAAGAAGGCGGCTTATCTTGGGTCTCGCTCGCTTCACAGATTTGCATCGGCCGTCAAGGCGGCCGGCGTTGACGTGGTCTTCATTCAACGTGAGGCGGCGCTAATCGGCCCGGCCTATACCGAATTCATCCTCCATTCGTTGAAAGGACTGCCGATCATTTTCGATTTCGATGATGCGATCTGGCACTACGACTTGCCGAGGTCGACGCACCCGATCGCCGCGCGCTTGCTCAAGGATCCGGGCAAGTGCTGGTACACGATGCGCCGCGCTGCTTTGATCGTTGCAGGATCGAGCTACCTCGCGGAGCGCGTACGCGAAGTGACCTCGAAGGTCGAGGTAGTGCCCACGGTCGTATCTTCCGCGACGTGGACGCCATCGCTGGGTCGGATCGAGGGCGCGCGCCATGGGGGAGGCGCCTTGCGCATCGGTTGGGTAGGCTCGCACTCTACGGCGCACCAACTCGAGCTAGTCGAGCCAGCTCTACGACAGCTGCGGGCCGATGGGCACGACTTCGAGGTCGACGTGGTCGGGGCCGGCGATGACTTCGCTCTCGACACGGTAGACGTGCAGTCGCGGCCGTGGCGGCTCGATGAAGAGATCGAGGACTTCCGACGAATCGACATCGGGCTCGCGCCCATGCACAGCGAGCCGGTGTATGAAGGAAAGTGCGGTTTCAAGCAAATCCAGTACATGGCCGTCGGCGTGCCTTTCGTTTCTTCGTGGGTCGGTGGGGCTCGCGAGTTCGTGGTTGATGGAGAAAACGGGCTCGTCGCCCACCGCGCGGAAGATTGGTACCGGCATCTGAAGGCGCTGCTCGAGTCTCGAGAGCTTCGCAAGAGGCTTGCTCAGAACGGGCGAAGGCTCGTCGAAAAACACTACTGCATCGAGCGGCAAGGGCCGCGGATCGCTCAGTGCTTCGCAGAAACATTGCAGCGAGCGAAGACGACACGAGGGCGGTGATCCTGAGCGTCTTAAAGCACGGCTCCTGCATCGACTTTTTTGAACTGGATCGTATAACGCTGCCGCATGCGAGAGCGTCTCGACAGTGTGTACATCACCTATTGGAGCCTGCTCGACCCTTTGTGCCAGAGCCAGAGCCTTCCGTACCTTCTATCGCTCGCTCGTGAGGGTTATCGTTTGGGACTGATCACCTTCGAGCAGCCACGCTGGCGGATGTCCGCTGACGCGCAGAGAGCGAAGCAGAAGGAGCTGCGCGCCAAAGGGATCGAGTGGCGACCTTTGAGCTACCACAAACGACCCGCCGTGTTCTCGACGTTCTATGACGTCGCTATAGGAAGCGTGGTGGCGGCCCGCTTGGCAAAACGCTCGCGCGCAACGGTGATTCATGGTCGTGCTTCGGTCTCGAGCGCTATTGCCGCGATAGCGGCGAAGCTTGGGGGGACCCGCCTTTTCGTCGACGCAGATGGGCCGCTTTCTCAGGAGTACGTGGACATAGGGGTATGGAAGAAAGGATCACTTGCTCATCGGCTCACGGCATGGGGCGAGCACAAGGCGATCGAGATGGCTGACGTCGTAGCGGTGCTAACCAAACACCGACGAGCCGAAGTATCTTCGTGGATGACCGACACGCCGATTTACATCCTTCCGTGCGCGGTAGATCTCGATCACTTCGGTCCGTCGCTTGGCGATCGGGAGCGGCTGCGACGCGATCTTGGGCTCAAGGGCACCGTGTTCGTTTATGCGGGCAAGGCAGGAGGCTGGTACGACACCGAGGGAATGGTCGCCTTCATGGAGACGGCGAAGGAGGTGTTTCGACCCCTCACGCTGCTCGTCTTGACCCGCGAGGACCCCGCGCCCTTTGAGGAGTTATGCGAGCAAGCCAAGATCGATCTCGTGACGCGTTCGGTCGTTTCAGATGAAGTCCCGAGTTATCTCAGTGCCGGGGACGTCGGATTATGCTTCCGGCATCGATCCCCGTCACAGCTGTCCTGTTCACCGATCAAATTGGCGGAGTATCTCGCGTGCGGTGTCCCTGTCGTCGCGACGTCCGGCTGTGGGGATTATGACGAATTGATCGAGACCGAGCGCGTTGGCATGGTGATCAAGGATGATGATCCGGAGTCCTATCTAGCAGCGGCTCGAGGAATCGAGCGTCTCCTTGCCGAGAAAGCTGTCGGCGAACGATGTCGCTCCACCGCACGGCACTTCCTGGGGCTCAACGAGGTGGTTGCGCCCCGTTATTCGGAAATCTACGGAAGCTTGTGTTCGCCGGGCGAATAGCCTGCACCGATCGATGCAGGCTCACATGCGTCTCAAGACCACGTCATTGTACATTCGTCCGTGAAGGGCCAAGTACAAGAGTTCGAAATCGTAGTTGATGCAGAACTCGTTGACCGCTTCGATGACGCCATACTTCGAGAAACCGGAAGACTCGAAGTAGATATAGTCATTCATAGCCAATAAGCCGTTGGGCTTTAGTTTGGCACGCGCGGCCTCTAGGTCCTTCTTCACCCCTTCGTAAGAATGGTTCCCGTCGACGTAGATCCAATCGAAATAGTCATTCGGCATCGATTTGATCACCTCGGGCGAATCCCCGAGATGTGCCACCACTTGCCCCCCTGTGATTTCTCGGGTGAATTTTTCGCGTGCCCCATTGATCGATGCGGCATCAATATCTACCAGATGCAATTTTTCAGGCTGCGTGACGTTCAGGATCTTCGCCGAGTATTCGCACTTCCAGATACCGATCTCGGCGCAGGTCGCGCGTTTTGGCATTAGCTCGAGCATCACGTCCCGGTTCGCTATCACCCGGCAGTTGCGGAGATGCTTGTCCTGAAGGGGCTTGGAAGGTGGCCACATGGCGCGTCGCTGCTCGACCGTCAGGTCTTCGAGGCAGCCCAAGCCCGACAGCCGTCGTAGAAGTTTCTTGGACCTTTGAACGTGTCTTCGTAGCATTCTCATAAGCGTACTTCGCAGGGAAATTGGTGCGCGCAAGCATCCCCGCACAACGTTCCTCGGAACGCGTCCGCCCTTGACGGCTTCTTCGTCCCAGCCGTTTAGGCACCCTTGCCGTTGGCTAAGGAGCGCGAATATCTTGCCACTGGGCTACCTTTTTGGGAATTGTATTGCTCTTGCGTTGTCGGTATGATCGACATCGCGAAACAGGGGCCGAGATCGCGACATGGCAGTCCGGGCACGGCAATGCTGGTCAGAGGTGGCTTTTTCGATGGGGTGGTGATCGCTATGGGTGTACATAGAGCGTTTCTAGGATGTGTTCTCGTGGGTGGCCTTTGTCTCATCGGGGTCGGTTGTGGCAGCGGTGACAATATTCCGATAGGAGGCAGTGGCGGCAACGGGGGCCAGGGTGGCATGGCCGGCATAGGTGGCATGGCCGGCGCAGGTGGCATGGCCGGCGCAGGTGGCATGGCCGGTACAGGTGGCATGGCCGGTACAGGTGGCATGGCCGGCGCAGGTGGCATGGCCGGTACAGGTGGCATGGCCGGCGCAGGTGGCATGGCCGGCGCAGGTGGCATGGCC
>Ga0114931_10006853_pt1 | contig 13981 bp, 12 predicted proteins | sample 2SBtaG_FD_89579 | JGI IMG/M metagenome (GOLD analysis project Ga0114931, IMG submission 89579) | Deep subsurface microbial communities from Kolumbo volcano to uncover new lineages of life (NeLLi) - 2SBTROV14_V59a metaG | ecosystem: Environmental > Aquatic > Marine > Volcanic | place: Kolumbo...
CTTCTGAATGCTTTGCGTTACGAACAAGAACACCAAAGCCCAGAAACGAAGCTTCTGAATGCTTTGCGTTACGGACAAGAACACCAAAGCCCAGAAACAAAGCTTCTGAATGCTTTGCGTTACGAACAAAAACAACAAAACCCAAAAACAAAAAAGTTTCTGAATGCTTTGCGTTACGAACAAAAACAACAAAACCCAAAAACAAAAAAGTTTCTGAATGCTTTGCGTTACGAACAAGAACACCAAAGCCCAGAAACAAAAAGTTTTTGAATGCACCAAAATACGAATAAATAACTAATAAATAACTAATAAAAAATAGTCATAAAAAACTAAAAATGATTACAAACATAAAACCAACAAAATTGTTTAAAGAAATTTATTCTATTACAAAAGATGATGGATTAATGGTCATTCCAAAAGATATGAAACCATGGGTAAAAAAACAATTTGGCAGCGTAGCAAATGTTGAGAAACAAAGAATTATTCGAATAGATAATGAATATAGTATGGAAAGTGCGCTATTCAACGAGCTTCGAGCAAAAAGACCAATTGATGCCAAATCAAAAGTTGTTCTTGAATATAAAGAAGGACCATTCTCTAGTCCAATTAAAATGACTCCCGCAGACACATTTGGAAGAATAAAAGGAAAACACTGCGTAACTGCAAGCAATGTTGCAAAATATGACGCAGTGCATGGACTAGTAATATTTGGACAAACAAATCCTTGGAAAGTAACTAAAGAAGAACTAAAAGATTATCTTGATACAACTCAGAAATGGATAAAAAAAGCAGCTAAAGAAACAAATAGACAATATCCATATGTTATGTGGAACTGTTTATGGAAAGCTGCTGCAAGCATAATGCATGGACATATGCAAATAGTGATGGGCAAAGACAAACACTATGCAGAAATTGAGAAGCTTAGAATGATTGCAGAAGAATATCTAAAAGAAACAGGGACAGATTATTTTGAAAAAATATATTCAATCCACAAAGAACAAGGACTTGCCATGAAGTATAAGAAAGCAAAGATACTTGTTTATCTTACTCCAAAAAAAGATAAAGAAGTTTGGATAATATCAGAAGCTATAAACCCTGATGCAATATACAAAGTTTATTCTGCATACAAAAAAATGGGCGTACAGTCATTTAATATGGGAATATATCTAAGCCCTCTTGACGGTAGCTGGAAAATGCCAGTAATCACACGATTTGTTGATAGAGGAAAACTCTCAAACAAAACAACAGATGTTGGTGGAATGGAGATGTTTACAGGAACAAATGTAATAGAAACAGACCCATACAATGTTATGAAATATTTGTAAATTAAAACATAAAAAAACAAATTCTACTTTTTCTCAATAGCTAAAGAATGAGCTTCTAAATAGTTATGTACAAAGTTTGTCCAATCAGTAAGATTTGCAAGACCCTTTGCAATTAGTTTGTTTTTAACACGTTCTTCATGATTAAGCATTGCAAACTCATAAAGCATATTGTATAAGTCTTCAACAACTTCATCATCGGAGCGATTAAGCCTTTTTAGTACTTGAATGCCTTTTAGTCCTTTTGTTGGAATATTAGGTTCTATAAATCTACCAAAACCAGCAAGGTCTGTTGTAATTGAAGGAACACCAAGAGCCGCAGCTTCAACAGGAGTATAACCCCAAGGTTCGTAGTAAGAAGGGAAAATTCCCAGGTGACTTGCTGAGAGAGCATCATAATATGAAAGGTCTAAAAGCCCGTCTGCACCAGTTAAATAAACAGGATAAAAAATTACTTTTACTTTATCATCTTCTTGGTTATCAAGACCTTGACGATTAAACTCTTGAGTAATTGAATCATTATCAGGGTTCATCAAATAATGAGTACAAACAGGAGGGTTACCTGGCCTCTTAAAGACTTCAATATCCTTCTCTAGATTTTTTAAGAACTCCTTTGTAAAAATATTTTTTGAAGAGAGAGGAATTCTCATAACAATATCACTAATTATACTATCAAGAATTTTATTTGAATTTGCATACACATAAGTCTTAATATGCTTAAAATAATTCTTGTTTTCAAGTAAATCAGTATTTAATCTATTCACTCCACTCGGAATCCAAAAAAAAGCACTAATAGTTCTTGTAGTATTTTCTTTTTTCAAACGTTCATTAAGCTTGCCAAGAGCTTTAATCAAAACATCAATACCTTTATTCTTGTATTCATAGCGACCCACAATAAAAAAAGTCAGATTGTGGTCTAAATCTATGTTGTAATAAGGATAAAAATAATAAGTCAAAAACTCTCTTACAAGTTTTTTAGTAATACTATGCTTAATTGAAGTCTCCTCAATAGTTGGAAAATTTTGGATAGTAAGACCATTATTTAGAATAACTTCTGGTTTTCGACCAAGAATTTTTTCAGCTTCAATAGCAGTAATTTCTGATACTGTAGTAAAAATATCTGCGTTTTGAGCACAAGCCCTCTCTGCCAAAACTTTATCTTGAACATTATACTGATAAGCTTTTTGTATAGGGTCAATCTTATCAAGAATATTGTATAAATCCTCTCCATTTCCTGAAAGAGTTCTTCCAAGCATTGTTGCATGAGTTGTAAAAACAGTTCCAACTGATGAAGAGAAATCCTTTAGATAAAATATGGCAAAACCACTCATCCATTCATGAAATTGACCAACAATTTTCTTTGAAGGAATAATTTTCTCTATTTCTTTAAGAAGCATACCAACTGCCCAAGACCAAAGCATTGGTTCTTCAAATTCCCAACCAGATTTCATAGAATCAATTTTATTAGACTCCCATAAAGAGGCCTTAATATCATTTTTTTCATTAATCAGACCGCTAAAGTCAATGAGAATAGTTTTAGGAGAACCATCAATCTTCCAGGTTCCATAGTGACATTTAACACCCTTACTTTCCAGAGCATCAAATGCTTTTTTTATTGGAGAAGGAGGCTGAACTTTTTCAAGCTCAAGACGAGCTTTGTTCTCAAAATAAGGACCAATCATGAAATAGTTTTGATACTGCTCCATCATTATTGGAGCTTTACTTCTAACAACAGTATATATCCCACCAACTTTATTACAAACTTCCCAAGAAGCTTCAAACAAATAGTCTGGCTTTCTAGAAGCGTAAATATCTTTTTTATCTTTTTTTGAAATATCCATTTTCCTTTTTAATTCTGACATTATACTAACCACCATATCAAAGAAGCAACTGCTCCTCCAACAAATAAACCAATAAATAAACCATAAATAAAATCCCTTGCAATAATTCTTCTCACAGGCAATAACTCATCATTCTCTTTTTTAGCCTCGACACTCACAAGTTCATATACTTGCTCTTTGTTTGTTGCCTTAGTAAGCTTTTCTGCTAATTCATCCTTGTGAAGAATATGTTTTAACCAATTAGAAAAATCTCTTCTAACATGGTGCTGCATGAACTCTTTTTCATCAAGAGTAAGAATAAGATTGGCAAGATCAGTTAGGTTTTCTGCAGCATGACCATTTACTGAAAAAAACATCTTATTCTTTGGTAGCATAAAACAATTCACCTCTTTAAAAAAATTATTGTTACAACTTTAGTTGTGCAATAACAATTTTTATCTTTGTAACCTTATTGAGGGATTTTCTAAAATTAAACCATCATTGACATTAACATTTTCAAATCCCTTATTAGCATCAAATACATTCGAATTAATTGAAACATCCTCAATTGAATTAAGTGAATTAAGTGAATTAATTGAAGAGTTAGTAATATTTTGAGACCCTATTTCAGAGTTTACATTTAATTTTGACTCAGAGTTATTTTCTAAATTGTTCTTTAACTGAACTCGATTAATTCTAAGAGATAAATCATTTAACACATTCATCATGTTGATAAATCCTTCGTAAGGACTATCATAAGGATTGAAATATTTATGAACATCCCCATCATTAAACCACTTAGTACACATGTAATAAAAATGGTCAGATGTAGTCATCTTTCGCCAATCTTCAAGGATTTTTTTATCTCCCAAAGCCTTGATTTTTTCTTCAAAAGCATACAACTCACTTATCGCAGAGTTTTGAATTTTATTACCAAGCCAAGCAGATAAATCACGCTCAACATCAGCCCATGAAACAAAATTATGAACATCAACTTCATCTCTAACTTCAAAATTTAATAATTCACTTGGTTTTATGAATCCAACACCCATATTAAGAAGCTTTCCTGGCATATGTTCTAAAAACTGAAATATACCTGTATCTGCCCATTGATGTTCACCAAAGGTTTCATAGTCCATAAAAAGATTTACTGTCTCACCAGGACTATTTGTTACCCAATTAGCAAATTTCTCCACTGTGAGTGGATGATCTTCCCATGATTTCTGGCTGAACCTAAAAGCAATATCATCACTTAGCTTGTAGTTCTTTAGCAAGAGTTTTAGATTTTTAGTAGTCTTTGCCTTATATACAAAATTTGGAGAACGCCAACCAAGAACATGGTCTGCCCCTTCTGCAACTATACCCTTATAACCCATTTCTTCAACATCATGAGCTAATTCATTATTATATATTAACTCCGTATTTCTAAAAATTACTGGTTCTTGACCAAACAACTCTTTTATCTTCTCTTTGTGCATTTGGACTTGGTGTTTAAACTCATTCTTTGAATATATATAGGATAACGAATGATAATAAGTTTCAGATAAAAATTCAACAGAGCCAGTTGCTGCAAGTTGTTTAAATAAATCTAGGACTTTGGGTGCATACTGTTCAAATTGTTCAATAGCAGTTCCTGTAATTGAAAAAGCAACTTTAAAGTGACCATTATTCTTTTTTATTAAATCTAATAATAATTTATTTGTTGGAATATAACATTTAGCTGCAACCTTCTTCATAACTTCCTCATTTTTCTTATTGTCAAAATAATCGGAATTCTGACCTATTTCAAAAACAGAGTACTTTCTCATTCTAAAAGGCTGATGTACTTGAAAATACATGCAAATGTTTTTTTTCATTTTGATTTTTTCCTTCTTCTTCACACAAGTTTTTTGTTGTTATTTATTACTATTTCTTGTTATTTCTTAATTCCCACTAAGAACCTGATGATAAACATCAATACATTTCTTTGCAGGAATATTCCAGCTAAACTTGCTTACCTCAAATGAACCATGCTCAACTAGTTCTGAATGGAGTGAACGATAATGAATAAGTGCAAGTATTTTAGCTGCAATATCATCAACATCCCAAAAGTCAACTTTAAGGACATGATTTATGACTTCACTTACACCTGATTGTTTTGATATTATTACAGGAGTTCCAACTTTCATTGCTTCAAGCGGGGTAATTCCAAATGGTTCGCTTACAGATGGCATAACATATATTTCTGCCATTTGATATGCTCGACTGACATCTTCTCCTTTTAGGAAACCTGCAAATAAAACCTTATTTGCAATTCCTAGGCTTGCTGCAAGCTCAATCATTTTTGCTTCCATATCACCACTTCCTGCAAACATAAACTTAATTGTTGGGTCATATTCAAGGACTTTTTTTGCTGCGTAAAGGAAGTATTCAGGTCCTTTTTGAAGAGTGATTCTTCCAAGGAAAAGAACAATTTTATCTTCAGGATTAATATTAAAATTCTTAGTTTCCTTAAACGCTACAGCGTTATGGACAACTGTTACTTTATCTGGTGAGACACCATAGTGTCTTGTAACCATGCTTTTCGTATAATTTGAAACTGCAAAAATTCTGTCGGCAGCATGAAATCCTTTTCTTTCAAGGTCATAAACATATTGATTCAAACTATTTCCACCAGTTCTATCAAACTCAGTTGCGTGGATGTGAACTACTAGTGGTTTACCGGATATCTTTTTTGCTTCAATTCCTGCAAGGTAAGTAAGCCAATCATGAGCGTGTATTATATCAAAGTCTTCATTTTGTGCAATTAATTTTACACGTTGGCTGAAACGATAAACCTCTTCAAAGAGGTTCTTCCCATAAAGACTTGCAACACCATCCTCTCGTTTCTCACTAATTCTTAGTTGCTCTTCATAAGTTTCTTCGTTAAGGTAGGGCGAAAGCAGACTTTTAACTGCTCTAATTTTGAAATTGCTCTTCTGGATTAGTTTGTCAGCTACAATTAGGTTAACATACTCTCCTTTCATATTTTCTGGGCCTGTTGGCATAACAAAAGTAACTTGTACTCCTTGATTTGCAAGACCTTTTGTAAGTCCAAAACAAGCAGTTCCAAGTCCTCCTGAAAACACAGGTGGAAATTCCCAACCTAACATTAATACTCTCAAATTAAATCCCTCTTTTTCCCGGTGAAATACCAAAAAAAATAATTGTATTTTTCTTGTATTTAATGATTTTAATATTCTAAAATCTCATTAAAATCACTACCTATTTATGGTGTTTGGCGTCGAATATTTAAATAATTTGTTATAATTAAAAAATAATTAAATTAACTTAATATACTAATTTAGTTAATTAGCTAGTTAAATAAATAACAAAAAGAAAAACTTTATATACCCGTCTACAAGAACACATAGTATGGACTATTCAAGCTTGCTAACCGACTCAAGATGGACAATAATTAAGGAATTATCTAAGAAAGAAAGCAGTCCAAGCGACATAGCGAAAAAAACAGGCACAACCATAGCAAATATAAGCCAACAAATAAGACTTTTAGAAGCATATGGAATAGTAAAAAGAAAGAAAAAAACCAGTGAAAATAAATCAGGAAAACCAAAAACAATCTACACAATTTCAAAAGATGTACTTGAAATAATAGTTATAACAAAACACTTCTGCGAAAAGAAAAACTTCGATTTAGACCCATTACAACAAGCAATACTAAACCTGTGGTTAAACCTCAGACCAGAAGACTGTTTTTACCTAGAACGATTTCTTCTTGGAAATGATGACCTAATAACAAAATGTCAAGCAATAGGAATATCAAAAATTAATAGTGACTCATACGAACTTTTATTAATAACAGAACAAATAGATGAAATAAGACGAAAGTATAGTAATCAAGAAATAAAAAAAACAACACAAACAGGCACAACAGAAACAAAAAAAATTATCTGCTGGACACACAGAATGACAGAAATAGAAACAGGATTAAAAAAGAATGAAGAACATTTCAAAACACTAACAAACAATCTAAAACCATTTTACGATCAAAAAGACTATTTAGCAAAAATAAACAATATGAAAAACGAACAATAAAATAAACAATAAACATAGACAAACAAGAAACACAATAATAAAATAATTGACCAAAAAGTCCAATAAAAGACAAAAAATGGAAATACTAGACAAACTAAAAAAGGAAGAATTAGAAGAACTATACTATTTATTACAACAAGGACACTTCGAAAAAATTGTCAGAAATAAATTAGAAAAGTTTAAAAATTCAAACAAGGTTTGTCCAGTTTGTAATACAGAAACAAAAGAAGATGAGGGGTTAACAATCATCTTTGGATCACCAAACATGAGACAAAAAGCAACATTTGATGGTGTTGATTGTCTTGAATACTTTTTAACCAAACTAAAATGAGTCTAACAGATATAAAACGAATAATAGAAAAAAGAAAGTACAACCTAACAAGCGTTCTACAATCTGGAAGAAATGATATAGATTTATCAAGACAACACCAAATGTACGGCGCAATAAAAGAACTTGAAAACGTCCTAAGAACAATAGAACATTATTATGACCAAGAAATAAAATTAAACTACCCACTAAACCTAAGAAACGAATTAGAAACACCAATACTTGAAAGAATAAGCAAAAGAATAAACCTAACTTTTAAGAAAAAAATCAAAATAAATTCACAAATAAATAACGAAACAAACTCACAGATTCAAGAATTACAAAAAGAACAAAGACAATAATAAACATGAAAAATTTCTACAAAGAATTATTTTTCTCGCTTTTTTACAAACACCAAACTAAAAATCTAAACTTCTAAAAAAATACGGGTTCACCAGTATGCTTTTCAAACAATAAAACCATAGAAAAATAAATAGGCGTCGCAAGAAGAACAAGAACGCCTGTTATAATCTTAAAAAGCAAAGTCAAATCTAACTGAGCAAAATAAGACATTAAAGGCACAAAAATAATTAGTGGAATAACTAAAACAAAGCCTATGAATGAAAAATAAATCTGACGCTCATCAACTGACAAAAGACTTTTTGCAAAGAAAGTATGAGCCATACCAAGAATAGAAGAGCCAATAATAGATAATGCACTAGCAACAATAATTACAGGAAAAATAGGGTTAAAAGAGAGTGAAAGAGGAAGCATAGCACTAAGCAAAGTTCCAAATACAAGCATAGGAGAAACACCAATATGTCTCTTAAGCTTTCTAGTAAGCCAAGGCCCAAGAAGAGAAAAGGTTGCTGCAACAGCAAAAACAACAGCCACATTAGTAAATCCGCCAAGATAAGAGTTCTTAAACTCATTATAAATAAAAATTCCATAGAATGAATTTCCAATAACTTGAACAAGACCAGTAATTAAAGATGCAATAGTCAAAAGCAATACAGCCTTCTTAGAAAAAAGAGATTTGTGAACCTTTGCAGCGACGAAGAATTTACCAATATAAGTTGCAAAAGTATGCTCTTTTAAAAAGTCAGATTGTTTAATATAAGAGAAAATCAAACCAGATATAATAAACAATAATGCAGTGAGTTCAAATGAGATAAGATAACCATAAATATTAAATGAAAAAGCATGACCAAATAAAGAAAAAGAGACTAAATCACCAGGGAACATATCAATAATATAACCAGACACAAGCATTGAAATAATCATAACTAAAATTCCATACTTAGCTAGCCAAATTAACAAACCTGAAGAATGTTCACGCTTAGTATTTTTCTTTAAGAAATCAGTGTAAACCTCTCCATGAGCAACAACTCCAATTCCACCAACTAAAAAAGCCACAGCGTACAATGGAGGAGACTTTAAGACCACTGCAAAAGACATAAATAAAAATGAGAATCCATAAATTATACCTGCATTCCTAATAAAATGTTTAGATAAAACTTGAACACGAGAAAACTCTTTAAGAAAAGAAGATAAAAACAAAGAAATAATCATTCTAAGACCATTAATTAAACCAATTAAGAAATAACTAGCACCCGATAGAAAGAATAGAATATTTACAAAAGGATGAGATACCAAACCATAAGCAATCTTATCCAAAAGCTCCTTATAAGCAACTAAAGACATTTGTTTTTTATGATGAATAATACTAGAATCCTTAATATTAGAAATTGCAGAGCTAATAATCATATCAATATCTGAATCTAAAAGACCTTTTTTAGAAAGAATTGATTTAATCTCATCTAAAGTATAATTTTTAGAAAAAAGTTCTCTAACCTCATTTAAATAATCCTCATCCATTTTTTAATCAACCAAATAATAATACACGCTAAAGACTAAAAGAACAATGCTCTATTTAAATTTATTGACCATAAATTTACTGACCAATATTTAAAATAAAAAAATACTGAGAAAAAAACGCAAAAAAAATAAGAAAAAGGACAAATAGCATAAACAAAATATTTTTAAACAATAATAGCAATATTTTTCTTTATGAAAATAACATTCGGTCTACGAAAAATTCTTGGACAAAAATCAGGTCAAATAAAAAAGAAGTGGGCATATGACGCTCAAAGTACCTTAGTAGCTCCACCAACAGTGTGTAATTTAGGTAATCAAGATCAAAAAAATATTATCTTTGGAACAAAAGAAGGAAAAATATTCTTAATGAATAAAGACTCCCAAGTTCAATGGGTATTCGACGCTAAAGAACAAGTTGATCAAGTAGAATTAATGTTTCTTGACGTAGAAACCGCAAATAGCATACAATCACCACCAAATATATATGATATAGACGGAGATGGCAAGAAAGAAATACTATTTGGCTCAGAAATGGGATTTGTATATGCACTAAACTACGAAGGAAAACCAATATGGAAATTTAATGCAGAAGATGCCATAAGAGGTGGACTAATTATAAAAGATATAGACGGAGATGGCAAACAAGAAATAATCTTTGGGTCCTCAGACAGAAATATCTACATCTTGTCAAACAAAGGAAAACTAATAGAAAAAATTGAAATTGAAGAAGAAATAGAATCAACACCAGAAATACTTGGAAACAAAATAATATTTGGAACAAATAAAGGAACAATTCACTGCATTAGAACAGACGGAGAAAAACTATGGACTTTCCAAACAAATGAAAAAATAATTGCCCAACCAAGCATAGGCAAAATACAAGGCGATGAAAATAACTACATAATTATAGGTTCACAAGACCAAAGACTCTACTGCCTAAGTGAACAAGGAGAAGAAATGTGGAATTTTAAAACCGACGGAGCAATATACTCAAAAGCAGCACTCGCAGACATAAATAATGATAAAAAACTAGAAATAATCTTTGGTTCATGCGATAATAAAGTTTATGCATTAGACTCAAAAGGAGAACAAATCTGGTCTTATGAAACAAATTTCTGGGTTGTAGCACCAGTTATAGTAACAGACATAGATAACGACGGAAAACTAGAAATAATAGTCGGCTCATACGACCATAACTTATACATACTTGATGCAAAAGGAAATTATATGCTAAACTATGTACCTGGATTATCAGGAGTAATGCAACAAACAGGCTCATATTCAGAAATTGCAACATCAGAAGCAGGCGTGACAGTTGGAAAGAAATTATGGCAATACCAAACAGAAGGAATAATAGTTGGCTGTGCAGTAATAGATGAAGATAAAGAGATAATTATAAATACAGAAAAAGGTTCAGTAGATAATCTGAAGTTTGAAGAAAAATAACACTAAACTTAAAGACCAAAAAAACTAAAAATAATTGTTTAAAATTACAAAAAAGAGGTTTAAAATGAGTGAAATTAAAAGAGTAAAAACGTATATTGAAGGGCTAGACGAAGCAATGGAAGGTGGAATACCTGAAAACCACATAATACTTGTGAGTGGAACTGCAGGTTCGATGAAATCATCCGTATCATTCAACATATTATACAATGAAGCAATGGCAGGAAAAACAGGCATATATGTCTCACTTGAACAAAGCTATGACTCTCTAGTTCAACACTTTACAAACATGGGACTAAATCTTGATAAAATAAATGTTCAGCCAGTAAAGGATTTAACGAGAATAAATGAAGTTATACACAGTGTTAACAACTCAAACACAGGTTCAATAATAGTTGTTGATCTTGGAACTATAAGAAAAGAAATCAAAGACATAAAGATGATGAACAACAAAAGTTGGTTAAATGTAATTAAAAACATACTAAAAAAAATCAAAAGCGATACAAAGTGCTCATTGTTCACATTAGATTCACTATCAGCACTCTACACGTTATCAAGATTTGAAGACCCAAGAGTGGATTTATACAATGTATTTGAATTTATCAGAGACTTAGACTTAACAACATTCTTAATCTCAGAAATGCCACTTGATGGAAGCAAATACTCAGAATACCAAATAGAAGATTTCTTGTCAGATGGAATCATATACGTAAGACTAACACCATTTAGAAGAAACATTGTAAGAGAAATCTCAATAGTAAAAATGAGAGCAACAAACTGTAATAACGATGTTTACTCATTAGAATTCAAAGACGGAAGATTCAGAGCACTCTATGGAGGACAAAATCCCCTACTATGAGAATAAATAAAAAATCTTTGTGCACAATACTACTTGCAAGCATAATGATTTTAATGTCTGTAAGTGTAAGTGCAGAATTTGAAAGTTATATAGATTTGCCAAGAACAAACCCAGCAGTCTTTCCAGATGGAACACCAATAGCTTTTGAATCATACGCTTTTAATGGAACACAACCATACTTATTTAATTGGTACTTTTGCAGTGGATGCTCACCACAGATATCAAACACAGAAGACCCGGGAAATGTTACTTTTCCCGGACTTGGAACCTACAAAGTATTATTCTCAGCACAGGATTCCAGCTCCACACCAGTCATAATAAACGACTCAGTAACAATCAGGATAAGACTAGCCTATTTAGCCTACCCGCAAAACAACACCTACTGGGGAAAAAACACTGAGATACCATTTGATGGACAGGGTTTGACAAGTGATCCGAGCGCATCACTCACATATGAATGGGACTTTGGAGACCCAATAGTAAACACCGCATATGCAAGTGAAAGAACAAAAGAAGACCCGGTTGGAGTAAACTACACACAAAATGGAAGTTATCATGTAACATTTAAAGTTACAAATCAAAACACACTTGAAAGCGAGACAGACGACATATTTCTAAACATACTTGAACCAATAGGAATAAATTTTTCATGCGAAGTAAGAGAAAATAATTGTCAAGGAAAAGAAATAGAGCTATTAAGACTATTCAGGCCATTCAATAGACATGTGAGACCACCTCAAGACCCTAATGTTGGTCTTTACACTTATCCGCTATGTTGTAAGACAACAAGTCTAGTTCAACAAGAAGCAACAGGCATAGGTTCACCAGCAATATACGCCTCACTTGAAAACAACGCAGACGCTTTTGGACCAGAAACATCCGCACCAGCAGGAGGTGGAGCATCAATAAATCAAAAGATAGACTCCGCATCAATCAACCATTACGAACTGACAAGCTATTATGGTGCAGCACCACAATGCCAAAAAGTGAAAGTAGGCGCCAATGGAGATTGTCAGGACTATAATAACATGAAATGTGTATATGAATTCTATCCAGGATCAGGACTAGGAGACCTTGGACACGTATCAGAATGCACAAATGAAACAACACCAAACTCCTTTGGAGAAGACACATGGGCACAATGTTGCGTAATAGCAGAGGATTGTACGAATAATATAGATGACAACAAAAACATGTGGTTTGACTGTACAGATGCAGATGCATGCACAGTCCCAAACTATGAAAGAGCATGTGGAACAAGTGATAAATTAGAACAAAGCCCAACATGTAGTTGGACAAATAGTTATTGCAATGCCACAGGATGTGACTTTACAGGTTATAGTAAACCATATTATGATGAAGCAAGACAAACATACGGATTTGAACTATTTGACGCAACACATCCAAATTGTGTAGTATACTATGATAATAATACTGCAAGTTGGATAACAGAGAATTGTGCACCTGGAACAGATGAAAATGATGTGGTACTGCCTCAAGAAGTTATTGATCAAGTACCAATAATAAATGCAGAATATGCTCCAAAAACAACAACTGCTTATGAAACATATTTTAGATGCAGATATTACTATTGTAGCGCTGGACAAGATGAGAGTGGAAGACCACTTCCAGCGTTCTCAGAAGACATGATAAACAACGGTAATGAAGCAAGACACTGTTGCACAACAGGAAATTATTGGAATCCAAACACAGATAATGGGGATGGAACATTTGGAGCCTGTGAACAATTCTCGGAATGCTATAGTCCTGTTGACTTCTCAAATAAATATCCATGCCAAAGTGATTTTAACACAGAACTAAACAACTGGATTGATGATGTATATGGAGAAACAAATCCTTTGCACGCACCAGAAGACTGTGTTAGAGACGATTTGTTAGCATCAGGTGTGACAACAGATACTGCCTGTTGTCCTGTTTGGAGCTATAATGAGAACACCTATCAAATGACTGATATAACGTATTATATGGTTCAATAAGTTAAAAAACAGACTAATCTTACATAATCTTTTTTAATCAACAAGCTTTTTCTAATAAAATAAGGGTTGAGAAATAAACAAAAATCACAATTAAATCCTAACACGCCCTAAAGGATATGGTATTTCCGGATTTAATTTTAAACATTGATTTTTGAAAGCTCAGAAAACTTTGTTTTCTGGCTCCTAACAAGTTTTACTTGTTATGGATTGAAAACTCTCTCGAGTCGTAACAAAAAACTTTGTTTTTTGGAACCCAGAAATTTTTAATTTCTGTTGAATCA
>Ga0114931_10006854_pt1 | contig 13980 bp, 14 predicted proteins | sample 2SBtaG_FD_89579 | JGI IMG/M metagenome (GOLD analysis project Ga0114931, IMG submission 89579) | Deep subsurface microbial communities from Kolumbo volcano to uncover new lineages of life (NeLLi) - 2SBTROV14_V59a metaG | ecosystem: Environmental > Aquatic > Marine > Volcanic | place: Kolumbo...
CCGGTTTCGCCGATGATGTGGTCAAAACCAATGCCGTGCAGGTGCTCAAGCAATTCGGCATCGACGACGTCAGAAGCATTTAAGGGGTCGAGCATGAAGATTCAATTCAATCCAGACCTCACCTACCAAAAGGACGCCATTGATGCCGTGGTCGGCATCTTTGAAGGCCAGGAGACATGCCGGACAACCTTCACGGTGACGTCTGCTCCTGTGATGGACAAACACGGCCAGATGGATGCGCTGGCGGCCTCTGAGCAAAACGATCTCGGCATAGGTAACCGCCTGCGTCTGATTGAAGAAGAGCTGCTCGAAAACACCCAGCAGGTGCAACTGATAAACGGCCTCAAGCAGTCCAATGCCCTGAATGGCAAAGATTTCACCATTGAAATGGAGAACGGCACGGGGAAAACCTATGTCTATCTGCGCTCGATTTTTGAGCTAAACCAGAAGTATGGCTTTACCAAGTTCATCATCGTGGTGCCCTCCGTGGCGATCAAGGAAGGTGTATACAAGTCCTTGCAGATCACCGAAGAACACTTCCGCACACTCTACGACAACGCGCAGTTCGACTATTTTGTCTATGATTCTTCCAAACCAGAGAAGGTGCGAGATTTCGCCATCAATGATTACATTCAGATCATGGTGATCAACATCGATGCCTTCCGTAAGAGCTTCACTGACCCTACCAAAGAGACCAAGGCTAATTTAATCCACAGGGTACATGAGAAACTTAGCGGTTTTAAGCCAATCGAACTAATTAGTTCCACTCATCCGATCGTCATTATCGACGAACCCCAGAGCGTGGACACGACAGCCAAATCCAAAGAAGCCATCGCGTCGTTCAATCCGCTCTGCACCTTTCGTTACTCGGCCACCCATGTAGAGAAGCACAACCCGCTCTACAAATTGGATTCCATCGACGCTTACGAGCACAAGCTGGTCAAGCAGATCGAGGTGGCGTCGCTGAATGTGCAGGACGGGCACAACAAGGCCTATATCAAACTCTTGAGCGTCGATAACCGCAAGTCACCCATCACTGCTCAGATTGAGCTGGATGTGAATCAGGGCGGTGGCGTGAAGCGAATGAAAAAGAAGGTTAAAGCCGGGGATGACCTGCTGGAGCTTTCAAAGGGCCGAGATCTCTATGACGGTTATGTGATTAACGATATCTACTGTGGTGAAGGCAACGAGTATATCGACTTCACCAGCAAGCCCGACGTGGTTCTCCTCGGCGAAGCCATCGGTGGTGTCGATGATGATGCCCAGAAGCGCCTGCAGATTCGCAAGACTATCGAGGAACATCTGGAGAAGGAACTCAAACTGGTTCCCCAGGGGATCAAAGTATTGAGCCTGTTCTTTATCGACCGGGTCGCCAACTATCGCAGCTACAACGATGAAGGCCAGATGCTCAAAGGCAAGTATGCCCAATGGTTTGAAGAGGAGTACCGCCAGATCGTGTCCAAGCCAAAGTATCAATCCCTGTTTGAGGAGATCGACCTTGGCCTGGACCCCGAAGAGGTACACAACGGCTACTTCGCCGCGGACAAGCGCAAGAAAACCGACCCGGACAACCTGATTCGTTATAAAGACTCTTCCGGTAGCACCGCTGATGACGAAAGCGCTTACAACCTCATCATGAAAGAGAAGGAAAAGCTGCTGAGCTTTGATTCCAAACTGCGCTTCATTTTCTCCCATTCTGCCCTGCGCGAAGGCTGGGATAACCCCAACGTATTCCAGATCTGCACCCTGAATGAGACGGCCTCGACCATTAAAAAGCGCCAGGAGATCGGTCGGGGACTCCGGCTAGCGGTTAATCAGGACGGTGAGCGGGTCCATGGATTCGACGTCAACACCCTGACGGTAATGGCTAACGAGTCCTACGAGGATTTCGTGAAACAGCTGCAAAAAGAGATCGAGGATGAGGAAGGTATTCGCTTCGGCCTGGTGGAACAGCATCAGTTCGCCAATATCGTCGTAGCCCACGAAGGCGAAAAGCCAAAGTTCCTGGGCGCAGAGCAGTCAGAAAAGGTTTGGCAACACCTGGTGGACCAAGGTTACATCGATACCAAAGGCAAGGTCCAGGACAAACTGAAACTGGATCTCAAAGACAACAAGGTCGCATTGCCAGACGAGGTGAAGGAAGTCGCAGGTCCAATTTCAGCGCTATTGAAGAAGGTTGCTGGTGGGCTGAACGTCAAAAACAAGGATGACCGTACACCAGTCAAGCTCAACAAGCAGGTCTACCTCAGTGACGACTTTAAAGAGCTGTGGGATCGCATTAAGCACAAAACCGTCTACCGGGTTGATTTCGACCCAGTAGCACTGATCGACAAGTGCGCGAAGGAAATCGAGAAAAACCTGATTGTCGGCAGAACGCGCTTTAACTATGACAAAGCAAAGGTTGCCACCGAACGCAGCGGCCTGGAAGTAAGAGATGAAACCTCGCAGACCCACGTCTACGACATAAGAGATTATCAACTGCCGGATATCGTCAGCTTTTTACAGAACGAAACGAATCTGACCCGCCGATCTATCGTGGCTATCTTGCAGAAATGCAATCGTCTGAAAGACTTCAAGAATAACCCACAAAAATTTATCGATGAAGTAACTGCCATCATCATCAACCAGATGCGGTTGTTCATTGTGGACGGGATCAAGTACCGAAAGATCGGTGACGAGCATTTTTACGCTCAAGAGCTATTCGAGGATCAGGAACTCACAGGCTATCTGAACAAGAATATGCTGGAGACACAGAAGTCAGTCTACGACCATGTCGTGTATGACTCCGACATTGAGGAGACCTTCGCTCACGCCTTCGAAAAGAGTCACGATATCAAGCTCTACGCCAAACTGCCCGGCTGGTTCAAGATCGACACCCCCCTGGGCGGTTATAACCCCGACTGGGCTGTACTGGTTGAACAGGATGGTAACGAGAAGCTGTACTTCGTCGTCGAAACGAAAAGCAGTTTGTTCAGTGATGCATTACGCCCGAAGGAACAAGCGAAAATCGATTGTGGAACCGCCCACTTCGAAGCCTTGGGGCAGGAAGCCAAGTTCGTTAAGGCCAACGACTATGATTCGTTTACGGCTCAGTATTGATAACGAGACAAACCTAAGAACTAACGAGTGAATCCCTATGGTAACTTATGATCAATTGATGCTACCGCTACTGAAAGCTCTGGTAAACCTAGGCGGCTCTGGCAGCATTGACGAAATCTACGAAGAAGTTGTCGAGCTCGAGAATTTCGACGAAGAAACTCTTGCCCTCCTTCATAACCCAGAAAAAAGCAATCAAACCGAAATAGGTTATCGCCTGGCCTGGGCGCGGACATATCTGAAAAAGGCTGGCTATCTTGAAAATTCATCCCGAGGGGTTTGGGCACTCACCGAAAAAGCCAAGAAGGCCGACACGATAGATAGCCGTGAGATCGTCAACTACGTGCGCTCTCTATCTCGCCCCACAAAATCCGAGGACACGAGCCCGGACGACCCAACTACAGCGGTTGATGATTTGCCGGAAGAGACCCATGCGTGGCGCGAAAGGCTTCACCATATTCTGATCGAAGAGATGACCCCAGATGCATTTGAACGCCTGACTCAGCGCCTGCTGCGTGAATCGGGTTTTATCCATGTTGAAGTCACTGGACGCACCGGAGATGGCGGCATTGATGGCAAAGGCATCGCTCGCATCAATGGGCTCATGAGTTTTCATATCGCATTTCAGTGCAAAAAATACAAAGGCTCTGTCAGTGCCTCTGATATCCGTGATTTCCGCGGAGCTACAGTCGGCCGTGCTGACCGTGGCATGTTCATTACAACAGGCAGCTTTACCAAAGCCGCCATAGAAGAAGCCAACCGGGATGGTGCCGCACCAATTGACCTTGTCGACGGTGACCAGCTGGCCGATAAGCTAAAAGAATTAGCTCTTGGCATTAAGACTGAACTCGTTGAAAAAGTCACAGTTCAGCCCGATTGGTTTTTAAGCCTCTAGGGCGTATTGATGAAGACATTGGCCATACATTTCAAGGAAAATTGCAGCATGCTTCGGTTTGGCAATGCGGAGTTTGAGGAGGGTTGGTTATGATCGATCTTGCCTCTATCTTCAAGGACATGGACAGAATGAAGGAAATCACCAAAGAGACTGTTGAGCGCGCAAGAGCAAAGGAGCCAAAGCGTATCTGTTTTGCAACGACACATGCATCGGAACCAAAGAGGAAATCGCCACCACTATTTGTTGGCACCATTAATGTCCCATTTGGCGAAGGATTTAACAGGCTATTCCCACATACATTGTTTCCAAATCCGCGAGATCGTTACCACGAGGATTCTTACTGGCTGGGAATCGAATCAGAGGAAGATTTCGAAGAAATTGATGCATGGGTAAAGAGCCAGGGGGAGCGGGTTTTTCTGCGTGACTGTTTGTATACATCGATAGCCATGAGCCATAACTTCACGGATGATGGTGAGAGAACGGAGATCGGTGAACTGGAGTACCGCGCAAAACAGAACCATGACATGGAGGCAGTTGAAGCACTGGCGGAACACTGTGCCAACACAATCATGGATATCCCGCTTTACGGCAAGGCAGATATGGTCTGCGCGATACCACCAAGACCAGACAAAGGTTTTGACCTGCCATCACTGGCTGTATCTATTATAAGTGGAAAGATTGGTAAGGAAGATATTACCGGCCATTTTTCATTTGCTGCAGAAAAAAGGTCGGTCAAATCCGCAACCCTTGATGAGAAATGGGATGCTTGGAACGACGCCGCAATAGCCTTTAACGATGATTTAACTGACAAGAAAATCATCCTCATTGATGACAAGTATCAGTCAGGAACCACCATTCAATATATTGCCATGAAATTGCAGGAGGCAGGCGCACATCATGTTCTCGGATTGAGCATGGTGAAAACAATGCGGGATACAGACAACCAGTAAAAATGGGAACAGAATGAACAAACATAACGCGACAAATAAAAAGGCAGCGATGCCTGCTATTGAAAAGATAGAGCAGACTGACTCTGTCTATCCGCGTCGCCTGCTGACCGTATTAAAAAACAAGGCTCCCAAGACACTATACTTGCAAGGGAATATTGAGCTTCTGGAATTGGATGGAATTGGTTTCTGTGGCTCCAGAAAGTCCAGCCAAAAGGGAATAGATACCGTCAGGGATTGTGCTGAGCAAGCTGCTAATGTCGGTCTCACTGTAGTTTCCGGTAATGCGGCAGGCATAGATTTTGAGGCTCATTATCATGCGCTCTCTGCGAATGGCACCACCATCCTTGTTCTACCTGAAGGTATTAATCATTTTCGGGTAAAGCGTGCATTGGCTCCAGTCTGGGACTGGGAGCGCACTCTTGTAATAAGTCAATTCAATCCTGATGATGCATGGAAAGGTTATCGTGCCATGACACGTAATCAGGTGATCATAGGTCTAAGCAAAGCAATGATCGTCGTAGAGGCAGGGGAAAAAGGTGGGACCATGAACGCTGGTACAGAGACACTCAAACGTGACACCCCGCTCTACGTGGCTGAGTACCAGGATATGTCTGTTGATGCCCGAGGCAACAAGAAACTCCTCGAACTTGGCGGAAAGCGGCTTGCACGTAGCAGGTCAACGGGTCGCGCCAACATGAAGAATATCTTTGATGATATCGCTAAGGATCCAGCAACATCATCACAGCAAGACCAGATTGGGCTTCTATAGGCAGGAACTCCGAATGTCTGAATACAAGCTGTCACAGGGAATCATTGCACTCAGCCAGGCATCGAATTGGGATCAGGCAAAGCTGGAGTGGTCACTTGATAGTATTTACAAGGAAGAAGAACCAGACACATGCCTCTGCGGACATTTCCCTATCATTGAAATCTGCATCCTGAGAAATAGACTGAATGCAAATACAGCTGTTGTTGGAAATTGTTGTGTTAAGAAATTTATCGGATTGCCATCTGACAAAATATTTCAGGCGGTCAAGCGCGTCCGTAGTGATGATACCAAGTCTCTAAATGCTGAAACCATTGATCATGCTTTTCGCAACCTATGGATTAACGAATGGGAATACAACTTTTACATGGATGTCTTGCGCAAGCGGAAGCTCTCGTCAAAGCAGGTTTCCAAGAAAAGACAGATTAACGGCAAGGTTCTCTCAAAGATTGTAAACGCCCGTCGTCGAGATTAAATACAGTAAAGTCCAGCTTCTGCTGGCGACGTCTGACAAGCACCCTTTAATCGTTTACCACCAGCCTAAACTCATCGTTTCAACTGAGCAGGCACATCTTCATGCTCAGGTGGTTGCTATTTTACCAGTCGAAGTGATGGGCGTGAGGCATTACTTGATGTCACTTTCGCTTTACCCTGCAATACATTGAGCATTAAACCAAATGTTAATTCATCAAGTTCTTCCGGCCGAATCATTAATTCTCGAGCTACATCATTCTTGCTAACACCATCTTCACGTAGTGAAGCAAAGACTTTCTTCAAAATCTGCGAAGATTCAAAAGGAGATGGTTCAGGCTCTTTATCTCGGCCTAACTTAGCCAAGTCAATACATAGCGTTCTATATGTCCAGTCAGTAGTAAGCTTTAATGCATGGAGGCGGTAGTTAAGTGCCGCCGCTGACACATTCCAGTATTTTTTATGGGCTATAAGACCTTTAAGTGTTACCGACCGTGGTGCATTAGCTAAGACGCTGCGTCTTGGCATTAAAAAAGCGGATGCAAAAGCATTTGCCTCTCTTTCAGCCTCTTGTCCTTGGGGGGCACCATGGCGATGCATTACCAAATGTCCAAGCTCATGAGCAGCATCAAATCTGCATCGTTCCGCCGTTTTCTTCAAGTTTAAAAATACAAAAGGCTTGCCGCCATACCACATGGAAAATGCATCGACTTCTCTTGCATCTACAGATAATGAGAAAACTCGAATACCTTTGGCCTCAAGAAGGGCGATCATATTTTTTACTGGCAACTCTCCTAAGTCCCAATACCTTCGCAGCATTTCAGCAGCAGCTTCGGGATTGTGTTCTTGGCCCGAACGGGGATAGTCATCACCCTCTGCCGAAGTAGCCCCCCAAATCATGCGACCATTGAGATCAGTAGTTGATCTACAATCTTCAGGGAAATCTGGCTCGGGCAGATCAAATTTGTCTTCAATCCATTTATTTAGCAAAAGCGCAACAGAACCTGCAGAGAGCGCAACATCTCGTTGCGATGCAGTCATCTTTGTTAAGGCACGAAAGCTTGCGACATCGGCTGTTAATTCTTCAATATCATCTGCAAAAAAGAACTGCTCGGGAAAACTTAATGCACTTGCAATACGACTAATAGTGTTAGATTCTGGTGTCGTGTTACCACTCTCATAGGCCGTAATAGAACGTACAGTTACCCCGACTTTTTCAGCTAATGCCCGTTTAGTAAGCCCTCTACGCTTTCTAGCTAGAGCAAAACGAGTACTGTTGAACATTGCATTTAAGCCTTCTTTCTAATTGATACTTCTATATCCGGCAAGTCTGGTAATTCAATCTCAACTGAATCATCATCTAACGGCATGCTCGGCAGAATGATTCTTTCTTTCCAACCGTTAATTTTCCCTGAAGAAATACTAGATGGTAATGATAATTCTGCCCTCAACTCTTCAGCTGCCAGATGGATTAGAAGAACCCAGGTTGTCACCCCTTGTGTATCTACAACATCTGGTAATAGTTCATTGAAAAGATCCAGCTGATTATTGGTCTCAACTGCTTCTGCTGTGTTAATACCTTTGGGGCATTTATTAGATGGACTTGCATCTATAACACCGGTTGCTTCATCACCGGTTGTAACAACGATAGCAAGATCTTCATTACCGTTTACAGCTAACTCATAGTTCCCTTCATCTAATTTATTCCACCCGTGTGATCTTAGTTGATCCCGCAGCACATCTACGGTTTCAGCCCACATCGTGATCCCACGAAATATTCTGGGGTGATTTGATGTGGTGCGAGTACGGGCTAAATACCCTTGCCAAACTGCCTCCGATAGAGCACCAACAGGAATTTCCATTTGAGTTAAGCGGTCATTGACCTCTTCTTGAGTATGTAGCACATTTAGCATGTAGAAGCCCTCCGGGGGCAAAATAATCAGACTTCCTGTTTTTATACCTCATTTGAGGTGGAAAAACAAGAAGAGAGGCGATTATTTTCAAAGCAACGCGTACAGCCCTGTTTCAGCTTTCCTACGTATATACAATCCCCTTAGTTTCCGGCCACCAGCCCAAACCCACCGCTTGAACTGGGCAGGCACATCCTCATGCTCCTCCCGGTTTACCTTTCGTCGCAGGGTTGACCGCTGCAATGCACCGCTGCCCAGATTGAAAGTGAATGAGACCAACGCGTCGAACTGGCCATCGGTGAGCGGCACATTAATCAATCGTAGGACGGCACGCTCCGCTACTTGGGCATCGCGGCGCAGCAAATCTTCGCCCTGTTCCTGATCGATCCCGGCATTAAACCGTTCTTTTTCCTCATTACGGACTACATGGCCATAGCCGATGGTTGGGTACCCGGCCGGGCAGATATAGATGGTCGATGAGAACCCCTCGAAGCGCTTGATGAGATCCAGCCCTTCCTGGGTGATGTGGCGCATCTCACTTACCCCTTGCTTTCGCCAGCGCCCGCTGGCCGAACCAGAAGCTCATGACCGCGGCGAACAGCGCCTGGGTTTCCGGATCCCAGACTTGGGGTAGCGCCTGGATGACTGTCAGCCCTTCCTCGCTGACCAGCACATAGAGAGCACTTACCTTCACGGTGGCGAACAGCAGGAAGAAAGCGTAGGTGATCACCGGGCGCACCGAGGCACGCAGGCCATCAACCCACTTCACGCCGGATGGTTGGCTGTCGTGCTTGTACAGGGCCTGGCTTTCGGCGATGTCGGCTTCGAAGCCGATCTCTTCCAGCCGCTGGCTATGGCCCAGTTTCATTTGCTCCATCTGGCGGTCCAGGATGGCCAGTTCGTGTCTGCGGTCCTGGTGGTCTTGCCAGAGCTTGAGCAGATCTGGAAAGGCGCTGGAGACGAAGCCCAGCAGGCTGCCTAACAGGGTCAGCATGATCAGTGTCCTCCAAAGAGTTTCAGTTTGATGGCCGCCCCGGCCATGAGGGCGAGAATCAGGCCGGTGGTGGTAATGCGGATGACGGTCTGCCATGCGGTGTGCTTGGCGGTATTGAAGGCCTCAAGCAGGCTGCGCAACTCGCGAATGTCGTGGGCTGCGTCTTCACCGTCCAAGCCAACATCGGCGAGTGCCCGCCTGGCACCGAGTTCCGCGGCTTGTTCGAGTAGTTTTTCGAACTCGTCGCGTGGCATGACGATCATGCCGTCTTGTAGAGTGGGTGGGCTCATTTCGGATCTCCAAAAACAAAAAAACCGCCATGAGGCGGTGCCATCCGGTCCCGCGCAAGAAGCGGGACTATCTAATCCCGCGGCTGGCCTGGCGTATCCAGGAGATTGCCTACGGCGCCCTCTCCGACAGTGCGCAAGGCCGCATCAACCGGCTGATGCGCAGCAAGGAGCAACTCAAGCCCAGCAGCAACCGGGTCAAACGGCCTGCCGTGGGCACCAAGCTGATCCGCGAGTATCAGGGTGTTGAGCACCACGTCACCGTTACCCGCAACGGCTTCGAGTATCAGGGACGCACTTTCCGCAGCCTGTCGCACATTGCCCGTGAGATCACCGGCACCCGTTGGTCGGGACCGCTCTTCTTCGGCCTGACGAGGAGCGGCAAATGACCGTCAACAAGAAACCAATCCGCTGCGTGGTCTACGCACGCAAGTCCTCCGAGGAGGGCCTGGAACAGGAGTTCAACTCGCTGGATGCCCAGCGGGAGGCTGGCGAAGCCTACATCCACTCGCAGAAGCACGAGGGCTGGATGCTGTTGCCAAACCGCTATGACGACGGCGGCATCTCCGGCGGCACCATGGACCGTCCCGGCCTGCAACAACTACTGTCCGACGTGAAGGCCAACAGGGTCGACGTGGTGGTGGTCTACAAGGTGGACCGCCTCAGTCGCTCCCTGGGCGACTTCGCCCAAATCATCGACCTGTTCGACAAGCACAGTGTCTCCTTTGTCTCGGTCACCCAGCAGTTCAACACCACAACCTCCATGGGGCGGCTGACGCTAAACATCCTGCTCTCCTTCGCCCAGTTCGAGCGCGATGTCACCGGCGAGCGCATCCGTGACAAGATCGCCCTGTCAAAGAAGAAAGGTATGTGGATGGGCGGCTACGTGCCCCTGGGCTACGATGTGGCCAGCCGCAAGTTGGTACCCAACGAGCCGGAGGCGGAGCTGGTGCGGCGCATCTTCAACCGCTTCATCCGTCTGGGCTCCACCACCCTGCTGTGCAAGGAACTCAATGAGCAGGGCTTTCGCACCAAGCGCCGCCGCGGCCGTGACGGCCGGATGAACGACGGTTATCCCTTCAATAAGACCACCCTCTACAAGATCATCAACAACCGCATCTACCTGGGCGAGATACGACACAAGGACAAGTGGTACCCCGGCGAGCACCAGGCCATCATCGATCAGGATCTTTGGGATAAGGCCCATGACATCATGGCCGGAGATAAAACCCAGCGCGCTGCAGACAGTCGCCGACAGACCGCGGCCCCGCTCAAGGGGCTACTCTACGGTCCCGACGACAAGGCGATGACACCCACCCACACCAAGCGGGGAGACAAAAGGTACCGCTATTACGTCACCCACACCGCCAACAAGCGAGGTCATGAGGAGTGCCCGGTGCGCATGGTACGGGCCGGAGATCTCGAAGGCATCGTCTTTGACCAGATCAAAACCGTATTCCGGAATCCCGCCATGATTGTCAGCACATGGAAGGTGGCGACCACCATGGATGACAGTATTACCGAAGAGGAGGTGCGCGACGGTCTCCAGTCCATCGAGGCAGTCTGGGACCATCTCTACCATAAGGAGCAGGCCCGGCTCCTGCAACTCTTCATCGAAAAGATCCGGGTGGAACCCGAGGGTGTCCACATCGACATACGAACCAACGGCATCAACAGCCTGGTGCTGGATCTGAAGGCCGCAGCCCTTGAAACCAAGGAGATGAGCGCATGAATCCTCACATCAACCTGAGCCGTGACGGCAAATTGATCCAGATCTTCATCCCCGCCCAGATGGGACGCCACTCTGGCCGAAAGACCATCCTCTCGCCCACCGGCCAGCCGGTGAACCCCGACCGCAATACCGAGGCCGATGTCACACTGATCAACGCCCTGGTCCGAGCCCACCGATGGAACCGCTGGCTGAGCAAGGGCAAGTACGAGAGCATCAAGGAAATCGCCACTGACGAGGGGATCACCAGCCCCAGTTACGCCTCCCGTATTCTGCGCTTGGTCCTGCTCGCCCCAGACATCCAGGAATCGATATTAAACAGCACCCACCCGGTAACTCTGACCCTGGCCGACTTCATGGATCCCTTTCCCCAGGTCTGGGAGCTGCAACGAAAGCAGTTCGGTTTCTGATAGCCTGGAGGGGAAGCCCGCCATTCGGGACAGGAAAAGAGCTATGTCCCTGCTTGCTGCTTCCAGCGCGCGACCTCCCTGCGCACGGCATCCAGCAGCTGCTCTTCCGTCATGTTGAGGAAATCCAGGCCGTATACGGTCTTCTGATAGGAGTAGGCGTCATGCCCCTCCCACGAATAGGGGCAGTCCGGTTGCCAGCGATAGAAATACCAGTGCCGCTCCGGATCAAACTCGTTCAAAGGCAGAAGACGGATGTGCTCCTCGTCGAGGTACTGGAACTTCGGCCCGCAATCGAAAATCGATATCCGCGCCTCTTTCGTCGCCGCCCTGAAGCGGTCGTCGGCCTGCCTAAGCCGCAGACGGAGCGCTTCCGGCAGCGCTGTCTCGCCACCGAACCGCTCGACCAGTTCGTCCAGGGCCTTGCGGCAGCCGACATCAAGCTGATAGTCCTCAATGCAGTCCCAACCCTTCTCTGTCCAGCCGACGGCATCATCCCACTCGCTGATCGCATGTTCGATTTCGGCAATGTCCGGCTCGGTGGCCACGGTTGCCTGCTGTGCGGTTTCACTTCTCCCTGTTTGTCCATCGGGCGGCGCAATGCGCTGAAGAAAATCTTGGAACAGTCTTGCCTCCCGCATCCCTTGTCGGCCCATGTCCAGCATCAACCGCACACCGTCACGCTCGGCGATGCGCGCGGCACGGCCGCTGGATAGCCGGACCCAATCGCCGGCCGCGAGATCGATCTCTGGCTCAACGAGTTCCTCCAGCGCGGCAAGCGCCTTCTCCGCCACCTCGAGAATCACGGCAAGTTGCAATGACCCACCCGGGTCGGAATCCGCCACCCGTTGGCCTCCTCGCCATCCGCTTAATCTCTCGATGCTGCGCATGGCCTTGGCAAGGGGCGCGGCGATCCCGGGAGGCGCCTGCTCATTAAGCGCATAAATGGCCTCCCGCGAGAGGTGACGCCAGGAGAGTGGCGCCTCGCCCGGCGCGAAGGTCGCCCACCACGCCTTGGCGGCGGCATCCAGGCCATCGAACAGGGCGTCGCGCACCTTGGCGAAACCGGCTCGATCCGACTTCTGCAACAGATGTCGCGCCTCGCGCAACCGCTGCCGCGCCCGCGCCAGCCAGTAGTAACCCGGCGCCGTGATGGGTCCGGTCGGTGGCGGCTCGACGCGCGCGAGACGGGCATAGGCAAGGTGATATCCACGGATCGCCTCCTCCAGGCCATGCTCGGCGAAAGCCGGGATGAAGAGCCACGCCGTCAATCCCCGCAGCGCGAGCATCTCCCCCATTACGCCACGCTCCTTCACGAGATTCGCCTGATGCGCGAATCCCTCCAGCAGCATATGGTTTCCCAGCGCCCTGTCCTCGAGGCGCAGCCAGTCGCCTGGGCGCAACGCGACGAAGCGCCCGGCGAAGGCCGTCTCCACGACACCCACCAGTGCGCGCAGGGCCTTTATGTAGCGGTTTTGGCGGGCCAGACCGGCGTGCAATGCCTCCCGCTGCGGGTCGGGCAAGGGCGAGGAGAGCATCGGAAAGGGCTCCGCGAGGACGGCCGCCTCGGCCGCCGTCACTTCCTGCCAGGCAGCCTCCAGGGGAGCGGATTTGGCGACCGTGGCAAAGGCCTTCATCCGCTCGCGCACGACATCCTTCTGGAGGTAGCGCTCCAGCGGTGGCAGCTCGGCAAGTTCGCCCGCAAGCCCCAGCCACACCTCGGCGACCCGCGCCTGGGCCTGCCGCGCCGACCAGAGGCCGCGCTCGGTCTCGTGCCATAGCTTGTGATCGGCAGCGTTGATGTGCCCATCGGCCTTGTCCAGGCGCTCCAGCAACCCCTGGCGCAGGGCGAGTGCCTGTGGCGGCTCCCCCGGCTGCTCCGCAACCCACACACCACTTGTTTCATCTGCCTTGATCGCCATCTTCACCAAACTACCCGTTGTCCACCTCGTATCCAATGCTGGTCATGTTCCCAGCCGCATTCAGGATAACCCAGCCACTGGCTCAAAAGATGAGCTAGGACCACGGCAACCTCGTCCCGACACCAGTACCCGCCAGCAAGCGCCATTGATGTTCGCCCCAGTTATCCGGGGCCGACCTTCGGGATCAAACAGAATTCCAGACGCTTCTCTAACTCGTTGATTTACTGCGCTTCTACAAGCGTCACAACAGCACTTGATGGGTATGCTTCCGAGGGCCAGTCACAGAGAATATCGGCCCAAGAGAGAGCCAGAGAGGGCGAATGGCGGGATGGAACGGGAATGGCCCGGTACGCTTGAACCGGCCGGAATGCCCCGTAATGGCGGAGTTCAGACGTAAAAAACCGGTTTCAGAGAACCGGTTTTTTTGTAAATTGGCGGAGAGGGAGGGATTCGAACCCTCGGAACGCTTGCGCGTTCACTTGATTTCGAGTCAAGCCCATTCGGCCACTCTGGCACCTCTCCGAGATTTGCGCCGTCAGCGAAAACACTAACC
>Ga0114931_10006855_pt1 | contig 13980 bp, 11 predicted proteins | sample 2SBtaG_FD_89579 | JGI IMG/M metagenome (GOLD analysis project Ga0114931, IMG submission 89579) | Deep subsurface microbial communities from Kolumbo volcano to uncover new lineages of life (NeLLi) - 2SBTROV14_V59a metaG | ecosystem: Environmental > Aquatic > Marine > Volcanic | place: Kolumbo...
ATTGCTTTGATGAAAGACCAGGTTTACCATTTGCAAAAGCGAAATATTCCCGCCGCCGCCATTTATTCGGGCATCCATTACAAAGAAATTGACCGGATTTTTGACAACTGCATCTACGGCAATACCAAACTTCTCTACCTTTCTCCCGAACGGCTTACGACTGACCTGGCAAGGGCGCGAATACAAAAAATGAACGTAAACTTATTGGCTGTTGACGAGGCACACTGCGTCTCGCAGTGGGGCTATGACTTTCGACCGCCCTATCTTCAAATTGCCGAAATCAGGGAATTGCTTCCCCAAACCCCCATTTTGGCGCTTACCGCCACCGCTACCAAAGAAGTCATTTCGGAAATTCAGGAAAAATTGGCGTTTAAAAATGGAGTTGTTTTCAAAAAAAGTTTTGTCCGCGAGAACCTCGCCTATGTGGTGCTGCGGGAAGAAAACAAGCTCAAAAAACTGCTCGATATTTTCACCAATGTCCGAGGGTCGGCAATCGTTTACGTCAAAAACAGACGCCTGACCAAAGAGATTGCCCTGTTTTTGAAACGCAACCGCATCTCCGCTGATTACTATCACGCAGGATTGAATTCCGACCTTCGGTCGGCAAAGCAAGATGCCTGGATGCAAAATAAAACCCGCATCCTGGTTAGCACGAATGCCTTCGGAATGGGCATTGACAAACCGGATGTGCGGGTGGTCGTTCATTTTGATTTGCCGGATAGTTTGGAGGCTTATTTCCAGGAAGCAGGCAGGGCGGGGCGCGATGAAAAAAAATCCTTCGCCGTTTTGCTGTATGGCACCGAAGACAAAGCCTCCTTGCTGAAAAAATTCAAAAGTTCCTTTCCGGCCATGAAAGAAATTCGAAAAACTTACCAGGCATTGGGTAGTTATTTTCAATTGGCTACCGGCGGCGGGGAAGGGATTAGCTACGACTTTGACATCATTGAATTTTGTAAAAATTTCAAATTGGCTTTTTACACCACTTTCAGTTGCCTAAAAATCCTGGAGAAAGCCGGTTGGATTGTTTTGACCGATGCCGTTTTCATTCCTTCCCGTTTGAAAATATTGGTCGCGCGGGAAGAATTGTACGATTACCAATTGAAAAACCCCAATCTGGATTTAATCATAAAAACCATCTTGCGGCTGACGCAAGGGGCCTTCAATAATTACGTCAGCCTCCGGGAAAGACAGATAGCCCAATTTTTGAAAATTTCCGTCGGTGAATTCACCAAGGCATTGGTTCATTTGAAAAAAGAAGGCATCTTGGATTATTGCCCCCAAAAAGATAAACCGCAGATAATTTTCATCAAAGAAAGAGTGCCTGCGGAAAATTTGACCATTGACCGCAAAATGTACAAATTCCGAAAAGAACGCTACGCCGAACGCCTCAAAAAGGCCATCGCTTACGCAGAAAAACCGATTTGCCGCAGCCAACAACTGCTGCAATATTTTGATGAAAAGGATGCGCAAGCCTGCGGCATTTGCGACGTCTGCCTCGAACGGGCTAAGGAAGGGCTTTCCGCCGAAGATTACGAACGCTACAAAAAGAAAATACAACTGATTTTGAAAAGAGAAAAGCTGACAGAAGAACAAGTCCTGGATTCTTTTTCGCCCCGACGAAAAAAACAGGTAATCCGTACCGTCGAGTTTCTGTTGGACGAGGGATTGTTGAAAAAAAAAGAAGACCACCTGCGTTGGGTGGAAGAATAGACGCCTTCAATTTCCCCCAAACCATTGAACAACAGTCAAACCCAAATGACCAATGACCCAATGACAATTTTCAACTAATTTCCGTGAAAATAATTTGTACCGTCACCAACGACCTGACCTACGACCAACGGATGTTGCGCATCTGCGACAGCCTTTCGAATGCGGGGCATGAGGTTCGGTTAATTGGCAGAAAGCGGAATTTCTCCATACCTTTGAAAAGCCAAACCTACAATCAAAAGAGGCTGCGATGTTTTTTCGAAAAGGGCAAATTGTTTTATCTCGAATACAATCTTCGACTATTTTTCTTCCTGCTTTTTGCCAAATTCGACCTCGTTTGTTCGGTAGATTTGGACACTATCCTGCCGGGCTATTTGGCAGCAATGTGGAAAAAGAAGATTTGCGTTTACGATGCGCACGAATATTTTCAGGAAGTGCCGGAAGTGGTCAATCGTCCGTTCACGAAGTGGGTTTGGGAAAATGTGGCCCGCTTTACTATTCCGAATTTGACGCATTGCTACACGGTTTGTGAAAGCCTGGCCATTCTTTTTGAAGCAAAATACGGAACCCGTTTTGAGGTCATCCGCAACGTCCCGCTTCGACAAAAATTCAAAAAAGAAACACGAAGGAAGGAGGGGAAAACGGTTTTACTCTACCAAGGGGTTTTGAACGAAGGGCGAGGATTGGAAGAAATTATCCGCGCCTTGCCCTCAATGGAAAATGTGGGGTTGTGGTTAGCCGGAGAAGGCGACTTATCGCTGCCTTTGAGGGAGTTAGTGAAAAAATTGTCCCTCGAAAAGGAGGTGCAATTCTTTGGGAACCTTCGGCCAGATGAATTGAAAAAAATTACAAAACAGGCAACCATCGGACTTAACTTATTGGAAAACAAGGGTTTGAATTACTACTATTCCCTTGCCAACAAAGCCTTCGACTACATTCAGGCTGGCCTGCCTTCCATAAATATGGACTTCCCGGAATACCGCAAAATCAACGAAAAATTTGAAGTGTTTTTATTGATTGAAAACCTGGAAGCAGAAACAATCGCAGCCGCCGTCCGAAAATTGGCAACCGATGAGTCCTATTACAAGCTACTCGAAGTGAATTGTCTAAAAGCCGGGCGGGAATTCAATTGGGAAAAAGAAGAACGCAAACTCTTGGCCTTTTACAAATTTTTTTTTGAGCAATCCAGCCCTCGATGATGCTATTTTGGAATGAAAGAAGAGGAAATATAGCCAGAAAACTAAATAAAACGGAGCTATTCAATCGGAGGTTCAACGGTTTTTTGAACTTTTTGGAGGGTCAACTGAAAAGGAATATTCCGCAGGGACATGGAAAGCACCAAATTCGAATCGCTAATATCTTCAATTTTATACTCCACGGGGAGGCGTTTGCTTTTTTGAAAAAGAATGTCGCCGGTGATTTCGTAGGTCGCTTCCTCGGTCGAACCGCCTAAATTCGTTCGCATCTTCCCATCGGGAAAAAATTCGTAAAAAGTGCCGGCAAGCGTTTGGGTCAATCTGCCGTTTCGCAGACCCTGCTTCAACTCCCACCTGCCGGGAATAAATTTTTCCAAATTTGCCTCCTCGCTATCCGAACAAGCTATTGCGACCACGGCAAGCAACAAAAAGAAAATGCCAAAAAAGTTTCTGTGGTTCATTGTGACTAATCGGTCCGTTTTTAATGAGTTGGCAAAGGTAAAGAATCCTGTTCGGCTTTCAAAGTTGTTGATTTTCAGGCATCTAATTGAATGACCAAAGAGTAATAACCATATGTTTTAGCGGACTTTTTCACCCAAAACATCTCAGGCTTCTTTTTCCAATTCAATGACCGAAATTTCGGGAAGAATGCCGACCCTTCCGGGATAGCCCAAAACCCCTAAACCCCGATTGACGTACAAAAATTGCTCGCCCCGGCGGTACAAACCTGCCCATTGTTTGTAAACATATTGCGCGGGACTCCATTTGACCCATCCGGGTATCTCGATGCCAAATTGCATGCCGTGGGTGTGACCCGAAAAGGTGAGGGAAATGTTTTTGAAATCCTTCAAAACCTGCGCTTCCCAATGCGTGGGGTCGTGCGACAACAAGAGTTGGAGGGAGGCCGTTTCCGCCCCTTCGTAGGCTTTTTCGAGGTCGCCATATTTTTGAAATTGAGGTAAAGCTGAATAATTCTCTACCCCGATGACGGCAATTTCTTCGTCTCTGATTCGCAAAAGCCGGTTTTCATTCAGCAGCAAATCCCAACCCAATCGCTTGTGGGCAGCTTTCAATTTTTCCAAATTTTGCCTTTTTGCTTCCCGATTCGGCCAACGCACATAATCGCCATAATCGTGGTTGCCCAAAATGGAAAACACGCCATATTTGGCCTTGATTTTGTCAAAAACATCTAAAAAATAATCTATTTCTCCGGCGATGGAATTGACCAAATCGCCCGTAAAAAAAACGAGGTCAGCCTCCTGCGCATTGACTAAATCAACTGCATTTTTGAGGGGTTCTTTCAAGGAAAAACTCCCGGAGTGAATGTCCGAAATCTGCACGATGCGAAGGCCGCCCAATTTTTCCGGCAGGCTTTTCAAGGGAACAATCTTCCTAAAAATCGTGAAGCGATAGCGATTCCGCACGATGCCATAGGTCAGGGTGATAAAAGGCAGGCTACCCAACAGAATGGCCATGCTTGAAATAAATTTCGAGCGACTGTAACTAAAACCGCGATTCCCGGCCAGCCCTTCATAAACGACCATCCCCAACCTTCTAAAATCATCAATCAACAAGATTCCCACAACCAACAACTTCGATAGGTAGGCGATGAAAACAACCGCCCGCAATAGGATAAAAAGGTTCTTATTCAAAGCAGAAAAGGCTCCTTCCCAATAAATAAAAAACAGCCCCGCCGCCAAGAGTGGAACAACCCAATAGATTGTAAAAACAAACGACCGGATTTGCGGAAGCCAATTTTGAGAAACTATTTTGACTGCCTGAAAGGCGTAAAAATCCAATGCCAGAAGAAGGAAAAATAGGATAAAAAATTTCATTTTCTTTATAGTTCTCGGTTGAAATCGGGTCCACACAAAACTAGGCAAAGACTTCACAAAGGCTCACAAAAAAATGGGCTTTGCGTTAGGATTTGCTTTCTTCGTGCTTCTTTGTGAAATAATTGTTTCGTAAAGCTATGCAAAGGAACGGTGAAAAAATAAATCAAGCTTCTTGGCTACTTCTTTTGTCCTTATTTTTCACTTTGAAAACAGTCATTATATCAACATAACTCTTATTTTCAAAGCAAAAACTAAGAACAAAATAATCAACCCAAAAACCTAAATTTATTTATTCACCGTTCCAAAGACTCCATCAGGAACGAAATCCTTTTCCAAAAATTGACTAAATTCCCTGATTTCAGAAATTAACCAATCAAGCATTTACGTGATGTTGAAAAAATTTCTTCGATTTATCCATTCAAAAGAACTGATTTCCGGCTTGGGCAAGACGCTGATAGCCACGAGTGGGGGGCTTGATTCGGTGGTCTTGTGCCATCTGTTTCAGCAGGCTAAGTTGCCCTTTGGCATCGCGCATTGCAACTTTCAATTGCGGGGAAAAGAATCGGAGGAGGACGAAATTTTTGTGAAAAATATCGCCCAACAATTCGGAGCGCCCCACTTCGCAATTGGTTTTCAAACGGAAAAGATTGCCAAAGAAAAGAAACAATCCATTCAAGTGGCAGCGCGTGAATTGCGATACCAATGGCTCGAAAAAGTGCGCCAACAGCATGATTTTCAATACATTGCAACTGCCCACCATTTGAATGATTCCATCGAGACGGTGCTGTACAATTTCGCCAAAGGCTGCGGAATACGGGGCTTGCACGGCATCCTTGCCCGGCAGGGGAAGGTCATCCGGCCCTTGCTGTTCGCCACAAAAGACGACATTTCCGCTTTCGCAAAAGCACACCAAATTGCTTTCCGCGAAGATTCTTCCAATTTTTCGGATAAATACGCGCGCAATCAAATCCGGCATTGGGTCGTCCCCGTTTTGCGAAAGCTGAACCCCAATTTGGAAAAAACGGCGGGGGAAACGATAGCACATTTGCGAGAAACCGAAGCAATTTTCGATTTTGGAATTGAAGCGCTCAAAAAATCCATCGTCGAAGAAAAAGGAAAAGAACTCCTCCTCAGCATTCCCGCGCTGCGCGCCACCCCCGCCCCGGCAACGCTGCTTTTTGAACTATTAAAACCCTTTCAGTTCAACAATCAGCAAGTCGCCCAAATTTTGCAAAGCATTGAAAATCAGCCCGGAAGTCAATTTTTTTCGCCCACCCACCATTTGTTGACAGACCGGAAATTTCTGATTTTAAAAAAGAAGGAAAGGGCTGTCGAACAGGTTTTTTTTGTCGAAAACTTCCCCGCCACGCTTGATTTGCAAGACGGAAAAACGCTCGCTCTGAAAAAGATTCCAAAACCCAACTCCTTCGACAACAAGCCTTCGATAGCCCTCCTCGATTTGGAAAAACTTACATTTCCCTTGCGAGTCCGGCATTGGAAAAGCGGCGATTTTTTTCGTCCGCAAGGAATGAAAGGCAGGCGGCAAAAATTGCAGGATTTTTTCAGCAACCAAAAGCTGTCGCGCTTTGAAAAAGAAAGGATTTGGCTACTACTGAGTGGGGAGGAAATTTGTTGGGTGGCGGGGTATCGAATAGGGGAAGCGTTTAAAATCATCCCCCAAACCAAGCATTGCCTGCAAATCGAAATCAAGACTTGATAGGCTTCATCGCTTCAACTTCACGGGCTTCAATTTCTCGCCGATGCAGTTAAAGGGGACGCTGTCTCTGCTCAATTTTTCATACAAATGCCCCGCATCCAAATTGGCAAAAGTCGCTCCTTCGTTTTCGTGGAGGCAGATGGGATAATCCACCGACAGCAGCACCTCATCGCGCAAGGAATCCGCTTTCAGGATGCCATCGAAGAGAATGTCAGGCACCTTTTTTCCAAATTTCAAAAAATAAGTCCAGCCGATTTTATTATCCAAACGCGGCATTTTCTTTCCCTTGGAAAAATGATTGTGATGGAGGTAGATGGAATCGGGGAAAGGGTCGTATTCTCCATCGTTGATGGAATCTTTCACCATGAAATAACTAAAAATGGCAGCCCCGGCAGTCCTGTTATCAACTATCTGATTTTCAAACACTTCCACCCGTTTTGCAGCCAATAGTTGGATGCCGGTTCCGGCGGGAACGAGGGAAGCCGGATATTCCGGGAGGGCAAAATTTCGGGCATTATTGGCTTTGATTTCATTATCGAAAACCCGAATTTTCCCGCCTCCTTTTTTCGCCATTCCGGGCAAGTCAATTATTAAAATCCCGGCTGCATTTTCGGAAATCTGATTTTGAAAAACATCCCCGTTCGTCGCATTTTTTATTTCGACACCGACCACATTGCCGTTCAAAATACAATTCCGAAGGATAAAATTGTCCGATTGGCTGACGCAAATTCCGGCATCGGCAGCACTGGATATTTCGCAGCTATCGAGTAAAATATTTTTGGACAAAAGCGGGAAAATGCCGCAGACGCCCTCTTTTTTCGTCCATTTATTCGACCAACCAATTTTGATGTTGTAAAAGGTCAGACCATCCACATTCAGCGCTTCGATGCCATCCCCTTTGGCGTCCTGAATGGAAAAATCCTGCAAGCGGATACCTATTGAATGGGTAATTTTGATGGCTTGCCCGCCCTGCGTTTGGCCGTGGTACGAAAGGATAGTGCTGTCTTTTCCCGCCCCTCGAACCGCGACGTTTCGCTTGCCGTCCAACCATAGCGGCTTCAAAAGGGAATAGGTTCCCGCGGGAATTTCGATGGTATCGCCATTCTCCACCCAATTGAATTGCGCCTGTAATTCCTTCTGAAAATCTATCTGAGAAAAAAGGGAAGCCGCCGTTCCCGTAAAAAAGAGCAAAAAGAAGTATTTTAAGTGCATTTTCAGGAGTGTTTTCTGAAAGGGTTCGTAATTGGTTTCACACGACGACGCAACGGCACGACGAGAAGGGGGGATGGGGTTCACAAGACGACATAACGAACTCAAAAACAAGTGGTTAAGTGATGCCAAAAAAAAATAAACTCGTCCAATTACCAATATCCTCCTTCTTTAGAAATTCCCCTCTCCCTCATGGTGTCCTTGTGTCGTCGTGTGAAACCAATCTGTTTTTAATTTCCTCCCTCAATCTTCACAAATTTTTTCGTAATTAGTCCCTCTTCGGTTAGGATTTCCAAAAAATACGCGCCGTCGGACAAATTGCCGACATCAATGGACAAGTCATTAATCAATCCATTTTGAAATTGGCGGGAAGCTACGAGTTTGCCGGAAATATCAAAAATCTCAATCGCCCCTTCTTTTGGAAAACCTCCTCGATTGGTCGTCAAAAAAAGTTTTTCCCGGACAGGATTTGGCGAAAGCTGAATCCTAACTTCCTGCAAGTCAGTCTCTTTAGTAGCCACCACCTGATTCGAAATGTGCAGCCCAACGATGGGAATACGGTCCAATCCCAAACCAACGGTATTGAAATCAGGGTCGTCTCCTTGCCGGAACATTGGGGCGTAGCGGGGTTTTTCCAACTGCCGCGAAAGCAAAAACATGGCCGTATAATCGAACTCCTCACTTGCCCCGATATAAAAAGGGATGTTTTGGAAAGGATTGTCATATGCAACGGTTGCGAAATAGTAGGAATCGTTTTCCAGAGGGACGGCAGCCCCATCGAAAGAAATAGGCAAGGTCACTAAAAGGCTATTCGAACTTGAAGGCGGGATGGTAAATGAATTCAGGGCTATTTCTTCGTATTCATCGGGGCTTGCGAAAAATTCGCCACTCAAAGAATCGGCTTCCCATCTGTAAAGCCGCACATTTAGCGTAAGGTTGGGCAGAAGCCCCGCCAAACCAATTCCGAAAGTGATACCCGTTGCATGCCAACCGTCGCCATTGGGAACAAAAAAACAATTCCCGATTTCATAGCGAAGGGGACCGCTGCTGGGTGTAAAAAAATTAAAACTGCCCGCCACTTCCCTTTCCTTGGCAAAGGTGGAATCAGAAACCTCAAAACGCCAGTGAATTTCATTATTCAAAGGGTTCTCGTCGGATTCATTTGCGAGGACAGCATACCGCCCCAAGTAAGAAGCGACCTCCATGTCCGGCGTAAAGAGGTTGTCAAAAAACTGGTTTTCTTCCAATTCGCAATCCGCCAAAGTTCCAAATTCGAGGGAGTCTTTGAACCGTTCTTCTTGGGTGTCAAAATTTTGAATGCTCGCAAATTCCACCACGCCGGTTTGGGGCTGATTGCCAATATTTTGAACATCCGCCAGAAAACCGAAAGGGGCCACCTGCCCCGAAGGTGTCTGAAAAGAAGGGGCGAGGGCGAAAAAATTTTGCTTCATTTCCAAATCATTGTCGAAGCGTTCGAGGATTTGCCCATCATCTATTGCCCAAAAAACAGCGTCGCCGGCAAAGGTGAATTTTATTTTAAAATCCGGTGTCCCTGAAACATCCGGCGGAAGCAAAAAAGTGGATGCACCACAAAATTTTTCCAAAAAAGCAAGTCTCGGATTCGCATCGACGGGGTCAGTCCAAGAACTCCCACTGTCTGTGCTGTATTCAACCGAGGTGATAATTTTGGGGTCGAAGGGCGTGTAGGGATTCCCCTCTTGAACGGCTTGCGAAAACCGGAGGGCGAGTTTCGTATTCGCCCCTACCCCGCTCAAATTGATGGCAGGGGATTCCAAAGAAGCAATGGTAAAAGGGGTTGGTTCGCCAGCATTTGCACAAGCCCCCGAGGCTAATAAGGCCATTCCGTTTGCCGCGCTTTGCGCGCAGGAAAAGCGGTCCATTTCCGATGGAATCGGGTTATCTATGAAGCCGTCGGAAGACCAAACCCAAGTGCAGGTGTCTAACGAATTGCTTGCGTTCCAACCGTTCAAGCCTCCGGAAAAATCTCCCTCGCCTGGGTTGGCGCCCCACACCACCCTTTCATTCATTGGGTTGTGGTCGAAAAGGGCAACATCATCCACCGCCCAAAGCCATTCCACAATCCCTTCCCACTGCCACTGAATTGCAACCGCAGATTCGTTCGCCGCGACCGAAGAAATATCTAGCAATGCCACTTGCGGATTCCAGGAACGCACATCCAAAATGTCGCTGTCCACAATCTTTAAAAGGGGGAAGGGGTGAAAAACGACCCAATCCGAATGGGCATTTTTTACCCGTACAACCGCCCCCGAACTGGGCGGAAGGCCTGCCGTACCCAAAAGCGATTCAAAGCGCAAATAAACCGTCGAATGGAGGCTGCAATCAATCGTCGGAGTGGTCAATCGGGTCAAGAAGGTGTCCGGTGAAAAATGCCCTTGGGCTTTGGCAAAGATGTAGCCGTTCAGCATGGTGGAAGATTCAAAACGCGCAACATCGAAGAAAAAAGCGGTTTGTTGGGTCTTCGGCGGACAGTCTCGATAGTCTTCGCAAAATTCCCAAAAGACACCATTGCCCGACACATCGGCATTGTCCCAATCAGAGGGGAGACCTTCCGAAAAGTCTTCGTTCCAAAAGGCCTGCGCTTGTATAGGAGGTGAAAAATAGAATATTGCCAAAATGGCCATGGCATAAGTAATCGTTGGCATCATAACTTTATAATTTAGGTTTCACAAAAGCCCGGCATATTCCCTAAATTCCCGTTTCAATTGTTCTCTATCTACCGGCACAACCCCCACTTTTTCGCAAACCTGGCCACCCGCCAAATTTGCCAAAACAGCCAATTCTTCCAAGCCCATTGAAACTGCCAAACCCAGGGCCGCCACACTGATGACCGCATCGCCTGCACCGCAAACATCGGCTATTGACCGTGGCTGGGTGGGAATGATTTTCCCTTCGTTATTTTCATAAATAAACAAACCTTTCTCCGAGAGGGTAATCATGGTGCAATCATTCGACAATTTCCGGTGGATTGAAGCAGATGCTTCTTTCAAAGCATCCTCCGCAGGGGCTATGGTTCGCCCCAAGCCAATCTGAACTTCTTTGAGGTTTGGCTTAAAAAGTTGCACTTCGCGGTACTCCCAAAAATTGCGGTTTTTGGGGTCCACCACTGTCGGAATAGCGCGGTTGCGGGCTTCCAAAAGGACTGATTGTATAACCCTCTTGGTCAACACCCCTTTGTTGTAATCCTGAAATAAAAGGACGTGAATATCTTTTGTTTCCAACAAAAAGCGGATGTTTTCGAGAAAGGCAGTTTCTATTTTGCGGGCAAGGTCTTTCGTATCTTCCCTATCCACCCGGAGGAGGTGTTGGTTGGCAGCGACGACCTCGTTTTGACCGTAGTCATCCTTTCCTCCGACTGAAGGATTCCCTCGCCGGAAAGTCCCGTTTGGGGTAGCAATTCCAAAAAGCGGGCAGCCTTTTCGTCCTTCCCAACCACCCCACACAGATAAGGGGTAGCCCCCAATTCCATGACGTTTAAGGCAACATTTGCAGCACCCCCCAAGCGGTTCTCTTCCCCCTGAAAACGAACCACCGGCACCGGGGCTTCCGGCGAAATCCGGCTCACTTCCCCCCACAAATACCGGTCAAGCATCAAGTCGCCAACTATCAACACCTTCACTTTTTCAAAAGTCTGAAATATGGTTGTGGTCTCCATCATGAAGAAAAAGATGTGAATTGCGTATTTGTCAGAATCAGGATTTTCGGGTTTTTTGGATTTTCAGGATTCTAAATCCGGGACATTTTTGATGTTAGCATCGGCCTGACTTGAAGTCACACCGATACTTTTCTGAATCCTGAGAATCCTTCAATCTTGCAAATCCTGATTCAGACAGACTCGAACCGCCTTGAAAACGATGGAGGTGGCGCCCCGATTTTCCAAAACAAAGGTTTTGGCTTGTGAGGCAGCTTCTTCGTAATTGGCAGAATCTTCGAGTTGTTCAAAAACGGTTTGAAACGCTTTGGCATCCTCGACGGCAAAGGCCCCGCCCGATTCCAATAATAATCGGGCTTCCGCAAATTTGTGGTAATTCGGTCCGAAAACCACCGGCAAACCCCAGGCAACAGGCTCCAAAATATTGTGAATTCCTTTTCCAAAGCCGCCTCCAATGTAAGCAATTTTACCGTAGCGATAGATAGAAGACAACATCCCGATATTGTCAATCAGCAACACTTTGGCGGCTTTTGCAGTATTCTTGTTGGCTCGCGAATAGCGCAAGGTTTTCACTTTCAGTCTCGCTTCCATCCTGCTAATATTTGCATCGCTGACATCGTGTGGAGCGAGGATGTATTTCCAATTTGACCCATTTTCCAAATTGATGAAATCAGCTAAAATTGCTGCCCCCTTATGCCAGATGCTGCCTCCAATCAGCACATTATGGCCTTCGCAAAAAACTTCTACGATTGGAAATCTTTTGGCCTTGGCGGCAATGTCCAAGACCCGGTCAATCCGAGTATCTCCAGCGAGAATAGCGTTTTCGCAACCAATTGATTTCAAGCGCTTTAACGAGTCTTCGTTTTGCACAAAAATTTGGGAAAAGCCAGCCAACATTTCGCGATGCAAGCCCCCATGCCACCGAAAAAAAGGCTGTCCCTTTCGGAAAATGGCAGAAACCAAAACGACAGGAATTTCCCGTTTTTTCAGCCTAGTCAGGAAGTGGTACCAAAATTCGTATTTTACAAAAATTGCCAAATCCGGCCGGGTAATTTCTAAAAATCGCCGGGCATTTTTCTTGGAATCAGCGGGCAAATAGTAAACGTAATCAGCAGCTTTGCAATTTTTTTGAATTTCAAATCCGGAAGGGGAAAAAAAGGTGAGCAAAACACGCAGCCGGGGGATTTCGTTTTTTAGGGCTTCGAGAAGGGTTCTTCCCTGCTCAAATTCTCCGAGGGAAGCACAGTGCATCCAAACAAGGGGACTGTTATTATTAGTCTGATTCGCCTTGAAATCCCGTTCCAATTTCGCAAAATAATCCTTGCGCCCCTCTACCCAAAGCCTACTTTTTTCGTCAAACAAAGCCGCCACCCTAATGAGAAGGAAGTAAATTTGCGTCACTAAATTGTAGAGGGTGGTCATTAGGTCAGTTGGTCAATGAGTCAGTTGGTCATTGTAGCATTACATCATTGAAGCATTGTAGCATTACATCATTGTCCCGAAAATCAATAAAAAATTTCCACATCTTTTGCACCTAAATAAATAGGTATGGTCCAGCCAATGCGGAAACCGAAGAGTAGGTCGAGGCGATTTTCGTCGTCTTTGCGCATGGTCTCAAAATCAAAATTACGCCGACTTTGGGTAAAGGCTTGTGTAAAATCAAAACCGGCAAAAAAATTGACGCGGTGGTTGCGCGCAAGCATCTGATACCCAATAAATTCCGTGATAGCCAAGCCATTGGTCAGCCTGTCAAAACCTTTTTTATTGTCGCCCGCGATGAGGGAAACGAACGATTGGGGGTCCTGCTGAACCCTTATCTTGTGTTGCAATAATCCAAGCCCAATCGTAGTGCGGATGCCAGAACGGGGGTTGTCTTTATCCATAGAAATTAATTTTCCAACATGCCCCCCAATGAACAATCCCCGTTCGCGCAGTTGGACACTGGCCGGAGACAAGTCATCGCCAAAAATTATATTATCCTGGTTTCGAAGGGAAGCTAAAACATCCGTGTTCACGTCGTTGCCGAAAAGAAAATTGGCTTGAACGCCAAAAATCAAGTTGTTTTTGGATAAAAAATCCACCCCTCCTCCAGCATCGAAATTCTGGTCAAAGCGATCCGCCAAATCGCCTCCGGGTACCTGAATGCCATAAGATAAATTGATGAGAAAAACGTTGCCACTGTTGTCTTTTTGGGCTTGCACCGCCGAGGAAAAAGAAAACGCGCACAGGCAAGTCAGAACAAGAAAGTATCGCATGGTTTTATATTTTGAAAGATTTTTTTTGTGAACATTGCTTCCAGCACTTGAAGTGCTGGAAGCACTTCAAAAAAAACGAATGATTTCCCAAAATGCTGTTTGTGGAAAACGCTGCAAAAGTAATCACCGGCATCTGAACGAGCAAATTCCGAAGAGGCATCTCAAAAACACCCCGCGCAAAAGCCGCCTCAATTACATTTTCCCTGCTTCCATTTTTTGACGCCGGCGGCTTTGGCTTCGCATTCATTTCCGTAAGGAACGGTGAATAAATAAATTGAGGTTTTTGGGTTGATTATTTTGTTCTTAGTTTTTGCTTTGAAAACAAGAGTTATGTTGATATAATGACTGTTTTCAAAGTGAAAAATAAGGA
>Ga0114931_10006856_pt1 | contig 13980 bp, 11 predicted proteins | sample 2SBtaG_FD_89579 | JGI IMG/M metagenome (GOLD analysis project Ga0114931, IMG submission 89579) | Deep subsurface microbial communities from Kolumbo volcano to uncover new lineages of life (NeLLi) - 2SBTROV14_V59a metaG | ecosystem: Environmental > Aquatic > Marine > Volcanic | place: Kolumbo...
AACGGCAACAGCAGCAGACATCACAGGTCTCCGCCGCCGTCGAAGAGATGTCCGCCTCGGTGATTGAAGTCGCCTCCAAAGCAGGCGACGCCGCGACCAAGGCCGCCGGCTCGGGCGAACAGGCCGTCACGGGAGGCGAAGTCGTCGCCAAAGCCGTCGAGGGCATGCAGGCCATCAGCGAGCAGGTCGACGAATCCGCCGCTGCGGTTGGCGAGCTTGGAAAACGAGGCGAAGAGATCGGCGAGATCATCAGTGTTATTAATGACATCGCCGATCAGACCAACTTGCTCGCGCTCAACGCAGCGATCGAAGCCGCCCGCGCCGGCGAGCACGGCCGGGGCTTCGCCGTCGTCGCCGACGAAGTGCGCAAACTCGCGGAACGCACCACGACCGCGACCGAAGAGGTCGGCGAGTCCATTCGAGGCATTCAGGAAGAGACGACCAAAGCCGTAGATCGCATGCAATCGAGCCAGGAGAAAGTCACCGAAGGCGTGTCGCTGGCGGAGCAGTCGGGCCAGGCGCTGGGGCAGATTGTGTCTGAGTCGCAATCGCTTTCGGGCATGATCCAGTCGATCGCTGCAGCGGCCGAAGAACAGTCGGCAGCGAGTTCGGAAGTGTCGCAAAACGTCGAAGCGATCAACGCGGTGACCAACGAATCAACCGAAGGCGTGCGCCAGGCGGCGCAGGCGGCGGTGCAACTGTCGTCCAAGAGCGAAGAGCTGCAAGGCCTCGTCAGCCAGTTCAAACTGGACTGAGTTCGGTCGCGGCGGATCGAATAGGACAGCGCATCAACGAACAATGGCTCGCGGTCAAGCGATCGTTTGAGCCATTGTTTTTTTTCGCCGATGTGAGGGAAAGTCGATCGCCTCAGGCCGGAGTCCTTCTCGGTTGGGGTTCGAGAAACTCTTGGCTGCTCGGAGCGAATGAGTGGATTCAACGATCCGGGCCTGCGATTGTGTTGAGTGTGAAAAAAGGCAATGTGCGCCGTTTGCTTTCACGTTGTTTTTGCGCGATGAAAAAGAGGATCGATTGGGTGGGACAAGGCTCAGTTGATCGCCTACAGTCATGATCCCGAGCGCGGCCGCGCGAAAGACAGAAGCGTGAAATCCGTAGTATTCGGGTGTGAGTGTGAGGCTGGGGCGTCGTGGGGGCGTCGTGGGGGCGCCGGTGGCTGTTGGCTGCCGCAACTTTGGAGTCAGCCTCGGGTAGCGGTACAAGCCGCAGGATAGCCGGACGAACCGAATCATTTTCATCGACTGGGGCGCCAATGAGCAGTGCAGGAACGATTCTAAAGTGGGTGATTGGCGTCGTTGTGGTTTTGGGGTTGGTGACGGGTGGCGCCGGGGTGTTCCTCTACCCTCAAATCAAGAAAATTGTGGAGACGTCCAACGGGCAGATTGGGACCGAGGTTCGACTGCTCAAAGTCGAGCCGGGGCGATTGGTTAGGACGATCAGCGCCCCGGGGGAGATCGAGCCGGTGCGGCATGTGCAGATTTCAGCGCGCATCACCGCTCAGATCGAGGGACTCCCCTTTGAAGAGGGGGACACGGTTCAGAGCGGCGACATTGTCGTGAAGCTTGACGATCGCGATCTGCAGGCGTCGCTCGGATCGGCGCGGGCGAACTTGGGGGCGGCGGTCGCGCGGCTCGCCGGCGCCGAGGCGTCCAACGTGAACGCCGAGGCAGACTGGGAACGGTCGGACTCGCTCTACAAAACAAGCGACATCAGCAAGTCGGATCTGGACGCGGCCGAGGCGTCGCGCCAGCTCGCCAAGTCGGAGCTTGACGCGGCCAAGCAGAATGTTGAAGCGGCCAAAGCGGAGGTGGAGCGGATCACGCAGAATCTGAGGTACGCCGAGATTCGCTCTCCGATAGACGGGTACGTGACCAAGTTGAACGCCGAGGTCGGTGAACTGGTGGTGACAGGCACGATGAACAACGCGGGAACGGTGATCCTTGAGATTGCGGATCTGTCGGAGCTGATCGTCAAAACCGAGGTTGACGAGACTGATATCGCCCCGGTGCAAATCGGGCAGTCGGCGAGGATCCACATCAACGCGTACCCGGACGAAGTGTTCGAAGGAGTGGTGAAAAAGATTGCGCTGCAGAACTCGTTCGCGGCCGATCGCTCGAAGTATTACGAGACAGAGGTTCGGCTTTTGCCCAAAGACGATCGGGTTATTTTTACGGGTTTGACGGCGAACGTCGACATCGAGGTGGAGACAATCGAAGACGTGATTTTGGCGCCGAGCCAGGCGGTTTTGGATATGCGTGTGGATGACCTGCCCGCGTCGATTGAGAACGCGCCCGAAGTGGATCACAACAAAACGTTTGCCCGGATCGTGTATCGAAACGTGAACGGCCATGCGATCGCTACGCCGGTGACGATAGGCGTGAGCGATTTGCGCAACACAGCGATTCTCTCCGGGTTGAGTGTGGACGACGAGATCGTTGTCGGGCCGTGGGCCGTGCTTCAGACTATTGAGAACGACCTTGCGATCCGAAGGAAGCAGAGCGATTCGATCGAGGAGGCGCCCGCGACGACGACTGCCAAGAGCGAGGACCAAGACACAGCGCCGGACAAAGACGCTGTGGAGCCTGTCAAGAGCGAGCCGATCGCATCGCGCGCCGGAAACTGAACGATCCCAAAGCGAGTCTGCGTCATGCCCGCCATACAGATAAAGAATCTGAAGAAGGTTTATAAGATGGGGGTGGAGCGCGTCCACGCGCTGCGAGGCGTGGACCTGACGATTGAAAAAAATGAGTTTGTAGCAATCATGGGGCCTTCGGGCTCTGGCAAATCCACTTTGATGAATATTTTGGGTTGTTTGGATAGGCCGACCCGGGGGTCGTTTCGGCTCAACGGCAGGCCGGTGGAGAAGATGAGCGCCGCCGAGCTGGCGCGGGTGCGCAACAGCGAGATTGGCTTTGTGTTTCAGACGTTCGAGCTTTTGCCTCGCGCCTCGGCGCTGAAGAACGTGATGCTGCCGGTGCTGTACGCCAAGACGGGGTGGTTCAATGCGAAGCGGTCGGCCAAACGGGCGCTGGAGCGTGTGAACCTCGGCGAGCGGGCGCACCATCGACCCAACCAGTTGTCCGGCGGGCAGCGGCAGCGAGTCGCGGTGGCGCGGGCGTTGGTGACTTCGCCGAGTTTGCTCCTGGCCGACGAGCCGACGGGGAATCTTGATTCGGTGACGAGCGATGAGATTCTCAGCCTGTTCAAACAGTTGCACGACGAAGGGCAGACGATCGTGGTCGTCACGCACGAAGAAGAAATCGCCGGTCACGCTGAACGAATCATTCGGCTCTACGACGGTCGGATCCGTTCGGACCTGTCAACCGGGCAGGACCCGATCCACCGGGAGTGGGTCGAACGCGCGGCGATGAAGCTCGATGGATTGCGAAGCGCGGATCGAACGCGCACCATGGAGGCGGCGTCGTGATTGTTGTTCGCGTGTTCCTGCAAACCGTGGTGCTGGCGCTCGGCCAAATCTGGGTCAACAAAATCAGAGCGCTCTTGACGGCGCTGGGCATCATCATCGGCGTGGGGTCGGTGCTGGCGGTCATTGCGAGTTTGACCGGTCTCAAAGATTACGTGCTCGGCGAGTTCGAATCGTTTGGCGCCAAGACGATGTTCATCGATGGGACGGTGCCCGAATCGAAACGAAACCAGATCAGCCGACGCTCGGTGCAGTTGACGCTGCAAGAGGTTGAGGCGATCCGGGATCACTGCCCGGCGGTGGCGCGGATCACGCCTCGGTATTTCAACAGCTACACGATCCGCAACGGCGAAACCACCAAAGAAGGCGTGCTGGTCACCGGGATCTGGCCCGATTGGCACGACATTCAGGATCGGCACGTCATCCAGGGTCGGCAGTTCAACCGCATCGACGAAGAGGAAATGCGCTACGTCTGCATCATCAACGACCAGGCGATTGAAGAAATGAATCTCGATCGCGAGCCGGTGGGGGAGTATCTCCTGATCGACGATCTGCGATTTCTCATTGTGGGCGTGATCGAGACAAAGCAGCTTTCACCGATGTTCGGCGGCGGGGACGTGCGCAGCGAAGTGTTCACGCCGCTCTCCACTTCGATGAAGATTGACAACGGTTTGTGGATTCGCGACGCCTTTGCGCAGATGAAGGATCCGTCGATGGCCGACGAGGCGCAGGCGCAGATTCGTTTCACCTTGCGCAAGATGCGCGGGCTCGAGCCGGGCGACGAAGACACGTTCATCATCTTCGCCACCCAACAGGCGATCGACCAGTTCAACGGCATCGCCGCGGGCATGACCGCGGTCGCCGGCGGCATCGTCAGCATCTCGCTGCTCGTCGGCGGGATCGGGATCATGAACATCATGCTGGTGTCGGTGAGCGAGCGGACGCGCGAGATCGGGCTGCGCAAAGCCGTCGGCGCCCGCCCCGGGATTATCCTGATGCAGTTTCTGGTCGAGGCAGTTGTGTTGTGTGTTGTCGGAGGATTGATTGGTGTGGTGCTGGGACAATCGCTGACGCTGCTGTTGCAGGTGCTGCCCAACACGCCACTCGAAGAAGCGAAAATCCCACTGTGGGCGATCGGATTGGCGTTTGCATTTTCGGTGGGAGTCGGTGTGATCTTTGGGATGTTCCCCGCGATCAAGGCCGCGCGGTTGGACCCGATTGAGGCTCTAAGACATGAATAAATCGATGGTTGGGGCGCTGGTGGCGTCGGCGTGCTGCGCGGCGCTCGTGGCGTGCAGCAATCCATTGCGCACGCGAGATTCGGACCTGGGGCCGGCGATCGCGAAGGAACGCCGAAGAGACATCCAGAGGTTTGACCTTGAGACGCATCGCATCGAAGGGATGGATCTGGCCACGGCGTCGGCGCCCCAAACGCCGCCGGACCCGTTCGCCGGCCTGGACAAACTCGAAGTGACGATTGAGCAGATACGCGCCTGGACGCTGGCGAACAACCTTGATTTGAAAGTGGCGTTGGTTGATCCGACGATCTCGCAGGAGAGCGTCGATGAAGAGGCCGCCCGCTGGGAGTCGGTGTTCTTCTCCAATCTCCGCACGACGAGCCTTCAGCGGCCCACCGCCTCGACGCTCGTCGGCGGGGAAGTGAAGCAAACGGATCTTGACTTTGGTGTGCGCGTGCCGCTGCGCACCGGTGGCGAAGTGACGGTTCGTTTGCCGTACAACCGCACCAAGACCAACAACCTGTTCAGCACACTCAACCCATCGTTCACAACAAACTTCGAGCTGTCCATCACCCAACCGCTTTTGCGCGATGCGGGCCGGCGCTCCAACACCCACGCGCTTCGTGTGGCGGCGCTCAACGAGGGCGTCACCGAGTCTCGCACGAAGCTGGAGGTGATTCGCCAACTCGCCGCCGCCGATCGGGCGTACTGGAGGCTGTACGCGTCGCGGCGGGCTCTGGATGTCGCGCAGCAGCAGTACGAGCTCGCTTCGGTTCAACTGAATCAAGCTCAACGGCAAGTTCGCGCGGGCGTGTTGGCCGAGATCGAGGTGGTGCGCGCGGAAGAGGGCGTCGCCCAACGGCTCGAGGCGATCATCACGTCGCAGAACGATGTTCGGCTTCAGCAGCGCGACCTCAAGCGATTGTCGCACGTGCCGGGGCTGGGGCTGGGGTCGAAGGTGATGTTGATTCCGGTGAGCGAGCCGACGCCGACGCCGTACGAGTTTGAGAAGGACAAGATCGCGCAATACGCGGTCGCCAACCGGATGGAGATGCTCGAACTTGAGTTGCAGCTTGCGATCGACGCGAGCACGATTGCGTTTGAGCGAAACCGGGCGTTGCCCCTCTTTGCGCTTGATTACACGTACCGGGTCAACGGTTTGGGCAGCTCGTTCAACCAGTCGCTTGGCGTACTGGATAGCGTCGCTTTCACCGATCGGATATTCGGTCTGCGGGCGGAGTTCCCCATCGGCAACGAAGCGGCCAAGGCGCGCGTCGGGCGCGCGATCTTGCAGCGGCTTCAGCGATTGTCGTCACGTCAAGCTCGTGAGCTATCGATTCGGCAAGAGACGTTCGACGCGGTGGACAACATTCAATCGGGTTGGCAACGGATTCTTGCAGCGGCGCAGTCGTCGATTCTCGCGGGCCGAACGCTCGAGGCGGAGCAACGGCAGTTCAACGTGGGCCGAAGCACCAGCACGATTGTTCTAGACACCGCGACGCGGCTAGCCGATGCGCAACTGGCGGAGATTCGCGCTCTGACGGATTACGAAATCAACAAGGTGGATCTGGCGTTTGCGACCGGCACGCTGCTTGGCGCCGACCGCGTGGAGTGGTCGCCTCTGGATCCGCGCGGGCCGAAAAAGGAAAGCGGCGCCCCGTCGCCCATCGCCAGTCAACAGCCTTGACCAAGCCAGCGCTTGGTGAACCGATCGGCGCCGATTCAGTCGATCGCGGGAGTGGCCGAAGGCGCGGCGAGCGCTTCTTCATTTTCTTCATCGAGGATCTGCTGGGCGATCTCGCGGCGATGCACGTCGATTGTTCGCGGGAAATCAAAGGCGAGTCGGACTCGATCGCCTCGCACGCCGACGATTCGCACCACGCCGATGGGGCTGCGCGGATCGCCGATCACCACCTCTTCGCCTTCACGTCTTGTGATCACAAGCATTTGCCGGACCTCCTGTCCATGACGAAGCGTTCGCTTCGCTCCACCATTCCACCCATGGTGAGGATAGCAGATTGGCGCGAAAAGTGGCGTTCAAAAACAAACAGAACGTAAGAAAGGCGCAATGATTGCGCGTTATAGGATGCTGCGGAAAAGATTAGTGGTCGCTAGTGCGAGGGGTATTTGTTTTTGATCGAATGATTGCAAAGAGTGGGTGACGCACGATCTCTTTTCAGCGGTGAACAAGAGTGATGCGCCATCGAAGCCGAGGTTTGGTCCGCGGCGGCACAGATCTCCGGGCGGTGTGGTTGCGTTTGCAAACTGTGCAACCCAGACCCCTCACCCCAGCCCTCTCCCGTGGGGAGAGGGGGGTGGAGGGTCACAGCGAATAGAAACCTTGGCCGGTGTATTTCAGTTTGCCTGAATCGACGAGCGCTTTCCAGACGGGCAGCGGGTATTCGTGGGGCGGGATGATGGCGTCGATGTCCGAGGTTCGGCCGCTGGTCATCTGCCGATTGCCGAGTTTGGATTCGTCCGCCAGTCGTGCGAGCTTCAGGCGTTTGCGAAAGGCCCGCAGAGCCGCTGCCATTTCTTTTTCGCTGACCGCTGGTTCATCGGTTGGGGCCGGTTTTGTTTCAAGCTCTTGGGGGTTTTCGAGTTGGCTGACGATGGCGTCCAGAGCGGCGGTGTCTTTGGCGCTGATTGTTTGCGATGTGCGGGCTTGATCGACGGGCATTCGACCGAGCAATCGACCCGCCAGATCCCACGCGGGCTGCACATTGGCCGGTGAATCGGTTTGTTGTATTTCTCCGACCAGTTGCCGCAACTTTTCGAGGGCGTTCATAGTGGCGAGAATCCTGTAACGAAATGCGACGATCGTGGGCAGTCATTCAATCCCGGCCGGCAACCGCGATGACTTCGGTGAACTCCGGCACATGCTGGCGGAGGTTGTCTTCGATGCCGATCTTGAGCGTCATGTTGCTGGAGGGGCAGCCGATGCAGGCGCCATGAAAGCGGATTCGGACGACGCCGGTGTCTTCGACGCTGAGCAGCTCGATGTCGCCGCCGTCGCTTTGGATCGCCGGACGGATCAGATCGAGAACGCGAAGGACCCGGTCGTGCAGGTCGTTGGTCGGGTTGGATGGAGGTGAGTCGTTTGTCATGGGTTGTTGAGCCATGAAATAGTAGCCGATCGAGGCGTGAGGACCAGCGGCGACTCTGGACAGGCGTCCCAGCCTCGCGGGCGACGACGGAGTATTCTGGCGGGCATGAACGTGATTCGACGAGTTTGTGCAGCGAGTTTTCTGATCCTTTTGTTGGGCGCTTTTTCGGGGTGTTCTGCGCCGGCGCCGGCGGAGAAGATAGATCCGTCGGCGGTGGTCTCGGCGCCTGAGGCGACGCGGCGGCAGAAGGTCGAGGCGATCGAGTCCATGGCGGCGGACCTTCGCGAAGGGCGGGTCGATCCCGTCGCCGGCCGGGAGCCGCTCAAAACGATTGCCTGGCGTCGAGGCGCCCGCAACGATCTCCGGCTCGCCGCGATCAAGGCGCTGCTCGAAGACGACCCCGTCGACACCGCGCACATGCTGGGGTTGATGCTGCCGACCGAGACTGATTGGGACGTAATCCGCAAGATCGGCGATTTGGCTGTGGAGAACCACTGGACCGAACTGGCGCCGGCGCTGGTGCGAAGCTGGTCGCGCCCGGTGGCTACGCCGACGGACGCGGATCGGCCCGAGCGGGCGGCGTTGGTCGGGCTGTTCCCGGGGGAATCGATCGAGGCGGTGGTCTACCGCGTCTTTGCGACGCCCGGGCAAGACGATCTCTTCAGCGATCGCGCCCGGACCCAGGCATGGGGGCTGCTGCAACGGATAGATAAAGATGGCTCGCGCACGCGGGCGCTTTTGGAGAACGACGCATCGCCGGACTCCGGAGACGCCCTTCTCGCCGACCTGCACGCCAGCGCCCGCGAGCTGCGCGTTGTGCCGCGTACGGCGGAGCAGCTCGATTGGCTTCGATCGATGCGCACAACAGAGAACCAATCGTTCTGGCGATCGACGGCGAAGGCAGTCTCAACATTGACCGATGAGCAGCGCGATGGTTTGGCGCTGCGGCATGTCGCGGCGGTTGTGTGGGCCAGCGCGCACGAACCCAGTTGGCTCGCCGCGTCGCGCACGGAGCTGCTGAGCCAAGCCAAGAGTCAACTGGACAGCGTGAGAAAGCATCAACGGACCGATGGGTACGTCGATTTCACGGGCGATCAGCGTGAAACGTTTGCGACGTGGGAAAGCCGACTGGTGTGGGGCGACGCGCTGGATTTGCTTGTTGCGATCCGGGCGATCGTCGATCCCGGAGTGGCCGAGCGATTGTTCGATCAGGCGACGAAAGATCAGGCGGACACCACCACGGAGTACGGCGGCGCGATCGATGCTCTGGCCGATGGATTTCGTGCGACGCTCTATCCGCCTCGCCCGACCCAGCGGGTGAGCGATCGGCGGTTCGTTGCGTCGGCGGACCTGCTGCGCGCCAGCGCCACGAGTTTGTTTCACTACCACTTTCACGCTCAAAAATGGCGAAATGAAGCGTTCGCCGGTCCGGGTCGAGGCGATCTCGACTACGCCAATCGGTTCGGTCGGGCGTGCATCGTTTTCACGCTTGTCTCAAAGAACACCATCGACGCTGACTATTACCAGCCCGGCGGCGCGAGGCTGGACCTCGGCGAAATCAGTCGCCAATCGTCAAGCGAAAATCCTTGAGAGAATCACCCCCATCCCATCCGCTTCGGCGCCTGTGGAGCACCTCTCACGAAAGCACCTGTTGATCGCCCATGCTTCATCCCCTTGTTCTTCTGATCGTGATGAGTTTGATCCTGTACGACAGCGCGGGGCTGTTCGTTGGGGCGCCGATGTTGTCGGGGCCTTGGACCGCCGCGACGCTGCTCGGAGGCATGGCTCTCATCGCTCTTGGGACGCATCTCACGCTCATGGTGGCGGGCCGACGACTGGACAGAACGGGCAGCTTTCGGGCGCTCAAAGTCGCAGATGCGGCGCTGACAATCTCCCGGCTGGCGATCGGCGGCTTGTTCGTTGTTGCGGTCTTTGCGCTGGACTGGGTGGGCGTGGTTCGGCAGGCGGTTGGGGACTGGGTTGGTGTGGACGAGGCGCTGATTGGGGCGCCGCCGATGATTGTCTACGCGCTGGGGTGGTGGTCGTTTTATCCGATCGAACGTCGGCTGCACGAAGCGGCGATGCTGCGGATGTTCGATGAGGGTCGCAGCGTTCATCTGATGCCCAGGCGGATCGGCTACACGTGGGAGAAACTCCGGTACTCGGCGCTGGCGGCGTTGGTTCCCTTGGCGTTGATTCTCATGTGGGGAGAGGCGGCGACGTGGGCGGCGCTGCATACCAACGTGTTGCCCTGGCCGGTGGACGACGACCGATCGACGTTGGCTCTGGCTGGGGCGCAGATGGCGGGTGCGGTGTTGGTTCTAATCCTGTCGCCGCCGATCCTGATGGCGTTGTGGGACACGATCCCCATGCCGGCGGGCGAGCTGCGCGATCGGCTCGGTGCGATGTGTCGGCGCCACCGGGTGCGGTGTGGGTCGATGCGGTTGTGGCGGACTCGGGGATTGATCCTCAATGGCGCCGTGGTTGGTGTGATCCCTCGGCTGCGGTTCCTGCTCTTGACCGATGCGCTGATCGAAAACCTGTCGTCGGGGCAACTCGAAGCGGTGATGGCGCACGAGGTCGGGCACATTCGCAGACGGCACCTGCCCTGGCTATTGGCGTCGTTGGTTGTGGCGTTCGGGTGGGCGGTGTGGGGGATGGACGCGATTCTTGGCGCCGTCTTTGGCGAATCAGAGATTGAGGCTCAAACGTCATTGTCGGCGCTGGACGTCACGGGCTCGGCGCTGGCGATCGCGGTCGGCTTGGTGGTTTTTGGTTTTGTGAGTCGGCTTTTCGAGAGGCAGGCGGACGCCTTTGCGGTGCAGGACGCCTGTGGCATGACGCGGTCGCACCAAGGCGCCGGGGCGGTGGTCACGGTCGAGGCAGCCGAAACCATGGCGGGGGCGCTGGACGCAGTGGCGCGGTTCAACCATATTCCGAGAGACAAGTTCACCTGGCGTCATGGCTCGATCGCAGGTCGCTGCCGACGCATCCGCGGATTGGTTGGGGCGCCGGTGGATCGGCTTGCGGTGAATCGGGCGTCGCTGCGAGTTCGGATCGCGATCGCTGTCGGGCTGGCGGCGTTGATTGTCGTTACGCTTGTGGATGCGGGAATCAACGGGCCGTGAGCGGGGAGTGTCACCTAGACGGAGGGGTGTATAGTCCTTGCCAACTGATGGGAGACGCCATGATTTGTTTCACCAAGATGCATGGCATAGGCAACGACTATCTGTATCTCGACGCCTTCGAGACGCCGACGCTGTCGCAAAGAGTCGACTTGCCTGAACTGGCGATTCGCATGAGCGATCGACATCGGGGCGTGGGCGCTGACGGCGTGATCCTGGTTTCACCGACGACACGGAAGGGCGCGGATCTGGGGGCGCAGGCGAAGATGCGAGTGTTCAACGCCGACGGCTCCGAAGGAGAAATGTGCGGCAACGCTGTCCGATGCGTCGCCAAACTCGTGGTCGATCGAGGATACGCGCCATTGAACGATGGTTTGATTCGCATCGAGACGGGCGCGGGGGTGCTGCCGATTTCGGTGGAGTATGAAGCGGGCAAAGTCCGGTCGGTGACCGTGGACATGGGAGAGCCGATCCTCGAGCTGGAGCGGATCCCCGTGGACCCGGCGTCCCTGACCCCCATGGATCCGCACAACGACGCCCAAGAATGGATCGTCGACGATCTGATCGCAATCTTCGTTTCGATGGGCAATCCTCACTTGGTTTCTTTTGTCGACGAAATGCCGGGGACGAGCTACATCCAGGAGATCGGTCCAAAGCTCGAACGGCACGCCGCCTTTCCCGATCGGATGAATAGTCACTTGGTCAAAGTTGAGAGCAGACAGAACGCGCACATGCTCACGTGGGAGCGAGGCAGCGGTATGACGATGGCGTGCGGCACGGGCGCCTGCGCTGCGTTGGTCGCTGGGTGTCTTTCGGGTCGATTGGATCGCTCCGCGACGCTCCACCTGCTCGGCGGCGATCTGGAGATTCGATGGGACGAATCGAGCAGTCATGTTTTTATGACCGGACCGGCGGAGGAAGTCTTCACCGGCCACTGGGAGCAACCGAAATAGGTTCTCGGCCCTTTGATGTGAAGGATGAATGTCGGCTCTTGCGTCGTTTCAACCAACGACTAGGATCGCTTTTTCAAGACTGCTTTTCATGATGTTTTTCGGAGAGAGACAGGCGCGTGGCAAGGCTTCATGAGCACCAGGGAAAATCGCTGCTCTCCCAAAGGGGCGTGGTGATTCCGACCGGCAGGGTCGTTCAGGACGCCGACGAGGCTCGGGCCGTGGCGCAGGAGATCGCCGGCGAGGTGGTTCTGAAGATTCAGGCCTGGACCACCAGCCGAAAAGCGCAGGGAGGCGTGGTCTTTGCGTCGACTCCCGCCAAGGCGAAAACCGCGGCGGCAAAGCTGCTCGATATGAAAATCGGCGCGTTTCCGGTTGAGTCGGTGCTGGTGGAAGAGAAACTGTCGATTCAAGACGAGCTGTTTGTGTCGCTCAGTATTGACGATGCGGCGAGGGCGCCGACGCTTTTGTTTTCGTTCGCCGGCGGCTCGGGCGTCGAAGAGCGAGCGGCCCAGGTGCATCGGCTGGCGGTGGATCCGACGTCGGGCGTCGATCGGGCCGAGGTCGATCGGCTTCTGGAGGCGTCGGAGATCGAGCCGAGGTTTCACACCGCCCTGGCAGACGCGGTCGAGGCGGCGGGGAGCATGGCGCAAGAGGTCGAGGCGCGGTCGCTCGAAATCAACCCGCTCGTCACCACTGCCGACGGCCGGGTCGTCGCCGCCGACTGCCGAATGACCATCGATGACTACGCGGTCTTTCGCCATCCCGAGTTGGGGATCGACATCGCTCGTGAACTGGATCACCCGCCCACCAAGCTTGAACGGATCGCCTACGACATCGAGCAGGCGGACCATCGGGGCACGTTCTTTTTCGCTCGATTGCCGGTGAGCGAGGGCGATCGCATCGTCGGGTTTCATGGCGCCGGCGGCGGGGGGTCCATGATGAGCATGGACGCGGTCAGTCAGGCCGGTTTCACTCCCGCCAACTTCACCGACACCAGCGGCAATCCCAGCCCCGCGAAAGTCTATGCAGCGGCAAGGATCATTTTGTCTCAAGAGGGTCTGCTCGGCTACTTCGGCTCGGGCAGCGGCGTGGCGAGCCAGGAGCAGTACCACTCCGCGTACGGGCTTGCCAAAGCGTTTCTCGAACTCGATCTGGATATTCCTGCGCTGATTCGCTTGGGAGGCAACAGCGAAGGTCGAGCCGTCGAAATTCTGGAAACGGCGTGCGCGGAGTTGCCCGCTCCGGTCGTGGGGTACAAGAAAGACCACACGCCGACGTTCATCGCCGAGCGATTCACCAAGCTGGTGGACGCCGCGGAGGGGAAGACTTGGACGCCTCGGGCTCGGCGGATTCCCGCGTTTGTTGGCGCCGCGACTTCGTTCTCGTTTCCGATGCGTCTGGGCGAAGGCTGGACCGGCCGGGTGTGGATCGACACGCCCAACTGCACGCCCGACATCGCAAGGCAGATCGTCGAACAGGCCGGAGGTGTGCTTGCGTTGAGCGACGGCGTCGTGGCGCTGGCGGTCGGCGCCGACGTAGCGATGACCAAAGACTCTGAAATGATTGCAGCGGAGGTAGAGCTTCGGCGCGCGGGCGTGGAGTCGTTCTTCGTTGACATCCCGATCCCGGGCTTGGACGAAACCGCGTCGGCGCCTGGCGCCTCAGCGGAGGCTCTGTGATGGCGATCATCATTGATCAAACAAAGCGAGTTCTCGTTCAGGGGATCACGGGCCGCGAGGGTCGGGCGCGGACACAGCTCATGCGCGGCTTTGGGACAAACGTCGTTGCGGGTGTCACGCCAAAAAAGGGTGGACAGACGGTCGAAGACGTGCCTGTATTCGACACGGTCGCCCAGGCGATGGAGTTTTCGAAGAGCGAAGTGGGCGGCCCGATTGATATTTCCGTGGTGTTTGTTCCCGCACGATTGGTCAAGTCGGCGGCGATCGAGGCGATCGAGGCGGGAGTGAAGTTGTTGCTTCTCGTGCCCGACCGTGTGCCGGTGTGGGACGCAATGCGCATCGCCCAGGTCGCCGATCAGCACGGCGCCGAGTTCGTTGGGCCCAACACGCTGGGTGTGCTTTCGCCGGGGAAGGCGGTCGTCGGCATGATCGGCGGCCG
>Ga0114931_10006857_pt1 | contig 13979 bp, 11 predicted proteins | sample 2SBtaG_FD_89579 | JGI IMG/M metagenome (GOLD analysis project Ga0114931, IMG submission 89579) | Deep subsurface microbial communities from Kolumbo volcano to uncover new lineages of life (NeLLi) - 2SBTROV14_V59a metaG | ecosystem: Environmental > Aquatic > Marine > Volcanic | place: Kolumbo...
ATGACGCGCCTTCGTAAGTCAGCCGTCCCTCGCCTGCCCAGGTGGCGGAATGGTAGACGCGCTGGCTTCAGGTGCCAGTGGCCGCAAGGCCGTGGAAGTTCGAGTCTTCTCCTGGGCACCACTCGGCACTCCGTTGACATCCGAAGACGTCTAAAACTACTATAAAAACAATTGGTTATGTTGGCCGAGAGTCCGAGGCAATCCGGCTCTGTCCACACATATCCCGTCAAGTTGGCGGGTTTTTTGACGGGATCTCCGAGAGTGAGTCCCAAAAATACCGTCAACCGATTCCGGAGTGAGTCCGTGTTTGGGCAAAACTGGCGGTACCAAGACGAATTTAGGGAAGCAATGTGAGTCCCAACTTCGAATGTGTTGCGTAAGGAGTGAAAGATGACGCTTTCGCAAATGGCAGTCAGAAACGCCAAGCCGCGCGAGAAGAAGTACAAACTCTTCGATGGCGGCGGCATGTACCTGCTGGTTGAGCCAGACGGCAAACAGTATTGGCGCCTTGATTACCGCCATGGCGGTAAGCGCCGAACGCTTGCTCTTGGCGTTTATCCGGAAGTTACACTGAAGCAAGCGCGGGAAAAACGGACTGAAGCAAAAGCACAACTCGAAGATGGGCACGATCCGGTCCAATTGCGAAAAATCGCAAAACTCTCCCGCTCTGAAACATCAGCTAATACGTTTCGCGCGGTCGCGGGTGAACTCATTGCGAAAATGCAGCGCGAAGGCCGTGCCGCAATCACCATCGACAAAACACAGTGGATGCTTGAGTTCGCGTATCCCTATATCGGTGATCGTCCCATTTCTGAGATTGCCGCAGCGGAAGTGTTGACTGCTCTTCGATCAGTAGAAGCGCGTGGCCGGTATGACACGGCACGACGCCTGCGAAGTAAGTGCGGTCAAGTCTTTCGCCTTGCCATCGCAACGGGTCGAGCGGAACGAGATCCAACGCATGACCTTCGAGGCGCGCTAACGTCACCCAAAGTGAAACATCACGCCGCAATCACCGACCCCAAAGAAATTGGCGGTTTGCTGCGTACAATCGACGGTTACACTGGTCACGTTACAACGAGGCTCGCTCTTCAACTCCTACCGCTTGTTTTCGTGCGCCCGGGCGAACTGCGGCACGCAGATTGGAGTGAATTCAATACGGAAAGCGCGGTGTGGGAAATTCCCGCAGAAAAAATGAAAATGCGTCGTCCGCACCGAGTACCGCTAGCAAAGCAATCAATTGCCATCATCGAAGAACTGCGGTCGCTAACTGGCAAAGGTCCATATCTGTTTCCAAGCATCAGCAATTTTCATAAACCGATGTCTGAAAACACACTAACCGGCGCGCTTAGGCGGCTGGGTTACACTGGCGACCAAATGACAGCCCATGGCTTTCGATCCACGGCGGCAACAAGGCTCAACGAAATGGGTAAATGGTCCGTCGACGCAATCGAACGCCAACTCGCGCATCAGGAATCCAATGAGGTCCGCCGCGCTTACACTCACGCCGCCGAATACTGGGATGAACGTGTAAAGATGATGCAAGCCTGGGCGAATTACCTGGTTAAGTTGAAAAACACCAAACCTAGCTGATATCGAGCTGTAAATATGACCGATGAGAAATTCGAATTTCTAGAAACAGATATTGATGATGAAGAAATTGCATCGTTTAATCAACGTTTTCGTAATGACCCACGAGCCAGTGAAGTCCTTTCGAGCCTGCGCCAGCGAGGCATGGACGATCGAGAGATTGTTATTGTACTCCGATTGATCGCACGCATCCCTCAAGAATGGGAAACCGAAAAAGAACCGGACGGGAAAGCAGCGAAGCGTCGTGCAGCTCTGGCCTCGAAGTTGAGGAAATTGGCGACCGAAGTTGAAAACGACCCAGATTTGTCTGGCCTTTGCTTCGGCATAAATACCATCTCTTATGGAACTCCAAAGGATGATCGAAAAGGCCTCATTTCGTTGGCGGATTGCATAAAAGAAGGTGAGAGAGAGATAGAGCCTTATTCTCCGCAAAAATTGGAAGCGGCAATTCCTGCATCCAAAATGCTGGATGACAAAACCGAGCGTACAATCGCCCTCAAAAAATTCGCGATTAAAGAAATATTTGCACTCATAGAAAAACCTGAAAAACGAGCGCCCAATAAGGAAGCGGCAGCACTAGTGTCAATTTTGCTCAATGAAGAAGTTTCAGCGAATGACGTTACTCAAGCGAGAAAACTGGAACGACGACGATATTTTCGCGAGTAAGCAAAGAGGTCAACGTCGGCATTGGTGAAAGTAGTAGGCTGAAGTAAGGTCGGCAGCCTACTTCTCGTATATCCTCAAAGCGGACAAAGGCGCGAGAAATTCTCGGCTCCGTAGCGATGCAAAGTGCGATCTGTATCTACGAGAAGTACGAAACGATGGATTAGTTGTGGCTGGGCAAAAATAACCAGACATCTATTCCGAAAGGCTCTGGAATTTTGCTGAAAAAGTCTCATTTAAACGATGGCCGCTGTAGCGGTAAGAGCCCTTGCGATATAGATCGAATCACACAATCAGTTCACAATTGGGGGGTTTATGGGAATTTACTATGAACAAACCTGGATTTTATTTTTGGCCTGTGGGAACGGGTGACAGCACGACCGTAGTCATAGACGAACTTACTGTTCTTCAAATTGACATTAGGCAAATGGACCAATCTGAAGACGACAACAACGAGTATGTTGCTGTTGTGGACGTTTTGCTTGATCGCCTACCACAGTTGAAAAACAAACCATACCTTTCAGCGTTTGCATTGACACACCCAGACAAAGATCATGTTCAAGGGTTTGAAAAACTGCTCGATGAGGCGTTGATTGGCGAACTATGGTTTACGCCCCGGGTGTTCCGGGAATACGGCGAAGAGCTTTGTCGGGATGCGGAGGTATTCCAAGAGGAAGCGTACCGTCGCGTCAAAAAGATGATTGAAATGAGCGGTGCTGCCGATCCGGGCGACCGCGTTCGGATCGTAGGTTACGATGACTTGTTAAGCGAACAGGAGTTCAATGGCTTCCCGCAAGAATTCCTTACAGTTCCTGGCAATCCGGTTACGCTGATCGATGGAGATGATCGAGCTGGTGATTTTCGCGCATTTATCCATGCGCCTTTCAAAGATGACAGTGAGGGCGACCGCAACGATACAAGCCTCGCTATGCAAATTATTCTCGGTGACGATCCGGTCAAAGGAGGTGCGTTGCTATTTGGCGATCTCAAATATCCCACAATTAAGAAAATATATGACGTATCTGAACAGGCTGGCAACTTAGAGAATTTATCATGGCGAATCCTTCTTGCTCCCCATCACTGCAGTAAGTCTGTGATGTACCACACAGAAGGCGAACGAGAGGTTCTCAAAAAAGACATTTTGCAAAGATTTGAGGATTCACAAGTGGGCGATGGATACATAGTTGCCTCGAGCGATAAAATTCCTGCTTCAAACAGCAAAGGCGATAACCCTCCTCATGCGAAAGCGAAAGCACGCTACGAAGAACTTGCTGCCGACGACTTCCTCTGCACTATGGAAGATTGCAAGAGTGAGGAGCCCCTGTTTTTCGGTTGCGAGCAAGGCGCGATCTTGTTGGATGAATCGAGCCTATTAGGCGCGGCCAAGGCTGACGCCGTTCAATCTGCAATCGACGAAGCCCGTGGTGGCGACGAACCACCCGGCGAGAAGGTCGGCTTTGGCAAGTGACGTCAAGCGCCGGACAAAACCTCGCAATTGATCAACTTGAGGACATCGTTGGGCGCGCAAAGGGTGCGTTGACGATTGAAGATATGTCGCCACCTCATGAAGACGGCGGTTTAGCAATCGTCACATTCACTTTTTCCACTGCTCATCTAGAAAAAGTGTTGAACGGGTTACCAATTCGGCCACGTGAACGATTAAGGGCTTTTATCCCACAAAATTTTCCGCTTACGCCACCATCCTTATACTCGGACCATAAACGTTTCAAAGGCTATCCGCATGTACAATGGGGGGATTCTATTTGCTTATTTCAGTCGCGAAATATCGAATGGTCGCCTTCAGATGGAATGTATGGGTTCATACAACGCGTAAACGACTGGTTCAAAGCTGCTGCGCTCGACGCGCTGGACCCTGACGATGCACCTTTGCATCCACCAGCGAATATTCCAACAACTGATAAACGTATAATTTCCCGAATTGATACGCCAGATTTCGAAGGAGAAAACTGGCATTGGATTGGATCAGCGGTTCTCAATAAAGTCCGTCCGAAACGATTTGACATTGTGGGCTGGGCTGAGCTCGGCGAGGCACCTGCTAACCGTCTTTGCGGCGCAGTCATTCTCTTAAAAAAACCACTGCCGATCGAGTATCCCGATACAGTACTCAATCTACTAATAGAAATTGTGGGGCAAGGCGTTCCCTTATCATTCCTGGTAAAACTGATAAAAGTCCATGCTATTCAGAGAGAGGCGGATGAACCGCTCTTGGTCGTATTGGGTGCACCAATGAGGCGCCCTCAACCCGGGGGGCCTCTAAAACAGCATCTTGCTGTTTGGGAGATTGATCCGGAAATCGCAGAGACTTTGCGGGCTGTCTTCACGGATGATTTAGATGACGATGAAGCTGAGCGCGCGTTCAAGCGTTGGGCTGTTGATGCGAATATGTCGTGGTGTCGCGTCTATGAAGATCGGCCGGAGGTCACCCTAAGGCGCGATCAAGAATCCACGTCATCTTGGCTCTTTCAGAAGCGAATTCTACTTCTGGGTTGCGGTGCGCTCGGCTCTCATATTGCCGAAATCTTGATCCGCGCGGGCACAAAGCAACTTGACCTTGTCGATCATGATTCTGTTTCCCCTGGGGTCCTCATTCGTCAGCAATATGACGATCACGATATTGCTTATACGAAAAACTCTTGTCTTAAGATGCGGTTGAAAAGAATTTATCCGGAAAAGGAAATTGATGATCACTATTATAATTTGGATGAAGGCATACTCACTAAATTTCCGCCCTCAAATTATGACCTAATTATCGACGCGACAGCGTCACGAACTATCTCCCATATTTTTGATCAAGAGTTGGTTTCGATACCACAATCGCCACCAATAGTCTCGATAGCAGTAAGTGCTCGATCTGAATACGGAATGGCGAGTGTTCGCATGGGCGAATACGGTCTTGGCCCTTTGGATATTGCACGCCGGGTAAAAATGACCGTAAGCGACGATCCAAGATTGAAAACTCTTGAGACTGCATTCTGGCCTGATTGGAAAAAGAAACGGTTTTTTCAACCGGAGCCTGGATGCTCGGAGCCGACCTTTGTCGGTGGCGCGGCAGAAATTGCGTATCACGCCAGTACTTTAATTCTCAAAACACTCGATCGCGTTCAATCACTAGAAAGTTTTCAATCTAGCGTCGATATTTCGACTTTGCCCGGAAGCGCATCGAACCAAGCAATTACAAAAGGACTTATTTTCAATGGCCAAGTGCCGGCAGCCGAATGCCGTTCAGGTTTTCGAGTTGTTGTCGGCCCAGGCGTTGAAGCGGGTTTGCGCACAGTGATGAAGCAAAACGTTCGTGAGAAGTCTGAATTAGTTGAGACAGGCGGCTTAATGTTTGGCCAGATTGATGATGTAAGCCAAACAATCTGGGTTGATGCAGTTACGGGCCCGCCACCCGACAGTGAACGAAGCGAGAAAAAGTTTCTGTGTGGTGTTGAGGGGACTAAAGAACGCTCTGATTATCAAAAAGAACGCAGCGGTAGCGTCAGCCGGTTTATCGGTATATGGCACACTCACCCGGTCTCGCCAGGATGCCCCAGTGATGAAGATTTACACGCCATGGCTACGTTGCTTCATGCGCAAGAGAAATCACCGCGTCATGTAGCAATGTTGATTATCGGAAATGCATCTACGGTGCCTAATCATGCCTATTACCTCTTTCGGCGAAACGAATTTGAGCCGGTGATCATTGCCTATCATAAACTAACCGGGGCAATGTATGGCCGATGAGTTCAAAATCGGATTAGCTCTTTCGGGGGGCGGTTCGCGTGCCATGGCGTTTCACTTGGGTTGTCTGCGCGCCCTTAATGATCGAGGTGTTTTAGAAAAAGTGAGGGTATTGTCATCGGTTTCTGGTGGAAGTGTTATTGCCGCTCTCTACGCTTATTTTGATGAACCGTTTGAGCAATTTGAGGAGCGCGTTAAGTCGGAGCTAAAACTGGGTTACGTACGGGGCATAGCTCGACACACTTTAGCATCGTCAGAAACGCCTAAGATATTGGCGACCCAACTTACAGCCGGGTTAAGCGCAATCGCAGGCTCCTTTGCTGGCGCAATTGGCAATGGCCTTGTATTCGCAGGAATGGATCGAAAGGTAGTTTCCAACTTTACAGAACCGCTACAGGCTCCGTTCAGTCGTTGGGCGAGTCGGACGACAGCGTTTGAGCGGTATTTAAGAAAATCTGTTTTCGGTAATTCTCGCGTCAATATGGTTCAGCGTGCGGGGCTCGAAACGGTTATCAATGCTACTGAGTTAAGAACCGGTACTGCATATAGATATGGATCACGCGGAACTTCGTGTTGGCGATACGGTGACTTTGACGGCGACCCGCCATTTGTCTCAAAAGCTGTTGCCGCTTCGGCCGCATTTCCAGCGCTATTACCATCCTTTGACGAGCGACAATCTTTTCGAAAGAACGGTAGCACGGCGATTAATCGCGTCATCATCACAGACGGAGGCGTATATGATAACCTTGGTATTAGTTGTCTTTTGCCCGGTCGCGATCCAAACTATAGCAGTTCAGTTTTCGACGTAAATTATATTATCTCTTGCGACGCTGGCGCGGGGCTCCCAAGCGGCAGAATGAAACCTTATACTTGGACCTCGCGAATGCGCACAACGATTTCATCCATTCATCGGCGTACGCACACTTTGTCCTATGATTTATTGCATCGGTTGAAGGCATCAGGCGATTTGAAGGGATTCTTGCTGCCCTATCTCGGGCAGCAAGATACCAAACTTCCATACAAGCCCCCAGACTTGATTCCAAGAAATGATACTTACGACTATCCAACTGATTTCAGCCCGATGAGTCAAAAGAATATTGCGCTATTGAGCAAGCGAGGAGAGCAACTTACGCACCTGCTTATCGAACAACACAATCCTGATTTTTAGTCTCATTCGATTCGTTTCGCGAGCACTCCCCAGATCGGGTTTGAAAACGCTGAATGTCCCCTTTTGGGCAAATATTCGTGTGTCGAGAAATTATCATTTTTTTCTTTGTAATTGCCGTAAAATGGTGCTGTTGGAAAGTTGACCATCATGAATGCGAAGTATCTTCCATCCCTCAACAAAATAGCTAAGTATATAGTGTGTAAGCAATATTGAAATTCTAGGTACTCATGGCTTTCGTTCCATTTCAGGACGCTGACAAAATTGGCGATCATTTTCTTGATCTCCTAAACAGGCACAACATCCACCCGGCAACCGGCTCGTCGTTTGAGGATGAGCTACTGTCCCTGACTCAACTCATCGAACTTATGAAAAACCCGAACCTTGCCGAGGGTTCGAGGCAGGTTACTCTGCTTCGTGCCGCAGCCGGGCTGCACGACTTTGCTGCTAAGGTGCTCTCGGTGGCACCTCTACCCGAGTTCATCAGTTTCCTTCCGCATTTACGTTTGATTGCCCAGGCTAAAATCGCACCTGCTTCGCTCAGCCAAAACATGCTCAGCCCTTATGACGATGACACTGCCCGCAAAATGGCCGAGCTTTATGTCGGCTGCCTTGCGGCACACGTGGGAACAAACGTTGATTTGGATTCGCCGACAGCAGCCAAGGGGGACAATCCAGATGTCATTTTTACGGCCACGCCAACAGTTTCCAAGGTCGCCCAGCCGCCAGAAACGTGGGCTTTAGCAATTAAGACGATCAGCACAAACCAAGGACAAACGATCTTCGAGCGCATCAAGGAAGGCGCTGGGCAAATCGACGCCCCGAAATGCTCAGCTCAGAAAGGTATGGTGGTGATCAACGCTAAGAATGCGCTTGATCACGATGCGCTTTCGAACGCGGAGTTCTCAAATCTTAATGATGCGATGGATGCACTTGGCGGACAGCTCGAGTCGCTCACAAACAATGCAAATATCAATCGCCCGCAATCGGAATGGGATGCGGTCTTCTTAAGCAAGGTCAAGCGGCCGGTTCTATTCCTCGGTCAAAGTCTAGTGTATCTGCCGACGCCAGCCGGAGAGCTGACTCCGACGGCTCTCAAGGTGCTAAAAGCATACGGAGCGAACGGTACATTGGATCCAACTGCATATGAACTGGCGAGATGGCTGAACCACTTCATGCAGATTGTAGTGCATGGCAACATTGGCAATATTGGCAGTCTGCCGCACTAATCATCCGCTAATTTCAGGCACTCCGACCACTGGCGGCATAAATTGCAAATACGGCGTTTTCATTCATCTGTCGATCCGCTAGCTATCATTGGATAGGAAAAGACGGCGAGATCGTCAGAAACTGTGTGCTTACGCTGTTTCGAACTAGCCCATTGAACATTGGATACAACAGATGCCCGCCCCCTCAAGCGCCTTAGACGATTTACGCAAGCATTTGCGTGTGGTGACATTTACTCTGATGATTGTGCTTGCATCATTTGTAATCGTTGTATCGTTGCCGCCCCAACATGTATTTCAAGAAGCGTTGCGGGAAGCAAGGATTGCCCGCAATATCGCAGCAGTCTGGAACACAAGCGGCCTTTTTGAGTTGCAAAAGAATTGGCTTCTTGAACAGCCTGAAATTGTCGACGGGCTCTCCGACCAAGTTCCGGTTATTGAAGTAGATCTAACAATTGACGACAGCTATTCGGGGAACACTGCGGACATATATATGCAAAAACGTCAAAACGGCATTCTTAAATATAAATTCTCGCCAGATGCGTCGCTTTTTAAAGAAGACATTTTTGATAAAAAACGCGTTGGATTGTCGCTCATTCAAGAGCCGAGCAAACGGTATTTGTCCGAACGCTACGAGGGGAATGTTTTGACGATTGAAACGTTTCAATCGTTCTGGAACGATTTGAACAGATTGGACAATTTTTTGCTGATTTATGGCGTTAAAGGGAATGCGCGGACCAAGAACTTTGATTTTCGCGGCGTGCCGCAAAGCATCGAAGATCGTGAGGAAATTCAATTCGCCTACAAACAAACTGAGAAGAAGGGCACCTTTGGGCGAGGTGAATTTATTGACTCACGTGATCCGGCGATACACGGACTATACCGACCTGAATTCTACAGCGATAGCGGAGGGCCGGTTTCGAATCTTACCTCAGGAAGAATGTCGGTTGGCGTAGTTGCCTTAGATGAAGTGCCGAATAGAAGGCCAAGCGCGTATTTCACTTTCGCTGCGGATTTTGAGGAATTTGACCCTACGCTCCGCGCGCGTTTTGCTGAACTTCACGGGGTCGGCGACGAAGGATTTTCCAAAGCATTCCCGTCCCTAAATAAAATCTCGAATGATTTATCGAGCTTAAATTTTGATCAAATTGACGGTGTGATTGAGCTCTTTGAGGAATTGAATGAAGAAGAGGCAGTGGTGTTCGGTCTTCAGATCCCTCAGAGTGTAATCGCGTCATGGGGCTTACTGGTTTTAGCTTTGATTCATGTATATTTGACGGCGCATATTCGTCAGTATTACCGCTTAACACAGAATGACGATTTGTCATTCAGTACATGGATTGGTGACTATCGCGATCGGATATCGCAGATTCATTCGATCCTAATTTTTATCGTTATCCCTGGGTTTGCAGCAGCTTATCTGACATTTCGGTCGGTCTCGCTTGTCGACAATAATCCGCTTCGCAGCTTGCCGATAATTGGTCTCCTAATTTTTTCTTGGTCGTTGATTGATTTGAGCATTTTGAATGCCGGCCGTTGGCGCAAAGACCGCCCTCAAAAACCGATACGCGCCGTCAATGAAACGGCGATCGCAGTTAGCGGCGAATTGGCGGCACCAAAATCTCAGGAAAGGAATCAAAGAGACGGTCAACCGGTATAGCGTTTTGTCCCGGTGTAATAGAGTTTGTTCATGGCATCTGACATAGCGTCACCCCGCATACGCTTTTTCGCGCATTCCAGTCGCAAAGCACCGAAACAGAGACCGACAATTTCTCGCGATAACTACCCGACATGCTGTACTTTTCATCCGTCAATTCATCGCCAGATTTCAGCCACTAGCCACGATGCGAGAGGACAATTAGAATCGTTGAGAAATAAGGCAGTAAGAAATCATGGCCAATATAAGAAGCATAATCGACGTAATTGAAACAGTAATGGGCAAAAAGCTCACTGAACGAGGGGTTGGCCGCCTAAAATACGATTATCCTCTATTGAGTCGCTTGAACGTAGAAATTGACGCCTACTATAGAAGTGCGTTTGTGCCTCAAAAAAAAGTCGGAGAAATACGACCGTATTTAAGCACAAGATTAGTTGACGTATCTTCCGTTACCAATCGTTATTTCGATTCAAAACTTGGCGATCTTGAGGCATATCTGAAGCGCATCCTTTTGTACGGCCATGGAGTTGTGATTTACGATCCGCTTCCCCCGCGCCTCGATTTTTGTCACCCGGGTAGTGACAAATATTGCAAGGAAAACTTTCCATTTATAAAAAATATCCTTCTTGAGTATGCGCGACTGCGACCGCTTATTAAGAAAGGAATCATAATCACTATTTCTGACCCGATTTTATACAAGGAAACATATAGTACAGTATTCGAAGCACGACTCTTGGAAAATTATTTCGAAAGTGAACTTGACCTTCCACATGGCGTCATCTTGGATATGGTCTCAGAATGCCTCATGTTTCGAAATGAAGTAGATTACTTTTTCAATCATGCGGCGCAGTATCAAGCCTATGAAAAGTTACTGGGACTGTCGGAAGAAATAGTTACCAGCCGACAGCTGCAAGAGCCATTTAAGTTAGGTATTCTTGGCTCGGCAAAATTAGTCGACGTGTCGAAATTATCTCCGAAAGATATACTCTCACTTCGTTCCGACGAAGTATTGTTTCGTAACTTTCGTGCACGGACAAGCGAAATTCTAGAAGATGTGAGCGCTGCGGCTGCGCGTAACCTGGATGTCAGTGAAGATCTTCAAATACGGGCCAATGACGCCTTTGCATCTTTTAATGATGACCTCTTGGGTAAGACTCGTAAATCTAAAGTATTGAATGTGGCTGGAAATGGTTCAGTGAAGATCGCCGCTGGTTTTTTTGCGGGCGCTGCATCATCGGCTTTGCTTTCTGGTGCGCCATTACTAGGCGGGGTTGCGGGCGCGATCCTGCCCGCTGCTCAAGGCCTCAGAGAAACCGCGATATCCATCAAAAATCGACGTCGTCGAATAGCGCTTGAAAACCATGTCCTGGCGATCACTGGTTCGCAGACCTAGCGAGATGATCGGGCTTGCGGTCGCTGGGGCAACAATCCGCGCCTCAAAAATTGCGTGAAGGCGAACACACTCTCAGATAGGGTGTGCTCGAATGGCAGAAATATGCCTGACTGAGGTCATTTTTATCAGTAATTTGCTACGGCAAATATGGGCCAAGAATGCCCGATCGAGGCCTCAAATTCCAAAGTCCGCTTTTGCGCACCTACCGGAAGCGCCTCGTGGTCAAACGTATATTGTCTTTTGAAAGCAAAATGACTCTACTACGTTCCTTCGTTTTGGAGCTTAGGCCAACCGATGACGTTAACTTCAGACGGAAAAACAAAGAAAAGTCGTGTATTCAAACAGTGAAATTCTCGGCGATTCTATCCTGGTTTCTTCATTTTTCGACGAATGGCCCTGCCATCTCTAGTTTACATCCGTCACCACACATATGGAGCGTAGCAGATGGCAGAAAACACTGAAATTGAAGCATACGACATCAAATCATTCTGCAAGGCGTATAGCATTTCGCGAAGCTTTGTTTACGAGGAAATTAAATCCGGACGGCTCAGACGCGTCAAAGTGGGTAGACGCACCTTACTTCCCAAAAAATATGCTGACGAATGGCTACATAATCGCAGCCCGACAGCGACATAAGCCGCTGAGCAAGGCCGCCGCTCAGTTACATTCCAAGAATGACTAATCGTTATTTGCCACAATGAGCACAGGCTCTTTCAACAATTCACTATTGATTCTATTGAGCGCTGCCATAACCCGCGCACTGTGTTCGAATTTGGCAAGTGATTCCAAACCGCGGCGACCAGCAAGATAATCGGTTAGTGCAGCAATTGCTGCAATGCGACTTTGATCTTGCGGGTGCGATCTGAAAAATAGCTCTTGTTGTTGGTAAGCGGCGTTATGATTAAATTGCACTACATTCTGATTGTAACGCTGACGTCTATTTTCTGCATCATCACAAACCGCATTTGCCTGATCGGCGTTCTCTGGTGTTTGGTTTTCCCATGCAGCATGGAAAAATTGAGCCCATTGTTGGCAATTCAATTGCGCCTGCTGGACAGCTTGGAGCTCTTGAGCAAGTCCGGCCTGGTAGTCACCCCAATACTTGTCTTGCTGGCGTTTCATGCGGCTAAAGAAGTCTACACCGCGTAAAGGATTAAATCCTGCGCGTCGCGCAATGGCGACTGCTAGCGCATCCGCTTCTTCTTCATCTAACCGGCTGTATGAAGATTCCAGATACCGCGCGACATTCTGAATTTCGCCAGCATGATTATTTGATAACATAGCACCGAGCTGAGCTAGCCCAATCAAAATTGCACTATCGTCATTTTGTTGTCGAATGCTCTGCTTGAGCAGCGAATGCCCTAGCTCATGCGCAAGAACGAAAGCCACCTCATCTTCGCTAGTCGCTTGTTCAAGAAGCCCATGAAAAACGTAAATGTATTTGCCACCGGTAACGAAAGCGTTCGGAACGGCTTCATCAGTTTCAAAAACGCGGACGACCCAATGGTGTGGGTCTTCACCCATTGCGGAGAGAAGCCTTTCAACCAAAGCATTGGAGCCAACGGACCGCTCATCCGTGACGAGATAAACGCGTTGCCCTTCAAACTCCCCTTCCAACATCAGTTGGTCATCAATCTCGCGGGCTTGATCGACGAGTTCTTTCGGTATCTCAGCATTGAGCGCCGCAACGATTGCATCAATGCTGTGTTGATCGCTGTATTGGGCAAGAAGCGACTGCGGCACAGCCAAAGCCGCCATTACCAAGAATGCAACAAACTGAATTCTGGCGCTAAGAGCGCTTAGAGACTGTCTCAACACAACCATTTCAATTCTCCTTGCGGACCTATCCGCAATTAATTCGCCTTCGCCTAGATCGAAGATTCCGTAGATTCCTCGGAATTCTCACCATTATCCGTATCATAATACGAGTTAAAGAACAATTACGTAGTTCTCTCGGTGTTTTTGACAGAATCCGGAGTGAATCTCCGGATATGGACACGAAAAAACGAGTTGGCTTAAGGATCAGGGCGATCCGAAAGCAAAATGAACTAACCCAGGACCAGCTTGCAGAGCAGATGGGGCGGTCAGTAGACGCTATTTCCAATCTGGAGCGCGGTGTCAGTCATCCGAGCTTTGAGACGTTAGAGCGCCTCAGTGAAACACTGGAAGTACCCGTCAAAGCGTTCTTCGAGTTTGAAGGCGGTGCCGACATTAGCGCCAAGCGCGCAGCGTTGCTCGAAGAGCTTTCGATGGTCGCTGCGCAACTTAAGGACAAAGATCTTGAGATAGGCGTCAAACAACTCAAAGCGCTGGCACGATAAGCAGCTTTTATTCGCGATCAAGTCTAAGGTGTGTACGAACAATACTGGATTCTCGGTTAGGGTATGGCACTGGGTACCTCAAGGAGTGCCTAAAGGGTACCATTTTCTGTGTTTGTTCACTGTCACAAGGGTATGTACGAGGGTCAAAATCAGGGGTCTAAAATAGGATTCAATATTGTACCTGGCCCTATAATCGGCGTGTGACTCTCTGATTACGCTCCTA
>Ga0114931_10006858_pt1 | contig 13978 bp, 14 predicted proteins | sample 2SBtaG_FD_89579 | JGI IMG/M metagenome (GOLD analysis project Ga0114931, IMG submission 89579) | Deep subsurface microbial communities from Kolumbo volcano to uncover new lineages of life (NeLLi) - 2SBTROV14_V59a metaG | ecosystem: Environmental > Aquatic > Marine > Volcanic | place: Kolumbo...
AGGTCCATTCGACCTTGTCGTCAAACTTCATCGCGGTGATCAGCTTGTTGTCGTAGAGAACCTTCATCAGCTTCATGCTGGGCTCGGCGAACTTGCTGTTGTACAACGCGATCACACCGTCGTACTGCACGTAAAAGTTGTTGACGAAGCCCGGCGTGTGACAAACCGTGCACACCTGTTTCATGTTGTTACGACGGGTTTTCCAACCGACCGCCGCCATCTTCTTAAGCCCGAGTTTCTTGTCCGATACCTCCGGACGCACCGACATGGGGGGCCGGTTGTTCCAGCTGATGCGTAAACCGACGTTGTGAGTAACCGGTATCATGTCGCCGTCGGTGGTTAGTACGGCCGACATGTGACAGGTCGCACAGGTGGGCGCAGCGGTGTAGTCCTCGCCGAGAACCCACTTGGCGCTGTCAAGTTTCAGGTCGTCCTCGTGCGCGCGGTAGGCGATGCCATGTTTGGATGCCTCGTAGATTTCTTTTTGCGGATGGTCCGGACCCAGATGACACTTACCGCAGTTTTCGGGGCGCCGTGCCTGCTCGGCCGAGAACGCGTGACGCTGGTGACAAGCCGTGCACGAGCCAACGCTTCCGTCGGGGTTAAAACGGCCCATACCGCTATTCGGCCAGGTATCGGGTGTCAACGAGCCGTCCTCGTTGACGCGGACGTCGGAGCCGTGGCACTGCCTGCAACCACTCACCGTCAATGCCGAACCGCCGAAAAAGTTCCAATCGCCCTCGACGATATCCGCGAGCATATTATCGAGCGACCCCAGGATCTGCCCCGCGCGCGCGTGATGGCTCTCGGAGAACTCGCGCACTTCCTGCTCGTGACAACGAGCGCAATCCTTGGGCGAGACGATGATGCTGATCATCGCGCCTTCGTGCTCGAACGCATCCTTGTCCGTAGCCGCCGCTTGGTGGCACTCGTAGCAACCGACATTGGCGCGAAAGTGCTTGGAGGTACCCCATTCCTGGTAGATACCCGCGGTGGTGCCGGAGTGACATTCGATGCAGTCCTTGGAGGCATCAGAAAGTTTGGAAGGGATGGTCACATCGGCGCGTGCCGGCGGCACGCAGCAGAGAACCAAGGTCATGACCTCGAGTACGAGCGTCGTGGCTTTCATAAATCCCCCCTGCGGACCTGAGTATCGCCAAAGCCGAAGCGCCCCGCTCCGCCTACCCGTCCCTACCAAGCGCTACATACACGATGTTGACGAAATCGCCAACGCGCACTCGTACTGACAGCCGCGACGCTGAGCGGGCTTCAGCCGGCGCCGGCCGAGAAGAACTCCGCCATCTTCGGTCCTACCCGGTCGCGTAACGTGACCAACGCATTTTCCGGGCGGATCATCACGTCGAGGCTCTTGATACGTCCATCGTCATCGAGCGTGATGAGATCGATTCCCTGCAACTCGCACTCCCCGACGTGCCCGCGAAACTCGAGCGCGAGATCGACACCCGCGGTCCACTGGCGGTGGTATGTAAAGTCCTCGATCGTCTCGATGATGATCCCCAGCAAGTGGGCGACCACCGCTTTGCCTTCGATACGGGTCCAGTAAGGCGGCGCGCCCATTGAGATATCTTCGGCGAGCGTCGTTCGCATCCGCTCGGCATCGCGACTTTCGACGATGGTGTTCCACTCCACAAGAAACTCTTCGGCATCGACGGACATGATCGGACCCCCTTGTTCGAAGCTTGAGCCTACTTAGAGCAGCAGGGAACGATCATGGGAAACGCAAGCGCCGCCGGCAGAGTTCCGCACGTGGCCGGCCGCAACCGACCGAGCCGGCAGGGACGGTGCGGCATGGTCGATTCGTGCGACGGATCCCTTGACAATCACCGGCGATCATTGGACGAGGGTTTCGGGTTCGCGACGACGGTTTCCGGTTCGCGCGAACGCACGGTCCCGGTCCTAGGAGAAAACCAAGTGAGCCTTCCCACACCGCTGGTCATGATGGGCGCTCCGGGCTCCCCGTACACGCGCAAGATGCGCGCCGTTCTGCGCTATCGCCGCATCCCCTACCGTATGATTCTGCACTTCTCCAAGGAGCACGCAGCGCGCCCGCAACCGACGGTCCCGCTTCTTCCCACCTTCTATCTTCCCGATGCAGACGGCACCGAGATAGCCGTCACCGACTCCACGCCGCTCATCCGTCGCTTCGAAGCGGCGTTCGTGGAGCGCTCCATTCGACCGCCCGACCCCGTGCTCGCCATGATCGACAGCCTGCTGGAGGACTACGCCGACGAATGGCTCACCAAGTGCATGTTTCACTATCGCTGGGCCTACGACGCGGACATTCGTAAGGCCGCGGCGATCCTTCCTTTATGGGCGGACGTCGGTCTCTCGCACGAGCAACACGCAGCTCTGGGAAAACAGTTCGCCGACAGACAGATCGACAGGCTCTCGGTGGTCGGGTCCAACAAGACCACGGCGCCGGTCATCGAAGACAGTTACAGCCGTTTCCTGCGTCTGATGGAAGCGCGCCTGCTCGACCACCCTTTCTTGTTGGGGACACGGCCCGCTGCGAGCGACTTCGCCTGCATAGGACAGCTCACCTGCCTGGCACTGTTCGATCCAACACCGTCGGCGATTACGATCGAGGAATCACCGCGCGTGTACGCTTGGACCGAAGTCGGCGAGGAATTGTCCGGACTCGAACCGGCCGAGGACGACTGGCTCGCTCGCGACGCGATCCCCGACTCGCTCATCGCGTTGCTGCGCGAAGTCGGTCGCGTGTACGTTCCGTACCTGCTCGCCAATGCGTCGGCCCTTCAGGCCGGTGCCCGGCAAGTCGAGACCATGATCGACGAACGGAGCTGGGTTTCCAAGCCCTTTCCCTACCAAGGCAAGTGCCTGCGGTGGCTGAGGGAGGAATATGGAGCGCTGTCGGCCGCCGATCGCGCCGATATCGAGGCGCTGTGGACGGGGACCGGATGTGAGGCGCTGTTCGCATGAAACAGTACGCGATAAAGCCGGCAAAAGGCCGAGAGAAGCAACGCCGGTACGCACCGGCAGCAGCGGACGGAGGACGATCGCCATGGACGTACCAATCTATCGTTTTCTAGCCGATGATCACGCCAGACTGGATGCGCTGCTGCGACGTGCGACCGCGGTGCCCGATCACATAGACGCCGAGTCCTACTCCGCATTTCGGGCGGGCCTGCTTAAGCACATCAGCATGGAAGAGAAGATCCTTCTGGCGGAGGTAACGCGCCTGCGCGGCGGAGAGCCACTCGCCATCGGCGAGAAACTACGGCTCGACCACGGCGCGATAGCCGCATTACTCGTTTCCGCGCCTAGCGCGGGAATCGTCGCCACACTCAGGGCGATTCTGAGCGAACACAACAAGATCGAGGAGAACCCCGGAGGCCTGTACGAAACTTGCGACAACCTGGGTGCCGCTCAGGCCGACACGATCGTGGCAAAGCTGCGACAAGCACCGCCGGTACGCGTAGCGGCTTACTCGGAAGGGCGATTCGTAATCGAGGCTACATGCCGCGCGCTGGCCAGGGCCGGTTTCGACGTCAAACCAAAGGATCTACGATAAACGGCTTCGCTCGGCCCCCTCTCTCGGCTAGATTATCGCTGTGATCATCGAAGTCAGTTCCACACGGCACAAAGAGTGCCTCGAAATCACCGAGCAGGTGCGCGCGCTGGTCGCCGATTCGGGCGTCCGGCGCGGCCTGTGCCACATCATGGTTCTGCACGCGACGGCCGCGGTGGTGATCAACGAGAACGACGATCCCAACATCAGCGTCGATCTCATCGCGGCGCTCGACCGTGCCATACCCGATCACGGCGGCTGGTTGCACGATCGCATCGACAACAACGCCCAGGCCCATATCAAGGCCGCCATCCTCGGCCCCTCGGAGACCGTGCAGATCCGCGACGGCGATCTCCTGCTCGGCACCTGGCAGGGTATCCTCGTGGTCGAACTCGACGGTCCGCGAACACGGCGCCGCGTATCGGTCGAGATCGTGCCGGCGGAGCACTGACCGACCAGAAGAAGCGAGACTAGGCCGGTGACGCCGTCTCCGACGCGAACCGACCGGGAGAATGCGGGCGGATCAATCGGGCCGGCGAGACGGGTGCCCTCAGGGAAGCGCAGTCGAGCGGGTTGCGGCGGCGAACTCCCTGCTAAGCATTCGTCGAGTTGCGCCCCACGAGGGCTTGCACCCCTGAGCTATCGGCTGGTGCACTGAAGCTCATTCCGATCGGTGTGCTCGAAGCTGCGCCCGTAGATCCGCAGGTTTGTGGTTTCCGCGTAGCTCAGCCGCTGCCCACGAATCGTGATCTTGTTCTCGAAGGACTCCGTACTGGCATTGTCGCGCATGAAGGGAGACTGGATGATGCCCCAATCCGCGTCGCCGCGGGCTGCCCGCACCTCGAGGACGACATCGGCGGCCTTCGCGTCTGCCGTGAAGGTCCCGCCCGCCAGCACAGCCACCGCCCGGGGGATGTTTACCGACTGAACGATCGTGTTGGTGGACGCATCCCAGAGCCAGTACCCGACCTGATCGTGGAAGACTTCGTCGTCCGACTTGCGCCGAACGATCTGATGATAGCGAACAACGGCCAGCTTTTGGGTCTCCGCGTTTTCAACATCCCCGGCGGCCGCGAAGTCTATGGTCTCGTAGAAGGGATTTTCCTCGGTACCATCCGGCACCGGCGCGAGGTCCATTCCCTTGTCGCCTTCCCATGTCCCGATCAGCCCGGCCAGAGGTCCGTAATTGACATCCTTTCCGTCACTCATGGTTTTATCTGTTCTCCCCTTCTGCGGTGCCTCTATCCACCGGTCTCCCTACCGCCGAGCAAGAGGGAGGAGCAGGTACGGCTATCACGGACTTAAATAAATGGCGCGCCCGGCAAGATTCGAACTTGCGGCCCCCAGATTCGTAGTCTTAGGTTCGGTATATGGACCAGGCATGACTGAGTATGACCAAGTAGCTAACTACCCCTTTATTACAGGAGTTTTATCAATTCACTTGCGTACCGAGTCGGCCGGCGTATGATCTAGTTTGATTGCGGGCGATTGCGGAAAGATTGCGGGAGCCCGGGAGACGATCATGAAAGCGAAACTCACCAAGCGGCTGATCGACACCACGCAACGGCCGGCCACGGAAAAGCAAGACCTGTTCGTCTGGGACACGGAAACGAAGGGACTCGGCGTTCGGTTTACAGCAAGCGGAGGTCGTATCTACGTGCTGCAAACTCGCGTAAAGGGTCGGCCTCGTCGCTTTCGGATCGCTCGCCACGGCGAATTGACTCTCGACCAGGCACGCAAGGCTGTCGTCAAGATACTGGCCGACGTCGATCTAGGAATAGACCCGACGGCTGAACGCCGCGGGGCTCGTAATTCCCCGACCGTGGCCGACCTAACTGAGCGATACATGACCGAGCACGCCAAGCCTTACAAGAAACCCTCCAGCGTGGCCGAGGACCGACGTAACATCGCTCTCCACATCATCCCCGCCCTTGGAACCAAGCGCGTTTCGGAGGTCAAGCGCGAAGACATCACGCGCCTTCACAACGCGCTCAAAGACAAACCGACCGCAGCAAACCGTGTGCTCGCCTTACTCTCGAAGATGTTCAATCTCGCCGAGGATTGGGGACTGCGGCCGGACGGTAATAACCCCTGCCGCCACGTAACCAAGTATCGAGAGGACAGGCGCGAGCGCTACCTCTCCGAGCTAGAACTGGCCCAACTCGGGCGAGTTCTCAAGAGCGGCCGAACGGAGACCGTCCGAGCAAAAAGCGACAAGAAGAAAGAAGAGAAATCTACGGTCAAGGAATCGCCTCACGTCATTGCCGCGATTCGCCTTCTCCTGTTCACGGGAGCACGGCTCCGCGAGATCCTGAAGCTCCGTTGGGATTACGTAGACTTCGAGCATGAGTGTATCCGCCTGCCGGACTCAAAGACCGGCGCAAAGGAAATCCAACTCAACTCTCCCGCTCTGGACGTCCTACGCAGCCTACCTCGCAAAGGCTCACCCTGGGTAATCCGCGGCGCGAAAAACGGCCAGCACCTTGTGAACCTAGAAAAACCGTGGCGGCGGGTCCGCGCAACCGCCAAGCTAGATAACGTTCGGCTGCATGACCTGCGCCACAGCTTCGCGAGTGTCGCCGCTGGTCAAGGAACTACACTGCCGATCATCGGAAGGCTTCTCGGCCACACACAAGCGCAGACCACGCACCGTTATGCGCACCTAGCCAACGACCCTATCAGGCGAGCGTCAGCCAGCATCGGTGCAGAGTTGAAAGCAGCACTGGAAGCGGACCATCCAAAGCTACGGCGCGTGAAATAGTGCGTTTGTGAGACGGGGCTAAGGCGAAACGACCCGATTACGTGCTCATGGCATTCGACGTGGAAAAAGTTACGTGGATCCTTGAACCGCTCGGCCTCGACGATCCCAGTGAGGCAGCGCAGATTCACGGCGGGCGTCTCTGGGGTATTCTGAAGGCCTACTACGTGGCTTGGACCAACACACAAGGGACGGCGATAGCAACCGAGCGGCAGAAACACTATGAGCGACTGACTCGTGCCGCCGAAGATTGTCTTAGATTGCTCAGGAAATCGACGACCCGCGGGACAAGCATAGGCCGGGAATTACTCCTTGCGGCCTTTCGGGACTTCACCGAAAAAGAATATCACGAGGGTCCGGATATCGTACTGTTAAACGAACACAAAGCAGAAACCGACTGCGAGGAACCGCGCCTACCCAACCCAGAGGAGGCCACAGAGACAGTTCGGCGATTCGTGGCTGCGCGGAAGGAACTTGCGTTAATCGAGTCAAAGCTTGAGTGCCTGCTCGCCTGTTCCAAATCTGTACAAGAATCCGCCCAGATTCCGAATCCGCGGGACCCCGAGACGAAACCGAGAAAGAAGGAAGCGGACCTACTGCTGATGGAGGAGTTAGCGCAGTTCTTCTACGAAACCACAGGCACACCGCCAACGGCGTATAACCACCGAACAGATGATCTCCCGACTCCGTTTGAGGCCTTCCTACAGCGGTTTGTAGAAGCCACTGTAGCGCATATCCCGCGAGCTAGGATCAAGATCTCGTATGTACGTGACAACCTGGCCAAAGTACGCGAGCGACTAGGGATCCCGGATCCCCGAAAACAGATTAGACCCGGCCGCTAGAACGGCCTCTCTTAACATCCGACGAGCCTCAGTTTCTTTCCAGTAATCTACCCGCGTGTAGGAATACGGCCAAAAACACGTCCTGTTCCCACGTGACGTACGCCGATCTTACGCGGTATCGTCCGAGTCATCCCGGTCCGGTCCAGGAGGCTCAGCGATGAGGACAAACAGCCACGAACACTGCTCGGCGCGTAGGCAAGCAGAAGAAACATTGTCAGAAGCAGCCACGCCTCTTGGGGAAGTGCTTCTCACCGACCGAGACCTTGCGTCGGCCACCGGGATCAAGCGTTCGACTTGGCAAAAGTGGCGCGTAACCGGTCGAGGTCCCCTATACCTTCGGATCGGCTCGGCTTGCCGATATCGGCGGTCCGATGTCCTGCGGTTCCTACAGGAGAGCGAACAAAATTCGACGAGTGGGTACCGCGGCGGTCCTGACACGGCGGGGGCTGCGTAATGTCTACCGTTGTAAGCCCAACGGGATCGCCGGCACTGCCACCGAACCCACCAGAGTCGGCACCGCAGCACGCGACGGGTAATGCGCCCATCACCGAACCAACCAGACGCAACGGGTCTGCGAGATTATTCCGACACGGAAACGCGCGGTTGATGCGCGAGACAGGGTTGCAGACGTGAGCAACGCAGGAACGCCAACGACGACCGAGGCGCGACTGGATTACCTAGCCACGCTCTCCTCCCTCCAGTACGAAAAGGTCCGCCATACAGAAGCCAACGGCCTTGACATACGAGTGACGGCGCTGGACGCCGAGATAGCCCGGCGATGCGGATCGAACGACTCACAGGTCGCGAGACTCCCTTTCGCAGAAACCCCTGAACCATGGCCGGAACCGGTTGATGGAACAGCATTACTCGGCGAACTCGACCGCACTTTCGCACGCTTCGTCGTTTTGCCCCCCGGCGCAGCAACCGCCGCCGCACTTTGGGTGATCCACACCTTTGCGATCGACGCAGCGAGAATGAGCCCTTTTCTAACGATCACTTCGCCGGAGAAACGCTGCGGCAAGACCACTTTGTTGAGCGTCGTGGCTGCGCTGGTACATCGCCCACTGCCCGCATCTAACGTATCGCCACCTGCGCTTTTCCGTTCGATCGCGAAATGGAAGCCGACACTACTGCTCGACGAAGCAGAGACCTTCTTCGGCGACAAGGATGCGCTACGCGGGATACTAAACGCCGGCCACCGGCGCGGGATGTCTTATACGCTCCGCTGCGTGGGAGACGATTATGAGCCTCAGGCCTTTAACGTTTTCGGGGCAAAGGCGGTCGCGCTGATTGGCACGCTCTCCTCTACCCTTGCGGACCGTTCGATTGAGCTTCGGTTGCGCCGCAGAAAGAGAACTGAGCCCGTCGAACGATTGCGAAGGCAACTGGATGGTCAACCGATCAAGCAACTCCGGCGGCAGTGTGTACGCTGGGTTGCCGATAACATCGAAACGCTCAAATCGATCGAACCTACGTTGCCTGAGGACCTACACGATCGGGCAACCGACAACTGGGAACCACTGCTCTGCATTGCCGATATAGCCGGCGGCTCGTGGCCGCAGCGGGCGAGAGGGGCGGCACACGAACTAAGCCGAGACACCGACGACGAGACGACAAGTACGATGTTGCTCGTCGATATTCGAGGGTACTTCGTGGAGAATCCGGCCGCCGAACACGTTCCCAGCAAAGATTTGGTCACATATCTGACCAAGAAAGAACAGCGGCCGTGGCCGGAGTGGAGACGCGGCAAGCCAATCACGCCGCAGGGAGTCGCCGGTCTTCTAAAACCCTTCGGAATTGAGCCGGCTCAGATCCGGGTCGGCTCGATCAACGTACGCGGGTACCGCCGACAAGCCTTCGAAGACGTGTGGAGTCGGTACCTACCCGCCGATCCTATAGATTCACCCGCTACGCCGCTACAACCCTTGAACGGCAATGGTTTGCTTAACAATTCAGATGCTACAGAGCCACGATTGGTAGCGGACGTAAATCGCTCGAAACCGTTGAGGGACAACACTTGTATCACCGTAGCACCTAGCAACGGGGTGGCCGTCGGCACACTACCCGATGAGATTACACAGTGGCCGGACGACGCGCTCGAGGACGCCGAGGAACGTGCATCGATTATCCAAGCCGACGGCGTGGCACCAGAAGAGGCGACCCGACAGGCCGAGGCCATTGTTCGAAACGGCTACACCCGCTGGGTTCACGCTCTAGACCAGAATATCAAATTGGAGGCGGTGTGATGGGCGAAACGACGACCAAAGATAAATTACGTGCGGCAAACGAGGCTCGGGTAAGGATTCGCCGTGAAGGCAACTTGTTGGTCAAATCGCCCATCGAAAAAGCAGGGGCGAACCCGAACAGCCTACGGCTGGCGGTCAATGCCATGTGCTTTCAATGCGAGGGTTGTGATGCCGATCCGTGCGTTCAGTGGCGCATCGGCAACTGTAACATCACCGATTGTCCGCTGTATTCCGTGCGACCCTACCGCTACATGCGAGGGCGCCCCGTTCCAGCGAGCCTAAAGGCCGCAGGCTGGCCCGACGATGACTAGCCGGTCACAGTTACAACAGGCATGCGGGGAGTTCCTTCGTGATCTATATCCCTGGACGTATTGGCTAACACTGACCTATCGATACGAGGTGTCGGTGTATCAGGCTGAGTGTGACCTAGTGTGACCTTAGGGTATGGCTTCGGTTTATCGCCCGGGAATTAGCGCACGACCATGTTCCCGTGGCATGGGTTATCGATCTGCAGCGCTGTGGCCGCCCACACATACATGTATTGCTAGCCCTCCCCATCGGCATGTCGCCGAATCCGATCAGGCTGCTCCAGAGCAAATGGCGATATCTAGTCCGGGCTGGGGGCCACACCAAAGGTGAGATCTACGATCCCGGGCGGCCAGCCACTTTTTACATGGCAGGGCATAATACCGAGTGGGAAGTAAACATAGCCTGCGATCGATCACCACGGTGTAGACGTTCCGGGTGCACAGAAGCACCTGGGCCTCTGCAATTACATAGCGCTCATTAGTCCGTGTGGGAGCCCGGCTCCGCATGGCTACGAGCGTGTCCAATCGCCGGCAGCCACTTGTATCCCGAGGTCTACCCGCCGCCCGCCGAAGGGGCTCGGCCCCGGAGGCGGGCACCTGACAACCGACCAACGGGAGGCCCTCGAAGCGAGGCGCCGACGGGCGGCCAGGGGACCCGTCACCAGAAGCAGTCATACCCATACCGCGAGGCAATAGACACGACAGTACCCCACCCCACCGCCCGCGGGCCGCAGGCCGGCGCTACCGTAACAGATCATCTGTTGGCCCGGGGATAGTTGGTAGTGGCTATAAACACTTGGGTGCCCCGCCCGACATCGTGAACGCGAGCCGTGGACGTATGACAAATGCCGAACCCCCGTTTTCCGTTGAAACTCCCGTACGCCGTCTTCGAGCCCCTAGGCGGGTAGGCCGGGGATGGTTAGAGAAGAGCCTACGGACTCCCCGCGGCGATGTAGGCCGCAGCGTTGCATCCCGCGTCGACTGGCGGGGATAGGTTCGAGCGCGCCGGGTGGGCGACCGATTATCTTTACCGGCCAGAAGCGAGACGCACCTTTTCACGCGCTCGCACTGTTGCAGACTGTTGCTTTTGAGACGGGACGTTTTCACTTTACGTCCTAATCGCCCTCCTCATGGGCAAGCGGGTAGTTCTTCAACTTCATTCCGGGGACTTCCCCATATTTTACAAAACGCCAAGGCGCAGTACCCAAGTGGTGATTCGTTGGGCCTTAAGACGGCCACATCGATTGATAGCACTATAGGATCATTGGGCCGATTATTTCCGTTCCTTGTCGGGGGCTTCCCAGCTAAGCTTCGTTGTTTAGGGGGTAGGAGCGGCCACAGGCGTCCCAAACGCTGGCGTAGAGCGGCCGGAGTATGTCTTTCACTGCTTCCTCGAAGCTAGTCACGGTGCCCTCGAACAGGACTTCATCTTTGAAGACGACGTCCGTGAAACAACCATGATCCATTGCCATCTTATAGCCCTCTATTCCCGACAGGCCAGCTATGAATCGTAACGGTAGCTCGAGGTGTAAGGCGTCCTTGGCGAAATGGAGATATTGGTCCAACGCTTCCTCTAAGTGCGTTTCCAATCTTTCACTCGGGATATAGGGCACGCCATCATGATCGGTATTCCGGAGAAGCCATTTTTCCATCCCCCATATTTCGCCCGTTTCGAATACCTGCGTGACACCGATGGTTTCGTCGTCCACGATGTCCAGGACAACCGCCCCGTAGGCGTTTCGACGTATCCATGTAGCCGCATTCATCGGAATCCCGAAGGAGGTAAGTGGGGGGGTACCCATCTCCACTAAGTCCTTAAGCGTCGTGGAACTCCAACTCCCACGTGGCACTTTTGACCTTCCTCCGAAATAGTGGACACACAGGTTAGGCCGCTAACGCGGCGGTTACGGCGGCGGCTTCGAATTCGGCTGGACTTATATAGCCGAGAAAAGAATGCCGACGCCAACGGTTGTAGAACACCTCGATGTACTCAAAGATTGCCGACTTCGCCTCGCTGCGAGTCGCAAAGTCGCTACGATGTACGAGTTCTTGCTTGAGCGTTCCGAAGAAGCTCTCGGCAACGGCGTTGTCCCAGCAGTCACCCTTGCGGCTCATGCTGCACGTGATCCCCACGGCACCTAGGCGCTCCTGGTAGTCGCTACTCGCGTACTGAGAGCCGCGATCGGAATGATACAATAGCTGCCTGGACGGCTCACGCGCCTCCAATGCCATGTCCAAGGCGCTTATAACCAGCCAGCGATCAATGCGATGATCCATTGCCCATCCGATCACGCGCCGCGAGAACAAATCCAAGATTACGGCCAGGTACAGCCAGCCCTCTCGCGTCCAAACGTAGGTGATGTCGCCTACCCATTTGCAGTCCGGCGCCTCGGCCGAGAACTGACGCTCGAGCCTGTTCTTGGCCACCGGCATGTTGTGCTTGGAATCGGTGGTGACCTTGAAGCGCCGTTTTGGACGAGCGCTGATCCCATGCTCGCGCATCAAACGCTCAACGCGGCCTAGGCTGAGACGATGCCCACGAGCCATCAGCTCACGGTGCATCCTTGGTGAGCCGTACGTGCCGCGGCTCTTTTTGTGGATCGCCTTGATCTCGCCAAGCAACTCCTCGTTCGCCAGCGCCCGCGGTGACGGCCCTCGCTGCTCGAAGGCGTAGTAACCGCTGGGCGATACAAGCATCACGCGGCACAGGATCGTGATCGGGTAGTTCGCCTTCTCCGCACCGATGAATCGGTATCTCATCGGCTTTCCTTGGCGAAGAAGGCTGCCGCCTTTTTTAATATCTCTCGCTCCATCCGCAACTCGCGAACCTCACGGCGCAGATGACCGAGCTCTTGTTTTTCTTCGCTCGTCAGTTCTTTGTGCCCTCCGTTGCCGGCATCAACCTCAGCGCGATGAACCCAGCGACGAAGCACTGATTCACCGATCCCTAGGTCCGTGGCGATCTGGCCCACACTCTTTTTGCTCGTACGGATCAAAGCCACCGTCTCAGCCTTGAACTCCGGACTGAAGCTCCTTCGTTTCCTTCCCATGGATACCTCCCAGCGCATTGTCGCGCTTCGTCGCGTATCCACCAAGTCGGGGGAGGGTCACTTTCGTGGGGATGACACGGAGAAACGTGAGCGGCCCGTTCTCCCATAGGACGGGCTTGTAGATTTCTTGTGCCCACTCGTCTCTAACCCGTAGCTTCGTGATTTCGTCACCCGTCTCAAGAAAGCTACCAGCTCTCCACTTGCTCTCGGCCATCTGGAACAACGAAGCATCTGATGGCTGGATGTCGAGGAGCCCATCTGAGACAAGGTTCCTGAGGGCATACAAAAACTGCCGTTCGAGGCGTCGGCGCTGTGATGTTCGCTCCTCGAGCGTTGCGTCCGCAGATAGACTGTAAGCAATAGGAGCTCGACGATGTCTCAGGTTGAAAGGCATCGTGTCGATGGCTGACCCGAACTGTTCATTAACAACGGCCATGATGCGTTCGTACGGAAGAACGCTGAAAGCGTAACCGAGCTCGATGAGCACATTTGGATTTTGAAGGGGTCTACGCGGGTCGGTTGCTCCTGTTGTTCCTACGGTAGTCAGGTCGGGAACAAATACGCTGCAGTTCGAAATCTTCTCTAAAATAGTCTTCGTAATCTCCGGCATTCCAGGGACGTTTTTCGTGTCATGGTCGAGGCTTAACGTATTCCGCTGAGCATCCTCGATCGGCAGCTCCTTACCGAGAGTCTTGATGGCACGACTGAGGGCGTCCTTAATAAAGGATCGATTAGTCCTTTCTGGCAGATCGCTCTGCCAGGAGTAGAATACGCTGGGCATAGTAGATCGCGGTACGCCCGCTTCCCGTTCCTGTCAACTCGATCCGGCTAGCCCCATGTTTGTGCGACGTTGATAACTCTACCACCGTTGCCGCCACCGACGCCCTTAGAGTGCTTCAATCCGCCGTCAGTCCCGGGATGGGGCTGGACTGCCCACCGTGTGGTGGTGCCGGCTTGAGGTGAACAACCGCGGATCAGTCGCAAGGGTTTTGAGCGCAAACGGGTGATTCTTACAACCATAACGCGCGGGTGTCGCCCCACTCACTACACGCACGGGAAACATGAAAGGGCGCCAACAGCTTGCGTCGCAAGCAGTAGGGCGCCCAAGGCATCCGTTGCTGTAACTCCAGCGGGCGCAGCGTTGTCGCACACGCAAGCTTCGCATTGTGAAATCCCAACGGCAGCCTGGAGAATTAGCAATGCATCCGAGGCTGAAACCGTAAG
>Ga0114931_10006859_pt1 | contig 13976 bp, 13 predicted proteins | sample 2SBtaG_FD_89579 | JGI IMG/M metagenome (GOLD analysis project Ga0114931, IMG submission 89579) | Deep subsurface microbial communities from Kolumbo volcano to uncover new lineages of life (NeLLi) - 2SBTROV14_V59a metaG | ecosystem: Environmental > Aquatic > Marine > Volcanic | place: Kolumbo...
AGCGAGTTCACCAACGACATAGGGCTTTTCCCCCACCGCGTCCTTGACACGAGAGGCTTCATTTAAGGCATTGCTCATATCACTTCCGGGTAGCACAATGAGAAATTCCTCGCCACCGTACCTGCCCAGCGAATCATAAGGCCGAATGCTGGCCCGCATGCGGTGGCTGGCTTCCACAAGCACCGCGTCACCCACGAGGTGTCCATAGGTGTCATTAATAGTTTTAAAATTGTCGAGATCAACCAGAATCACACTGATGGGGTTCTTTTCTCGTTGCGCCCGCGCCAATTCGCGATCTAAATTCTCCAAGATGGCCCCGCGATTCCATATCATCGTCAAGGGGTCATGTGTCGCCTGAATGAGAAGCGATTCTTGAGCAGCCATCAACTCGGACTGCAGATCCAAAATCCGGCGACCTGCACGAAGTCGCACTTCTAGTTCTTCAACATTAAATGGTTTGGTCAGATAGTCATCCGCTCCCGCTTCCATGCCCACCACGAGATCCGCGGTTTCTCCACGTGAGGTCAACAGCAAAATATAGATATATGGCGTGTTTCGATTGGCTCGAACCTTTTGGCAAATTTCGAGTCCATCTAATCCCGGCATCATCCAATCCAAAATGGCCAAGCGCGGTGGGGACTCAGATTGTAAAATTTTCCATGCCTCCTGCCCGTCGGTGCAGATCGTGACCTCGTATTGCCACTTTTGCAGCTTGGCTTTTAGCAGGTGGAGAGAGACAGGATCATCATCCGCAATCAGGACATCCATCGTTTTTCCTTATCAGTCACAGGGATTCACAAGAGAAATCCAGGAAAAGCACTCACTGTTGGGGATGTGGATACCGCCCCCAGTAAGTCTTCTTGTGGGAGGAAAGCCTTCCTGGCCTCTGATATTCTTTTCGGTCGGACCGCAGGAAAACTAAAGGAAAAGCGTTATTGAATATAAACGACCAATATCAGGACTAACGCAGGAAATTCAGGAGACTGATTTGGAATTGGCGATTCAAGGTCAACAGCGAGGCATTCAGACTGGTTTCCAACGTGGCCAGTTGGGTTGAGGCTTCAGCAAAATCCGTATCTTCAATGGCGGAACGAGCGTCTTGGGTTGTAAAGGACAGGAGTTGCAAACTTTCGGCGAGACGATCAAGACGATTGACTTTTGAACCAAGATCCGCTCTGGCGTCGGTCAACTGATCCAAACCCGTGCTCAGATTACCGATGATGGCATCCAGATCCGAAGGGGTGTTGGTCACCAACGCTTGTTCTAAATCTTGTAGGGTATCAAGCAGGTCAATATTCGGGCCTGAAAAGGCACGGCTCCCCACAATATTGGTCGAAACGGTTTTGTTATCTTCATACTCAATGGCAATACTTCCCGTGTCACCTTGGTAAGTGTAATTTGGTCGAACACGAAAGAGATCTCCCGCTTGCGGAGCCACCGTGCCATCGGTAATCACGGTGGTAATACCCCCGAACTCGATATTATTTCCCGACGTATAAGCATTTCCCGAGGAAAGAAGCTGGCTGGTGGAGAGATCAACCACGTCAAATGTCGAACTTGTTGTGAAACGGATTTCATAGACGTCCGGCTTCAACACGGTCGGATCGGTGGGATCAATGGTAAAGAGATCGCCAGCGGTGGGGCCGCCGGGATTGTCTGTCAGTACGACCCGAATCCCATCAAAGTCGATATTGGCGCCGGAGGTATAGGTCGCATTATTCAAGACCGTTGAGCCGGTAACGGTATTGACCACATCAAAGGTTGTTGCTGGCGTGTCAAAGGTCAAGGTGTATTGATTCCCGGTGAGTGCGGCGGTATTGAACACGGTGGTAGATGTGGATGTCGCACCTAGATTGGCGCTGCCCACGGTCAGTTTGGGGGTGAGTCCTGCGGTGATGGTCGCATCAGTTGCGTTATGGGGAGGAACTCTGAACTCATCTCCATTTTGTGGGCCCCCAGGATTATTCGTCAACACCACGCGTAACCCATCAAAGTCGATATTTCCCCCGGAGGTGTAGGTTTGACTACTCAACACGGTCGTGTTGGTGGTCACATTCACCACATCGAACGTGGTACTCGACGTAAAAGTCACCTTGTATTCTTGCCCGGTCAACGAGGATGCCGTTTGAATGGCAATCGACGATGTGGTGGTGCCTTGGTTCGTATCTGTTGCGGAAATACTAGGACTTCGGCCCGAAGGAGTTACGCTCGTCAGTCCATAGGACGCTGTTTGAGTTTCAAACCCGGAGAACAAATATCGCCCATTGATCTTGGTATTGGCTGCGTCTAAAAAACTGAGCTGGAGTTGATGGACTTCTTGAGAAATCGCTTGACGTTCAGCGGCTGAACTGGTGCCATTGTTTTGCGCGAGGGCAATTTCTTTTGACCGCTGCAAAATCGCTTCTGCACTGGAAAGAGCATTCTCCGACAAGTTCAGACGAGAGGCCCCCTCATGGACCGACAATAAACGCTTATCAATATTGTTGAGCACGTTGCGAAACTTCAGGATCTGCTCAAAAGCCAAAGGCTCATCAGAAGGCCGATTGACCTTTTTCCCAGAAGCCAAATTCTCACTCACGCGGGAATATGTCGATTGTTGACTTTGATATTGCCCGAGCAAGAGATCAATTTGCTGTTGATTCGTAACTCTCATAAGTAAATCTCTTATCGTGAAGCGTGATACGTGAAGCGTGAAGCGAAAAAACTATGCCCCCCGTCACTCATTACTCTTGACGCATCACATATTACGCTTCACGTTATTGGCCCAAACCTAACACCGTTTGAAATAATTCATCTGCCGTGGTAATCAGGCGCGCTGACGCTTCAAAGGCCCGTTGGAATTCCAACAGCCGAGTCAGCTCCTCATCCAAGTTTACCCCCGAGACACTTTCTCTTAACGACGTCACTTGATCCATTTCAATTTGCTTGGCCTTTCGTTGTAGACCGGCCAAAGACGTATCGCTCCCCACATCCCCAACCGTCACCGCATGATAGTCTTCCACATTGATTCCACCCAAGGTATTTTGGCTCGCGGCCTGGATCGCGATAAGGGCAAGGGCATTCAGATTATTTCCGGGAATCCCCGCCAAAGTCGAAGATGCCGCGATTTTATCAAGGTCTGTCAAACTCACGGCCATATCAAGCGCCGCGCCTTTATGTGCACTGACGGTAAATACATCGCCAGCCGCAGGGGCGCCACTCCCGTCAGTGATCACAGCATCCAGACCATCGAATGTAATCGTGCCGCCGGAGGTATAGGCTTGTGCGCTCAGCGCCGTCGTCCCGTCCGTCACATTCAACACGTTAAAAGTCGTAGCATTCGTGAATTGAATTTCGTACGTATCCATGGTCAAGGATGCAGCTGTCGAAACCGTTGTGGATGTACCGACGGCGGCTCCGGAATTCGTATCGGCAGCTAACGGTGCATCCGGACTTAATGCCGAAAACAATGAATTGGTGGTCGTGCCATCTAACCCATACCCGGCTTCCTGTTGTTGATTGATCTCATTCACCAGCACGGCGGATACTCGATCCAACCGATCCTGATAGCCTTGAATATCGGCATCTCGTACCGTCAATCGACCAGCAATTTCACCATCGTTGATTTTCGAGGTGACCACAAAGTTTGTGCCATCGGTTCGTTGAACCGCCACATCATTCACACCAGGATTATCCGCATCTGAAACTTGCACGAGGGTATTATTCCGGTCTCCACTGACCAGCAGTTGCCCCCCCACCATTATCGCCAACCCATTGGTCATCTCGACCGTTTCAATGTTCACCAACTTGGCCATGTCGTTGACCAACACGCCCCGTCGATCCCGCAAGTCATTGGCTGTTTTCCCAGTGGATTCAGCGAAATGAATTTGGCCATTGAGTCCCGCGATTTGGGTAGCAATGGAATTGACCGTCGAGAGGTTTTGACCAATCGCGTCATCAATATCCTTGCGTATTTGCGCCAACGACGTCGCGGCGAGATTGATGGTATCGGCGACAGCCTGGGCTTCATTGATGACCAGCGTCCGCTGTGAACTTTCTTCTGGAAACGTGGAGAGATCACGAAACGCATTAAAAAGCCGATCAATCGCATTGTTGATTCCGCCGGTATCGGTTTCACTAAACACCGTTTCCACTCGTTGCAGAAGATCATGGCGAATATTAAATCGACCAGAATCCTGAGTGGTATCCGTCAGCTGGGCTTCGATAAATTGATCGACGAGACGGGTCACATCGGTTACTCGAACGCCAGTTGAGTAAATCCCCCCCTGGGGACGTCCCGTTTCCAATATGGCACGTTGACGTGAAAACCCTTCCGTCCCGACGTTGGTAATATTATGAGAGGCGGTAGAAAGGCCTTGCTGATTGGCTTGGATGCCGCTCCGCCCAATTTCGAATAAGTTGGTAATTCCTCCCATAATCTCGCCGTCCTATCCGTGCACACTTAAGGATGAAGTCACAGGAGGCAACTGCATTTCTCCTGACCCTTGGTAGGTCGGTTCTTGAAGACCCCCTCCATGAATGAGACGTAATGCCTCACGCACCATCCCTAACCCACGATATGTCAATTCCGAATTTTGGCGGCCCTGACGCGCCACGCTCCGCGCCACTTTGACGACTTCACGAAACTCCGCCGAGGCCTGACCACCCCACGGGGTCTGAGCCTGACCTAGAAAGGGAATCCAATCCAGAGGCGTATGAATTAGCTGAGGCCCTAACAACGTCTCAAACAACGTCAACCGACGGGAATCCAGATCACGTAAATCTGACAGCACCAATTTTTTCTTTTCGGTGAGATCGAGTAACGAGTCGGACGCCATCAGGCGCAAGGCGTCCTGTTCTTGCGTCAGCAGCGTGGAGAGATGATGATAGGACGTCCGCTCGGCCCGCAGGGTTCCCAGGAGGTCATCCCATAATCCTCCGGAATTCATAGAAAAAACCTCCTCCCAAGAATAAGATGTATTTCGTCGTTAAAATTTCGTATTTCGTTCATTCACGAGATACGAGCGACGAGCGACTTGTTCCTGTTAGGCCACAGCGTTGAGCACCGTTTCCCGAATGACGCCACCCGCGAGACGGTCTCCATCAATATGGAATTGCCCATCAGCGAGCGTCTGTTGAATGGAAGATAATTTATCCACCCGAATATCTGGCAACGCGTGGATTTGCTTGATCACCGCGTCTCGTTCCTTAATTTCTGACGAGAAGGCGACGGTATCCAGTCTGCTCCCAGTAGATTGAGATGTCGCTTCCCCCACACGTTTGTCTGTGTCTTGAGAGCGACGAACCCCAAATAATGCCTGATTCAGATCATGAACAGGGCCCGATCCTGAAATAGCCATGTGAAAATCCTCCTTACCGTTATTATCGGTTTCACACCGTTACAACTTAAGGAGGGAAGTTTCTGCCCATCACGCACAATTGTTTTCCCCAGAGAACTCAATCCTTTAATAGGTCCCCCAAAAGGAATTTTCACAATCCACTGACATCTATTTGGCCACCATGTCTTCTTGACTGACCATCACCTCTTCTTGACGCAAGCTTGCCTCTATGTACTGGGCTAATCCAAAAGCCCCAACCTTTGCGGATTCCTTACCAATGGCGTCATCATAAAAAGATTGAAAGGTCTCACCCATGCGGTTTTGCATCAGGCTTCCCTTCGGTACGGTCTGCCGCATAACCTTGAGCATGTACGAAATAAAATACGCTTCAAAATCTTCACTCGCTTTTTTCACTTGGCCCTGCTGGAGCGATTTTTTGATGGAATCGACGCGGCCATCAGCGAACGCATGGTCTGCTGATTGTTCAACCAAACCTCCGATTTCAGAAATCATATTTTTTCTCCTCGAAGATAACAGTCGCTAGTTGCTGATTGCTCGTCGCTGGCAAGGGGAATTTTCAACGGCATTTTTTCGAGCAACCAGTGACCAGCAACTAGCGACGAGTGTTAAATCATTTCCAATTCCGCTTGCAGAGCCCCGGCGGCCTTGGCGGCGGTCAATACCGCGACCAAATCTCGTGGTGTCACACCAACCGAGTTTAAGGCCTTCACTAAATCGCCAAGAGTCACCGAGCCATCCACCTGTATGACTCGACCATCTTCCTCTTCAACTTTGGTATCGACCTCTGGGGTCACCACCGATTGCCCGCCCAAACTGGCTGGATTAGGTTGAGACACATCAAAACTCGTTTTAATCTTGATCGTCAGATTCCCATGAGACACCGCCATACTCGACAGGCGCACATGCTGTCCCATCACAATGGTGCCGGTTCGTTCGTTCACCACGACTTTCGCGCGAATGTCAACCGGCACATCCAACCCCTCGACCGCGGCAATCATCTGCACCACTTTCCCTTTAAAGGCATCTGGCACGGTGACAAGCACCTGCCCGGAACTCACCGGAGTAGCCAACCCTTCCCCCAGATGAGTATTGATTACATCCGCCAATCGAAGCGACGTGGTAAAATCCGCGTGCTGAAGGGATAAGGAAAAGGACTCCCATTCTTCGATTTTTAAATCTATCGCCTTTTCCACAATGGCTCCACTCGGCACAATCCCCCCGGATTGTTGATTTTTCACCACCGTCGTACCAGCACTCCCACCCCCAAATCCTGATGTTGAAATCGGGCCTTGCGCCACAGCAAAAATTTCTTGGTTCGGAGCCTTTAAAGGCGTCATCAATAATGTGCCACCCTTGAGACTTTTAGCATTGGCCAGAGAAGAAACCTGAACGTCCAACCGCATACCTGGTCTGGCAAAGGGTGGTAATTTCGCCGTAACTATCACGGATGCCGTATTTCGCGTCCGCAACTGAATCGGATTAATTTTCAAATTGATCCCCATGTTATTTAACATCGAAATAATCGCCTGTGCGGTAAATTGCCCCCCAATCACTGAATCTCCAGTGCGGTCCAACCCGACAACCAGCCCATACCCAATTAATTGATTGTCCCGAACGCCTTCAACCGAAGCAACATCTTTGATTCGAGCCGCTTCGGAGGCATTCCAGCCATCCCCGGCAACAGTCAAAAAAATGATCACAATGATCAGAGCGTTGAATTGAATAAATTTCTTCATGGTGTTGTATTTCGCAACCTTGTACGTTTCATGCCCCCACACTTTTTTACAACGGCATAATCCAGTCGAGGATACGGACGCCCCAACCTGGGCGCTGCACATCATCCACCACACCTAATCCCGAATACTCAATTTTCGCCTCGGCAATGGCTGAGGACAGCACGGTATTGGTGGTATCCAAATCAATCCGTCGCACAATCCCTGCAATGGTCATGGTTTGCTTCTCACTGTTCACCGTCACTTCTCGGCGCCCCATGATCCGCATATCACCACTCGGCAGCACTTCCACCACTCTGGCAGCAATGGTCCCGGTTAACGTATCTTCCCGACTGGTTGATCCCTTGCCTGTAAATTCGTTCTGTGAACTGGCATTGAGATCCACCCCATCGACTAAGGCTGAGGCCAAATTATTCAATCCGAGGAATGAGCCTCCCAGACTCCCATCGTAAGAAGAGTCGCGATTGGCCTGAGTATCCGCACTTTTGGAACCTTTATGGTCCTCCACAATCTTCACGACTACGATATCCCCGACACGGCTCGCCCGCAGATCCTCGAACATATACGCCCGGCCATTCCCGTCTTGCCATAAGGAGCCTGGCGTATCGGGCGGTGACATCACCGGCAGATCCGGCATTTTTTCCTCTTTGTCTTTGATCATTGGGAGTGTTTGCGCACAAGCCGTGAGCCACAATCCAATCAACAAGAGGCTTCCCCACTGAAGCCCACGTTGAAAGCATTTCAAGGATTCCTTCAAAACAACACCTGAACAAGTCCGGAATTCACCACCTTACCCAAGACATCTCGACCGGAAGTCTGATTTTTCACGGCAATGGTTTTTCCTGGCTCTCCCGAATCTTTGGCAATACCAACGGTTTGAACCACTAAGCCTCCCTGTCGTACTTCGAGGACCACGCGATCCCCCTTATGAATCACTGGCGGATCAGTCAAGTAGGGTGCTTGAATAGGAAGATTCGGAGAAAGAAGCCTGAGGGATTTTTTCCCGACGGCCATGTCAGTATGTTTCAGAAAGTCATGTCGCAAGGCAGGAAGATCGACATCAATCATGTGGATGTCTTCTGGCTGGACAATTTCTCGTGCCTTAATAAACCGAACCGGCGCGACGACCTTTGTCCGCGCGCGAATATCGGCCACGAGATTGATCATTTTTTCGAACTTCTCATCCACATGAATGGCCCCTCGAATGGCTCGCCTCCCGGTCCGACCATTCATGGTGTCCAATGGAATTTGAATGCCCACCTGGCCTTTGGACACCTCAATGGGTTGTTTGGGCAACAGGATGTCCACGGAAAAATCGGTATCCTTCATAGGGAATTGTTGGCGTAACTGCTGCTCAAGTGTGGACTGAAATTGTTGGGGAGTCACCGCTTGCTTGCCAGTTTCAGCGGTCGGCATTGAGACAGGAGGTCCCACCTCTCCAAGGGTCATACATGGAATCGCGAGACAAAAGAAACACGCGCCTAATCTCATCCACCACATTTTTTCTACCCCCATATTTCTCACCAATATCCTCCCAGCCATCACCAGGCTATTCAGGGAAACTCAATTATCGTTTGATGTTATTCACCACCTGCAGCATCTCATCAGAGGCTTGAATGGCCTTGGCATTGATTTCATAACTTCGTTGCGCGATGATCATATTGACCATTTCATCGGCAATATTGACATTCGACGTTTCGAGAAAACCTTGCCGAATAAATCCAAAGCCAGTCGAAAATCCTGGGCTTCCTGTCTGAGCTGGACCAGAGGCCGTACTATCCAAAAATAAATTACCGCCCTGCCCAATCAACCCCGAGGGATTGTCAAACCGAACCAATTGAATTTGTCCGACCTGAGTGGCTTGGGTCACACCTGGAAGTAATACGGACACCGTACCATCCAATCCAATGTCCGTTTGCAAAGCCCCAGATGGAATCGTGATGTTCGGCAAAAGAATATCTCCGTCTCCAGTGACGACACTTCCCGTATTGTTCAGCTTAAAGGACCCAGCACGCGTATACATCGTTGTACCATCCGGGCGTTGAACCTGGAAAAACCCTGTTCCTTCGATCGCCATATCCAAGGCATTGTCAGTGTTACGAAGGTTCCCTTGAACATATTCCTTCGCCACGGTAATTGGACGCACCCCGGCGCCAATCTGAATTCCAACGGGAAAAATACCGATATTCGATGCATTTGCCCCAGGAAGTCGTTGAATTTGATACAATAAATCCGCGAATTCCGCTCGGCTTCGTTTAAACCCATTGGTATTCACGTTGGAGAGATTATGAGCTATCGTGTCTATGTTGAGTTGTTGCGCAGTCATGCCCGTCGCGGCTGTGTGCATTGCACGCATCATGGCTTATCCTCCTAACATTCGTGAAGCGTCATCCGTGAAGCGTAAAGCGAAAGATTTCAATTTTTCTTTTTTTACGCTTCACGATTCACGCTTCACATTCCTGAGTTATCCTTGCGTTCTAGATGACTGAATGATTTGCTGAGTCATTTCATCCATGGTTTGAATCGCCTTTTGCATTTGCTCATACCCCCGCGTCACTTTAATCATATCGATGAGCGCCAGGCCAGGGTTGATATTGGCCTGCTCTAAACTACCTTGAAAGACTTGGGTATTGGGCGAATCGGTTACCCCTTTTGGTATTTGCCAATACAGATCCCCCGCCTTCACCGGTGTCGTCGAAGGAAGCAGCTGTTCAATCCGTAACTGTCCTACTTTGCGTTTTCCAACACTGACCACACCCTTTTGATCAATATTCATGGTGCCCTGAGGTACTTTGATTGGACCACTCTTGCCCAAGACCACATCTCCCAATAGCGTGGCGAGCTCGCCATTGGTATTGAGTTTGAGTTGTCCCCCACGAAAGTGTCGCGGACCATTCGATGTGGAGACCACCAGAAACCCTTCACCTTCCAGCCCAACGTCAAAGTCATCCCCCGTAAACTGAAGAGTACCTTGACTGAGATCAGGCAACACGTTCGCCACTTCTGGAAATAGGTCAAAACCCGCAACGGGTCGTCCAGCGGATTGAGCGAGAATCGTTCCAAACATCGCCTGATCTTTTTTATAACCCGTCGTATGAATATTACCCAAATTATGGGCAAGCAATTCTAATTGCCGTTCATGGGTAATCGCCCCTGCCACAGCCGGATAGACGCCTCGATTCATCCCGAAAACCTCCTCTTTGGCATAACGTACTTCAAAGATAGCAACGGCCGTGCCAAAATTACTTTTGGCCACTTTGCCTTTCACTGCCAAGCCGGGAACAAAGGAATACTCGAATTTTTCTCGCCCTTACCACAGAAACCTACACCCTCCACCTCATCTCCTCACAGTGTTGGGAAAAGTGGTGAATCGACAGGTATTTGGGCGCCACATTGCAGGTCGATCTTGTCGAACCTTGACAATTTCTAAGACTTTGAGAGATCGAATGAGAGTGGGGCACTAGTTTTGCTGATGGCCCGACGGTTCTAGGCAGAACCTGCCGTACCCACAATTTTTGCCTAGGCAATGACAGAAAAACCCTGGGGACATTGATGGAGAATTTCTGGAAGGAAAGGAGACGGACGACCTAAGACAGGGGTGGAAGACGATTGCCTTTGGGAGTTATAGTTTCACGCAAGATCACGATTTCCACCCGCCGGTTGGCCGAACGCCCTTCCGAAGTCGTATTACTTTCAAGAGGACGCTCTCCGCCGAAACCCGTGGCTGAAAACCGCTCAGGACCCAATTGATGTTGATTGACAAAATATCTGACAATGGCCGCTGCTCGCGACGCGGATAACTCCCAGTTTGAGGGAAACTGTGCGCTCCGAATCGGAATGGTATCCGTATGACCTTCGACACTAATCAGATTCGGCAAGTCCTTGACAAGGGACGCAATTAAATCCAGTACTTCTCGGATTTGCCGCTTCAACTGCACACTACCACTCTCAAAGGCCACGTCATCTTTTATTTTTATGGAAATACCTCGTGCACTATTTTGCACCGAGACATCAGCATTACTATTGTCGAGAGCACCCAAGGCGTTGGCGACTTTCATATATACTTGAAAATCATCCGGTCGCTGTTGAATTTGTTTTTTCATGGCCGGTCGAGATTGTTCAAGTGGTAGCTCCACCACTGACATTTGCCCCAAAGGCTTATGGTTCGTAAACGCCTGGACCATAGATTCGCTTAGCACCCGATATCTTCCCTCGTTCACCGACGAGACAGAATACATCACTACGAAAAAGGCAAAAAGCAGCGTGATGAAGTCGGCATAAGACACCAGCCAACGTTCATGATTTTCATGTTCTTCGTGTTTTTTCTTTCGTGCCATGGGAGGAGAGCTTTACCCGGACGGATGAGGAGATAACAATTTATTCAACCACCTCGCGTTCATTTTCTGAAAGATAGCCGCTGAGTTTTTCTTCAATCATGCGTGGATTCTCTCCCTGAGCCAGGGAAACTAACCCCTCAATGGTCATGTAACGAGCCATCACAAGTTCTTTGGCCTTCATTTTAATTTTGCCACCCATGGGCAGAAAAATCAGGTTGGCCGCACCAACCCCATAGACCGTGGCAACGAAAGCCACCGCAATCCCACCCCCTAACTTCGAAGGATCAGCCAAATTTTCCATCACGTGAATCAACCCGAGCACCGCGCCAATGATCCCGACCGTGGGGGCATACCCACCAAATCCATCATACACCTTCCCGGCATTGGCGAATTCTTCTTCGAACATCTCGACTTCCACTTCCAAAATTTCCCGGATTTTTGCCGGCTCGGTTCCATCCACCACCATCTGCAGACCCTTTTTTAACAATGGGTCTTCCAATGTTTTGATTTTGCCTTCCAGCGCTAATAAGCCTTGTTTTCGACTGAGGTTCGACAATTCCACCAATTGGGCGATCATCCCCTTCATATCCACATGCACATTAAAAAACACCATCTTGACCGACTTCATGGCCTTCAGGAAAATTGGCATGGGAAATTGAAGCATCACGGCGCCCAACGTCCCTCCGGCGACAATGATAAAGGCCGTGAGCTGCAGGATCGAACTAAGATGTCCGCCTTCGAGATGTTGCCCCACCACGATGGCGCCTAGGGCGACAATAATTCCGAGAATTGAAAGTATATCCATGGTGCGTCAACTAATGCACAAGACTAAAATGCAACTCCTTGTCCAAGCAATCGATTCAAATCCAGCATAATGAGCAGGCGTCCATCAATGCGCCCAACACCTTTGTGAAACTCCGCCCCCCCCTGTTTCCCATTCGGAGATGATTCAATGAGGTTAGAAGGCACTCGGAGGACTTCGGATACCGAGTCCACCACAAGCCCTACGATGACACGAGACACATCCACAACCACGATCCGTGTTTCTTTCGTCCGCTCGGCTGCGGACAGCCCAAAACAAAGCCGCAAATCGATGATCGGAATCACTTTTCCACGAAGATTGATCACCCCTTCGACAAAATAGGGCGCTTTGGGAACTGGAGTGATTTCCACCATGCGGATGATTTCCTGAACCTCCAAAATATCCACGGCATATTCTTCCGGTCCGATATCGAAACTAACCACTTGAAAGATTTCCTCGGAATAACCAGAGGAAGCCTCATTGACGTGCGGTTCATCGGCGACTTGAATCATGTTTTCGTCCTCCCTGAAAACGCGACATGCGGGCATAGATATATGCCAAACATTCCATACTCCGTTCCCTTCGCATCTGCTTTGATCATTCTTCTCTCTAATGAGAGGCGGAGAATCCCGCCAACACCATATCCGGCGAACCCTGTTTCGGCTGACGATGCAGCCAGGCTTGAATGTCACTCGAAATTTTATTCAGTGGAATCACCTTATCCGCCAATCCCTGTTCGGCCACGGCCTTTGGCATTCCATACACAATGCAAGTGGCTTCGTCCTGAGCAAAGACGGACCCTCCCATGTGTTTAACCGCACGAGCGCCCTCAAGACCATCTTGACCCATACCCGTCATCACCACACCAGTCACCTTGGGACCATAGAGATCCGCAGCAGACTGCATCAATAAATCCACCGAGGGGCGATAAGGCAATTCCTGCGGTTCCTCACTGATATGAGTCGTCACCATTTGCCCATAACGTTTCAGCATCATATGCTGTCCCCCCGGGGCGATGAGAATCAGTCCCGGGTGCAATTGATCTCCCTCTTCCGCCTGACGCACCTTCAAAGCACAAAGTTGATCCAACCGTTCCGCGAAAGGCTTCGTAAAAAATTTTGGCATATGCTGCGCTACCACAATGGGGCAGGGAAAGGTCGCTGGGAACGAAGCCAAGACTGTCTGAAGCGCTTGAGGCCCACCCGTGGAACAGCCAATCACCAAAACCCCAGGATCACTCTGATCCAACGACAATGGTCCCTTGAAAGATGGCGGAGAGACTTTAGCCCTTTGAAGAGAGATTGGAGGACAGGGTGAAGTACGTCCAACAGGCTGACTGGAAATATTCTGCAACCCTCCGCTCCGAATTTTACTTGACGCCTTTGCCGCCGCACGAATCTTCTTCTGCAATGGCTCACGGATCAATGATATTTTTAACGATGATCCACCTAAGTGCTTGGGAATAAAATCAATGGCCCCCAATTCCAAGGCCCGGATCGTAAGGGCCGCTCCATCTTCAGTGAGAGCACTGACCATGACCACGGGAAGTGGATGTAACTTCATGACATGCTCCAAAACCGTCAAGCCGTCCATTCCAGGCATATCGATATCAAGGGTCATCACGTCCAGATCAAGAGACGCTACTTTCTGGAGTGCTTCCTCTCCATTTTTGGCTGTATCCACGACCACAATATCTTGAGCCTCTCTAAGCATGGTCGATATCGCTTTGCGCATAAACGCAGAATCATCCACCACCAAGACGCGA
>Ga0114931_10006860_pt1 | contig 13974 bp, 14 predicted proteins | sample 2SBtaG_FD_89579 | JGI IMG/M metagenome (GOLD analysis project Ga0114931, IMG submission 89579) | Deep subsurface microbial communities from Kolumbo volcano to uncover new lineages of life (NeLLi) - 2SBTROV14_V59a metaG | ecosystem: Environmental > Aquatic > Marine > Volcanic | place: Kolumbo...
CGCGGTCACGACATTCGCGCGCGATCGATTCGACGCTTCGCGCTCATGCTTCTCAACAAAGCAGGGCTGACACCGCCGCCGAGCGAAGAGTTCTGGAGCATGGTTTCGCTCACTGCTGCATGTGACGCGCTGCCAACAGACGCAGAGTGCCCGGCGCTCACCGTCGTCGACGAGGCCCAAGATCTTGAGGAATCTGACTGGGGGCTGGTGGAGCACCTGGCCAAAGGGCGGGAGCTGTGGATTTTCCAGGATCCGCGCCAGGCGTTCTGGAAGAAGCGAACGGTACCGCCAGCGCTGATAGAAGGGATTGCCCACCTTCAGCTCATCCGCCAACAGCGCAACCCGCTGGCCATCGCGCGTCTCGCAGCGGCATACGCCGAGGATGCGCCGCCCGTGGAGCGCCAAGAAGACGTTGATGAGGGCAGCGTACGTGTCGTCGTCTGCTCCGAAAAAAGAATTACTACAGACCGTGCGCGACGAAGTCAGTGCCCTGGTGGTTCAGCGGATCGATCCCGAGGATATCGCCGTCTTGACCCTCGCGGGCCAACAGAAGAGCGTCCTCCTCCAAGAAGGCATCGGCGGTGGTCACAGATTGGTCCGCGCTGACGACCAGGAAGCACCGAAATCCATGGTCGCCGACACGTTCCTGCGCTTCAAAGGTCTCGACCGCCCCTTCGTCATTCTTACCGAGGTCAGCCGCGGGAGCATCAGCCAGTACGAAAAACGCATGCACATCGCCATCACCCGCGCCATGGTTGGACTGACCGTGGTTTGCACGTCGCAGGCGGTGGCCGATGACCCGCGCTTGGCAGCGCTGATCGAGTCCGACGTTCAGTGATTCCAGGACGGGATTTCGATCAACTCATCGGTCAACAGTTTGATTGTTGGCTATGGGACGGACATCTCAGCGCCGTAACTTTGAACCTGCTGGAATTAAACGGCGTTTCACGGAGCCGGGGACTTTCGTGTCCGGGCGGTCGGGCAACTTGGGGCATGACGCATTCCCAGGAGGCCGCATATGAGTGACGAGAGCAGAAAGTTCCCGCTGGGCACGGGGCAGCAATTCGAGTCGCCCGAACCGACGGATACCGGCGTCCCCGTTGATCGCTCGCGGAATGCTGCCACGATCATGGTGACCGTCGCGGCGTTGGCGAGCGAGCCGGTCACCGCACCGCGCGCGTTCGCGGCGATTCATCCACGGCTGGTCGAAGCCGCCGCGCACGGGCCGGGCGTTGTCCTTGGCGTGGTCGGGCCATTGGGCACACTCGTGAGCGACCTGGTGTTGCGACCGAACCAGTGCGCGATGCTCGGCCGTCACACCAGCTGCCGCGTTCGCTTCGAGGATCCGGGTCTGTCGCTGCGTCACCTGGCGGTTCATGTCGAGCCGGTCAGCGGCGGGCTGCGCACTCGAGTCTGGGACCTGCACACAAGCACGCCGTTTCGCACCGAAGACGGCCTGCACGCCACCGCGGTGGTTGCCGATGGGCCGTTGTTCATCACGGTGGGCCAGTACACGATCGGCATGCTCGCCGTCGACGCACAGATCGCCGCCGACACCGACGTGGCGTGGGCCGCGCTGCCGCCGCGTGAGTTTCGGACCCAAGCGCACGCCGATGTGAGTGCGACCAGTGAGCCCGTACCTGATTCGCCTCGCAGTGTGCGCCGGTCCTCGACGCGCATCACCCGGATTCCCCAGCTGTCCCGGTTGGTGCCGCGTACGCTGCCGACCGGCCTGCTATTTGCCCAGATCGCGATCGACGCCGGCCCTCGCATCCTCGTGCACGACCTGGCATTGGAACATCTGCGCCGCGGGGTGTTACTCGGGCGCTATGAACGATGCCAGGCCGGTCATCACTGCGACGAATCAGTGTCGCGAGTTCACCTGGTCATCGTCGCCATCGGTGACACCGTGTGGGCGATCGACACGGCTAGCACGAACGGCACGACTCTCAACGGGGATGAGCTGCGCTCGGCGCGGCTGACAGGCGACGACACGCTCAGTATGGCGGGCACCGTGCTGTATTGGCGAACGTTCGCCGCCGCGGCGGCGTGACGCGTAGACTGGACGGCACGCCAATTGCTCCGCCGGCCGGTCTCCAGCTTGTCCGGCGGGACGACGTGCTAGGAACTGAGTGCGAGGCGCTTCGGCCTCGGCCGCGATCTGAAGGTAGGCGGGGCAGCCGTCCTCGCACGCCTTGTGGTTGTCGTCGACCGGATCCAGCCGGTAGCGTCCCGGGTCGTGGTTGACGAGCTTGCGGAACTCGGCCAGCTCGGTATCGATCGCGATCATGAGCGGCGCACCATCGGCGCCGAACATCACATCAGGCGTCCCCCGACCTCCTGGTTTGAGGCGGCGCACCCGCCAGTACGTCGCCAGCGGCGGCGGCTCGAAGCGGTCTCCCTGCATGTTGTAGGCAAGCTCGGACATCGTTTCCTCCGGTGCTCGGCGGCGTGTTGTCGTCCGCCCTCACTGGGTACTGCGGACGACTCGGGGCTCCGGCGGAAACTTTCTTCGAAAAAGACGACCTGCCACGATCCCGCGCCGACATTCCGCGGGGTTCGATGACATGCAAACGGCCGGGCGCGGCCCAGGTGTCTTGGCTGGACCACTGGCGAATTGGCTGCACGAATTGGTGGCGAATTCAGGCGCCCGACCACCTTGTTTCGTGCACGGTTTGGCTGGCGGGTTTGGCGCACAGGTCTAGCGACACCGAAATCACGTCGCTTTGCGCTGCGCTGAATGGCGCGAAACCCGACACAGCGTAATCGGGCGTCCACAAGGAATCGTAGCGGCGAAATGGTTGTGATCTAGTGCAGCGCGAGCCATCCTTTCCCCGTGGCGGTTCGGGTCATTTCCGCTTTGTGCCCCAAGCTCGGCGCTCGCGTCGGCGCCGTGGTACTCTTCGCCGTAGCTGGCTGCGGCAAGCCGCACACTGCTCTTCTTGCGGCAAACCCGACTGCGGGCCCTGTCACCGGAACGTTCACGCAAGCTCAGATCGCGTGGCTTTGCCGGTCGCCGGAAATCGCCGGCGTGCCTCGCAGTCGATGCACCCAGGTTCGGATCGAGGGTGGGCTGTGGTTCGCAATGACCCACGCTCCAGATGACTCGCTGCAGGCGCTTGCGGAACGGCTTCACGAGGCGACAGATGGCGACGCAGCGCGCATCTTGAGCCAAGAGTTTGGCACGGCAAACATTCAGAGCTGCGAGCTGGCGACCCTTATTGGTCAGTCTCCGCGGGTGGCGACCACCGACATGGTTCTTGTGTCCGGCGGCTCGTTCGTGATGGGTTGCGGGAATGACGATCCAGATTGCACCTCTGAACCCAAGCACTCCGTCATGCTCTCGCCGTTCGAGATAGACAAACACGAGGTGACCGAGCGCCAATATGAAGCATGCGTGCAAGCAGGAGTGTGCGAGGCGATCGAGTACGGGGACTGCTCGACGTATGGCGACTGGCGGCCCGGGCATGAACAGCACGGAGACGTTCCCGCGACCTGTGTGACGTGGACCAGCGCGAACAAGTACTGTGAATGGACGGGCAAGCGCTTGCCCACGGAAGCCGAGTGGGAGAAGGCTGCACGAGGTACCGATGGCCGAGTCTACCCGTGGGGCAATTCGCCTCCGACCTGCGCGCGTGCGTATTTCGCCGACTGCGGCCCGGACAACAACCACCTACCCGCTGAGCTGCAACCGGTGGGCGACCACCGAAGACCGCCGAGCCCCTACGGGGTCTACGACATGGCAGGAAACGTGGCTGAGTGGACCAACGATCGCTATGCTCGTTACCCTGCGGCTGGAGCCACTGACCCCACCGGTCCGGTCAACGGCCTGGGTCGCGTCGCACGGGGCGGCTCATGGGCTTCGGGTAGCGCATCTGCGCCACTGGACGAGTTGCGGGCCGATTTTCGCTCGGTTCTCGACGAGAATCAGATGTACGAGACGGTGGGGATGCGCTGTGCGCGATCGGTGCTGCCATCAGCAACCTCGCGGACGCGGTGAGCGGACATCGTAGATGGTGCGCGCACGCACGTCGAAGTGCATGATGTCCTTTCCCCCAACGAACTCGGTGCCAGATCGCAAGCCGGCGCGTTTCATCGCGATTGTTAGCTCCCGAGCAAAGCAACCGCGGAGATCTCGGGCAAATCGACCGTGGTGCGGGCGCGAAATCCCAAATAGCGTGACCGGTTGGAAATCCCGGGCGGGTTGGGCAGCGTGAAAAAAGAAGCAGCCGGCTGCGCACTGAGCGCGGCCGGCTGCGGTGATGATGGGGGCTGCCTGAGCTAGAAGGGAAATGCGGTCTGGCCGTCGGCCTCGTGGTCGAGGTAGTCGCGATAGTCGGCGATTGCGGTGCGGAGAGTTCGCGCGTCGCGGACGATGCAATGGACGAGATGTAGACCGCGGTCCGCCGGCGGGCTGACACCGTCGACCGGGAAGAAGACGCGCATCATGGCGATGGTCATGGCGGCTGCGACCTCGAGGGTATGCAAGAGGGCGCGCTCGGGATCGACGGTGATGTCTGTGGCGTTCGGCGCCGGCATCAGTCGACCTCGGGGCGTGCTTTTGCGACATGCTCATCGGTGACGGACTTGGCGCGGTCGGCGGCTGCGGCGAAGAGGCAATGGTGCGCGAGCAGGTTGAGCTTGCGCAGCTTTCCGCCGGAGATCTGAAACAGCGCCTCCTGCGCGGGCGGCTCGAACAGGGGCAGCTCGGTGCCGGCGAGCCGGAGGCGGTGCGCGAGGTAGGCGGGCAGCTCGTCGCGCGAGAGCCCTGCGAGGTGATAGCGGACGACGATGCGCTGAGACAGCGCTTCGTGCACCGCCATGGATAGACGGCGCCGCAGCTCGGGCTGTCCGATGAGCAGCAGGCACAGTCGGTTTTCGGAATCCATGTTGTAGTTGGTGAGCAAGCGCAAATCTTCGAGGACGTCGGCGCGCAGCAGGTGCGCCTCGTCGACGATCAAGATGGGCAAGACCTTTTGCTCGAGGCACAAGCGAGTGACCTCGGCGCGGATGACGCGAAACAGTGCGGCGCGGCTGCGCTCGGTCGGCAGGCCCAGCTCCCAGGCGATGGACTTGTACAGGTCCATGACGTTGCCGGTGGTATTGGGCACGTAGAACGTGCGGTAGATGCCGTGGTGCAGCGAGCCGACGAACTTGCGGCACAGCGACGTTTTGCCGGCGCCGACGTCGCCGGTGATGAGGCCGATGCCGCGCAGCTCGCGCAAGTGATCGAGGCGCGCGGCCAGCTCGGTGGCGGCGCAAAAGTCGAACAGCTCGTCGGAGCCAAGCTCTTTGGCGAACGGATAGCGGGTGAGCCCGAAGTGCTTGCGATAGATGTTAGTCGTCCTCCCTACCGCGGTCGTGGTCGCGGAAACGGAGCCCGCGCTCGGCCGACGGCGGCGCGTTGCGCTTGACGAAGCAGTTGGCGCGGACGTCGACGACGGCGGCGTCGCCGACCTTGCACCCGTCGGCCCAGACCTGCACGGGCGCGCCGCGCTTTTGCTTGGCGGGCGCATAGCGCAGCGTGACGGTGGTGTCGACCAACGTGGCGTCGACCTCGTAGACCACGCCGTGCAGGCTCACGGTGCGGTCCTTTTTGACCTTGCGCTTTGCTTCCCACAAAAACAGGTCGTCCAGATCGAGGGCGGCGTCGGGGTAGCGCACGTCGGCGCCGAGTTGCGCCCAGCGGTCCAGCGGCGTGAGCCCGCCGATGCCCTTGTGCGGCGCGCGGTGGTACTCGCCCTCGACGTAGGCCCACAGCCGGCGGTTGAGCGCGTCGAGGCTGGCGGTGTCTCCGGCCGACAGCCGGCGCACGAGCTGCCGCCGGCACGTGCGAAACCAGCGCTCGATTTTCGCTTTCGCCTGAGGGTGGTAGGCGCGCGCGTGGATCAACGTCGTGCCCAGCTTGGCGCAGCACAGCGCGAGCTGCTGTGAGCGGTACGCGCTGCCGTTGTCGACGAATAGCCGCTGTGGGATCCCACGCCGCTCGATCGCCGACTTGAACACCGGCAAGAACGCCTCGGTGCTTTCGGCGTGGGCGAACGCGGCGAACGGAATCACGCGCGTCGCGTCGTCGATGAACGCGATCAGGTAGGTCTTGCGCTTGCGGCGACCGCCGGCCTCCGGCACCGCCGGCCCGTGCATCACGTCCGAGTGCCACATCTGTCCCGCGGCGGCGAACTCGAAGCGCCGGTGGTCCTTGTGCGTCGGCGCGTCGGCCGACTTTTGCATCAAGCCGGCGCGCGATAGCACGCGGTGCACCGTCGACGGCGGCAGCGCCAGGTCGGCGGGAATCTCGTCGATCGTGCGCGCCTCGGTGATTACCTCCTTGACCGACAGGTCGGGCTGCTCGTCTTTGATCGTGCACAAGATGTCGCAGACCCATGGCTCGAAGGCGCGGCACGTGCCCGCGTCCTTGCGCGGCTTGGGCACCAGCGCGTCGAACTTGCCCTTGCGGTAGTCCTTGAGCCAGCCCCGGATCGTCTCGGCCGCGATCTGCCTGCGCAGCGTCCCGGGAATGTCGTACTCCCTGGCCGCGCGCTCGGCGATCGCCGCGCCGATGCCGGGCGACCCGGCCGGAAGATGCACCAGGTCCCCGAGCACGCTGAGGCGAAACAGCGCCACCTGCTCTGCGAGTGTTTTTCTGTCGTCGGACATCTCGGTCATTCCTTTCCGGCGCAAAAGCGCGCCTCACGAACGACCATCGCTTCGAGCCCGCGGCGGATCAGCCCCCGTCCATTGTTGGGCGCGGCCTCCCCGGCCACCACCTCGCCGCGCGCGGTGGTCGAATCCGACCGGCACCGGCAGATGCGTCAGGTGCTCGGCGGCGATCGCGCGCAGCGTCACCAGCACGTCGGTCACACCCAGCGCCGCGCGAAACGACGCCAGCGTCGGCTCGCACGACCCAAGCTGCTCCGGCATCTGCCCGCGCAGCGTGGTGAGCAGCGCGCGGACCCACTGCCGCCGGCGACGCGTCCAGCGGACCGCGCCCGGCAGGTCGATGTCTTTGCGCAACTCGTCCGCCGCGGACTCGACGCTGTCGGCCTGCTCGACCGCCTCCGCCGCCGCCTCCACCTCCGCCAGCGAACCCGACACGTGCGACGCCAGGCAGTCCGGCAGCAGGCCAATCGTCGTTTGCCCCGCCCGGCAGTACCAGCGCGCGATCCGCGTCCCCGGCGGCTCCACCCGCTCGTACGTCCCGTGCCGCTGGACCCCGCAGCCGCCTGCCGGATGCAGCGGGCACCGCTCCAAACTTGCTTTCGTCCAGCCTTGCTGGCTAACGTACTCCTCGCTGGTCAGCTCACACGCGAAGCGAACTTGCACCGGCACCCGGCCCGCTCGTGCTCCTACACGGCGGGCCTCCTTTCGTTGGGGGCCACTACCTTCGATCAGGTCCGCCAGCGTGAGAAGTTTTCGGCACCGACCTTCCCGCGCTCGCACCCCCGCCGCGCCGTTTCACCGGCCGTGGAGTCCGAGCTGCCCTACCCGGTGATTCACGAGATTATGTGGGAGCTAACAACGATGTGGTAGAGGGCGGTCTTGGCGGGTTCGCGGCGCTGGTAGCTCGGCGGCAGCGCACGCGCGGCTGCGCCGGGCTGGCGCTCGAAGGGCGCGGCGGCGGGCTGCATGCCCGGGCGAGGTGGCACGTGGTGTGCCGGACAGTGAAACGACGGATTCTCGCGGGTTGGCGAACGGCATCGTCCGGGCTACCGGACAGGCTGGTCGGTAGCCCGGACAGCAGCGTCCGGTACGGCGGACGTACGGAGAGGCCTACGACGCGCTCGAGCCGATCGAGTTGGGAGCAAAGGCGCGTTCGAGTTGGGGAATTCGCGCAATCGTGGATGAAGTCCAAGGCGCTGCGGATCGGTAAGGGCACGGCGCGGACGTATGCCGGCGCGCTGGACAGCTACATCTTGCCGGCGTTCGGCGACCTCTACTACGACGCGATCCGCACCACCGATGTGCAGGGCTGGATCGATCGCATGCTGCAGACCGGCTGGACGACCAAGAACGGGGCGCGCAAGCGCTACTCCGCGAAGTCGGTGCACTGGTGGTACCGGGTGTTCCGCACGATGACGGGCGACGCGATGGAGCCGTTGGGGCTGCAGCACGATCCGACTCCGCGGGTGCAGTTGCCCACCGGCCCGGAACGCGCCGAGTCCAACGCGCTGACACCGGAGCGTGGGCACGCTGCGGACGCCGAGCAGCCTGTACAAGGCGTGGCGCAGCTGCGCCGACCAGGCGGGGGTGGACAAGCGGGTTACGTGCAGTGGGCGTAGCGGGCGCCTCGCTGCAGGCATTGGTCGCGAAACGTCCGCGCGAGGGACGCGCGCAGCACCTTGCGATGCTTCTCGGCTTCGACCGCGAGGGCGGGGTTCTTGTCGATCCCGGTGACGGCGAAACGTGTCTCGACCAGGTGATCGGCGGCGTCGTGGCACAGCGTGGCGACGTCCGGGTCGCCTTCTGCGCACGCCTGGAGCGCGAGGAGGAACACGATGGCGCTGATGGCCTTTGCGAATCGCTTCACGATCGACTCCGGGACTGGGGGCTGGCTTCCCGTCTCAGACGGGTTATCGGGTGGGGCAGGCTTTCGGTTGCGTGGAAAAACGAAAATCGGCGCCAGGCGCCTGTCGGAGAGCGCACGTCGGGCGCTGAAGCCTGTAGTAGCGCCAGGCTTTCGGTGACCGAGCTAGGGGGGGCGGTGCGAGCGCGCGCGGTGCGCGGTGCTCGGGACTTCTTCGGTACTCAGATCGAGGCGGTCAGCGCAACTGTTTTTCGCTGCGTCGGGCGAAATTCAGGCAAGGAGTTCGGGAGTGTCCGGCCAGCCGGACACTTTGTCCGGGACAGCAACGCGCGTGCCGTAACGAGGCACACCGCTATCGCGCTTCGTTGTGCGCACGGCCGATGCGAAACATCGCGGTGGGCGCGCTACGTTTCGTCGCGACGAGTGCCGAGGAACTCCGGCCAGCTTTCCCAGTCGTCGCGATAGGTTTCGTCGGGACGGGCGGGGATGTCGTCGGGGCGATTGCCGGCCGCGACCCAGGCCCTCCATTCTCGCGCACTGCGCAGGCCTTGCTTGCGGGCAAGGGCTCGCGCGCGACGGTATGGGCGCCATCGCGTCGGCCCACCCGTGGGCGGCGTGCCGAGAAATTGCTGCCACCCCTTCCACTCGCTGCCGTAGGTTCTGCGCGGGTTCGCGGGAACGTCGATCGGCCGTTTGCCGGCCGCGCACCATGTTTGCCAGTCTTGCTGGCTGCGCAGGCCCTCTTTGCGCGCGAGCGCCTTCGTTGCGGCGTAGCTGCGCCAGCTCTCGGGCCGCCCTCGGTAGGGCGGTCCGAAGAAGTCATGCCAGCCTTTCCAGTCGCGATAGACCGTCGGCGGGTCGGCGGGAATGTCGGGCGGGCGATTGCCGGCGGCGCACCAGGCGTTCCACTCCGCGATCGATCGGAAGTCCTGTGCGCGCACGAGCACCCTCGCCTCCGCCAGCGATCGCCACTCCTTTCCCAGAAAGTCTGGCCAGCCGTTCCACTGTTCGCGGTAAGCGGACGTCGGGCTCACCGGTACGTCCGGTGGGGGCGGTGGCACGCCGGGCAGCTCTCCGCGGTGCCAGGCGTGCCAGCGGATGCTGGTGCGAATGCCGAGGCGCTTGGCCAGGGCGCTCGCCTCGTCGAAGGGACGCCAGCGCTTGCGCCCCCGCGCGGGTCGTTCGACGATTTCCATGAGGCGCGCGGCGAGCACCGCGCGGCTGCCTCGCGGGATCGTCTCGCCCGCGCGCTCGAACAGCAGCTCCATCGTTGGCCGGTCGACGGTGCGCGCGAGCACGACCGCCAGCTTCTTCGGCGGCAGCCGGGCCAGCGTGGCGACGAGCTCGCGCTTGCGTGGGTGCAGTGGACCTTCGCCGGTGGCCTCGCGAACCTGGTGGAGCTCGCGCACGCGGAGAGGGCGAAACAGCTGCTGAAGGCGCTTGCTCCGGGTGGGTTCGTCGGTCGCGATCGCCGGGGGCGGCTCGTGTCGTGCGGGGCGGCGCTTGAAGCCCATGGCCGGGCAGGGTAGCCGCAAATCCGCGGCGGCGTCCTCTGGGTGGCCGGCCGAGGCACGGCCGCCGTCGCCGCGATCGGCCACCGAGGCAGGCATTTTCGCCCGTATCTGCTTCAACCTGGCGAGAAAAGGCCGTTTCTGACTTGCGCTGGGCGTCCAGGCTGGGCTAAAGCCGCGGCCTCGAAACGCCCGTACGTCATGCCCACCACGTATAGACGGGGCTCTCGGAGGTAAGAGGCAATGCAGAGTTGGCTCTTGTACGTGATCCCGCTCGCCGGAGTGGCCGGGATCTTGTTCGCAGCAATGAAGGCGTCCTGGATCAAGAAGCAAGATCCAGGCACCGAGCGGATGAAAGAGATCGCCGGCTACGTGCAGGAGGGCGCCCTGGCGTTCCTCCGGCGCGAGTACAAGGTGCTCGTCATCTTCGTGATCGTGGTCGCCGCCGCGCTCGGCATCTCCAACGCTCTCGGCGAGTCGACGGCGGACGCCTATCGCAACCCGCTGATCGCGCTGTCGTTCGTCCTCGGGGCGTTCTGCTCGGCGCTGGCCGGCTGGGTCGGCATGCGGGTGGCGACCAACGCCAACGTCCGCACGACCAACGCCGCGCGCACCGATCTCAACAGCGCCCTCACGGTCGCCTTCTCCGGCGGCACCGTGATGGGGATGATGGTCGTGGGTCTGTCGGTGACCGGTCTCGGCGTGCTGGTGCTGCTGTACGGCAAGCTCGGCGTGATCGGCGACATCTCGGCCGCCGGCCATGGCGGCACCTCCAATCTGCACCACGTGGTCACGGTGCTCACGGGCTTCTCGCTCGGCGCCTCGTCGATCGCGCTGTTCGCGCGCGTCGGTGGCGGCATCTACACCAAGGCCGCCGACGTCGGCGCCGACCTGGTCGGCAAGGTCGAGGCCGGCATCCCCGAGGATGACCCGCGCAACCCGGCGACCATCGCCGACAACGTCGGCGATAACGTCGGCGACGTCGCGGGCATGGGCGCCGATCTGTTCGAGAGCTTCGTCGGCTCGATCGTCGGCACCATGGTCCTGGGCGTTGGCGCGTTCAGCGCCAAGGGCTACGTCGGCCTCAACATGGTCACCCTGCCGCTGCTCATCGCCGGCGTGGGCATCCTGGTCTCGATCCTCGGCACCTACCTGGTCCGCGTCAGCGAGAACGGCAGCCCGCAGAAGGCGCTCAACACCGGCACCTTCGCCGCTGCCGGTATCATGATTCCGGTGATCTTCGGGCTCTGCTACTGGCTGATGGGCGGCGACGTCCACTTCGCCATGCCGACCATCACCGACAAGGGCATCGCCCTCAAGGACCTGGTCGTGGCTCCTTGGAAGGTCGGCCTGGCGGCGGTCAGCGGCCTGGTCGCCGGCGTCCTGGTCGGCGTCACCACCGAGTACTACTGCTCCAAGGACGGCAAGCCGGTCGCCCGCATCGCCGCCTCGTCCGAGCGCGGCTCGGCGCCCAACATGATCAGCGGTCTGGCGCTGGGCATGGAGTCCACGCTGCTGCCGGTGGTCTGGATCAGCGGCGCCATCCTCGCGTCGTTCTACCTGGCCGGCCTCTACGGCATCGCCATCGCCGCCCTCGGCATGCTCTGCACCACCGGCATCCAGCTGGCGGTCGATGCCTACGGTCCGGTTGCCGACAACGCCGGCGGCCTGGCCGAGATGAGCGAGCTGCCCAAGGAGGTGCGCGAGCGCACCGACAACCTCGACGCCGTCGGCAACACCACCGCCGCCATCGGCAAGGGCTTTGCCATCGGTTCGGCGGCCCTCACCGCCCTGGCGCTGTTCGCCGCCTACCAGCAGACCGCGCACATCGCGTTCATCGACGTGACCGATCCCAAGGTCACCGTCGGCCTGCTGTTCGGCGCGATGCTGCCGTTCCTGTTCTCGGCCATGGCCATCAACGCCGTCTCCCAGGCGGCCGACTCGATGATCGATGAGGTCCGCCGGCAGTTCCGCGAGATCCCGGGTCTGCTCGAGGGCAAGGCCAAGGCCGAGTACGGCAAGTGCGTGGATATCTCCACCTCGGCCGCGCTCAAGAAGATGATGGCCCCCGGCCTGATGGCCGTCCTGGTCCCGGTCATCGTCGGCTTCATCTCCAAGCACATGCTCGGCGGCCTGCTCGCCGGCGTCACCGTCTCCGGCGTGCTCCTGGCCATCTTCCAGGCCAACGCCGGCGGCGCCTGGGACAACGCCAAGAAGTTCATCGAGGACGGCCACCACGGCGGCAAGGGCTCCGAGGCCCACAAGGCCGCCGTCCAGGGCGACACCGTCGGTGATCCGCTCAAGGACACCTCCGGTCCCTCGATCAACATCCTCATCAAGCTGATGAGCGTCGTGGCGCTGGTCATCGCGCCGCTGCTCGCCTAGCCGAACAACTCGCCACCACCGCGAAATCCCAGGGCCCGCTCGCACTGGCGAGCGGGCCTTTTTCGTGTATTGTCCGACCGCCGATGGGTGACGCCTACACACCGGGACTGACCGTCACGGGAGAGACCGTGGTGCGCAAGACGCGCCGATTGCCGCTCACCGGCAAGGTCCTCGCCAAGGTCGGCCAGAAGGTCTCGGCCACCGACGTGGTCGCGCGCACGGAGCTGCCCGGCAAGGTCAGCCTCATCAACTTCGCCAACGTGCTGGGCGTGCTCCCGGACGAGCTGGACGGAGCGCTCCGCGTCAAAGAGGGCGGGCCGATCAAGAAGAAGCAGATCCTGGGCGAGCACCGGGCGCTGTTCGGTCTGCTCCGCTCGGTCGTCGAGTCGCCGATCGACGGCACTCTCGAGTCGGTGTCGCGGGTGACCGGGCAGGCGGTGCTGCGCGATCCGCCGCGGCCTGTCGAGGTCACCGCCTACATCGACGGCGTCGTCGTCGAAGAGGTTCCCGAGGAGGGAGTGATCGTCGAGGCCCGCGCCGCACTGGTACAGGGAATCTTTGGCCTGGCCGGCGAGGTCAACGCGCCGCTGGTCGCCCTGACGACCAAACCCGGCGGCACTCTGGCGCCGGGCGACCTCGCGGCCGAGTACGCGGGCAAGATCGTCGTTCACGGTGGCCGCGCGCCGCTCGATACTCTGCGGCGAGCGATCGAGCTGGGCATCGGCGGTCTCGTCTGTGGCGGCGTCGCCTATCAGGACATCAAGGAGCTGCTCGGCTACGACCTGGGCGTGGCGGTCACCGGCAACGAGCCCCTGGCGACCACGCTGGTGGTCACCGAAGGCTTCGGCGACATCGCCATGGCCGCGGCCACGCTCGAGCTACTCCGCGCCCACGAGGGCGACGTCGCGTCGCTCAACGGCGCCACGCAGATCCGCGCCGGCGTCATCCGCCCCGAGGTGGTGGTTCCGCTGGCCGAAGGCGCCGCGGCTGCACGCGGTGCTGGGGCGGTCGGTGGCCTCGACGTCGGTGCGCCGGTGCGCTGCATCCGCGCGCCGTACTTCGGCCACATCGGCAAGGTGGTCGGCATGCCGGTCGAGCTGGTCGAAATGCCGTCCGAGACGATGGTTCGCGTGTGCGAGGTCGAGCTCGAGGGCGGTGAGCGCGCGGTCATCCCCCGCGCCAACGTGGAGGTGATTGAGCAATGAGAGCCGCCGCATCGGCCGCGTTGCTTCTCGCCCTGACCGCGTGGGTGCCCGGTGCACGCGCAGACGAGCCGGCGGCTCCCGTGTGGGCCGTGCCACCGACCAACGTCGAGGCGGCGCCGTCCGACAACGACGACGGACACCACATCGAGGTGTCGTGGACGGCGCCACCGGGCGCAACCGGCGATACCTTGTATGCCGTTCTGCGGACGCAGTACGACGATCCAGTCCCCAATCTGCCAAACGGCACCAAGGTCGCCGCGGCCGGATGGGTCGGGCGCTGGCAGGTCCTGGGCCTTACCGCCGACACGCACGTGACAGACGACGTCACCGTCGAGCACAAGCTCGAGGC